>Ga0307986_10003955_pt1 | contig 10189 bp, 10 predicted proteins | sample EllFjometageno82_FD_203170 | JGI IMG/M metagenome (GOLD analysis project Ga0307986, IMG submission 203170) | Marine microbial communities from Ellis Fjord, Antarctic Ocean - #82 | ecosystem: Environmental > Aquatic > Marine > Unclassified | place: Southern Ocean | collected 2014-10-09
GATTTCTGTTCCTGACCATTTGCCAAAAAGAACTTTGTCTCCAACCTTAACATCCATTGGAATTAACTTTCCATCTTCAGTTTTTGCTCCACCACCAACAGCGATAACTTTACCTTCTTGAGGTTTTTCTTGTGCTGTATCAGGAATAATTATTCCTCCAGCAGTTTTTTCACTACTGTCTAAAACTTGTATTAAAACTCTATCGTGTAACGGTTTAAATTTCATAAATTCTCCTTTTAATATGCGACTCATATAGCTATTAGCACCACTATTTCAAGGTTAAGTGAAAAAAATATGTAGGTCAAAAAACCAGAGAAATTGTGCTTTTTATAAGTTATACCTCCCACAATGAGTGAAAATTTAGATAATGGCGGATTAAGGTCGATTGCTAAGAATTACGATATTTTTTATATCGACTTATGGGGGGTTATTCACAATGGAATAAACCTTCATAAAAATGCAATTAAGACATTAGAAGAGATTACTAAAGCAAAAAAACAATACGTTCTCTTAACTAATGCCCCAAGACCCAATAAAACTGTAAAGGCATTTTTAGAAAAAATGGGAATGAATAAAGAAAATAGACAAAACGTGTATTCATCAGGAGAAGCTGCACTACATTATTTAAAAAAAAATTTATTAAATGATAAATTTTATCATTTAGGACCCCCTAGAGATTTTGATTTATTTTTAGATTTTAAAAAAAATAAGATTGTAGATATCAAAGAAAGTTCTTATTTATTGTGCACAGGCTTATTTGAAGATGAAGGTGAAGATTTAGATTATTATAAAGAATTATTTAAAGAACATATTGATAAGAAAATGATATGTACCAATCCAGATCTAATTGTTGATAGAGGAGACAAAAGAGAACTATGCGCAGGCTCTGTAGCATTGGTTTTTGAAAAAATGGGAGGAGAAGTCATATATTTTGGAAAACCTTTTCCTGAGGTATATAATCAGTCAATTAATAATAAAGGAAAGAAAATTTTGTCAATTGGTGATAATTTGAACACCGACATTAAAGGAGCAAATTTTTTAAATTATGATTCATTGTTAATATCAAATGGTGTTCATAAAAGCGAAATTAAAAAAGAAGGAATAGATATAGTTTCAAAAAAATATGAAGTTGTCGTAAATTTTATTCAAACTGAACTTAAATGGTAAAAAATGAAACTATATAAAAATTTTGATATTTCTAAAAATCATAAGAGATCAATAATTTTGATTGGAAATTTTGATGGTGTTCATATTGGTCATCAAAAATTATTTAAATTAGCAAATAGTTATAAGAAAAAATTTAATTTAAATGTTGGTGTCTTAACATTCGAGCCAATGCCCAAGATATTTTTTAATAAGAATATAAAAAACCTCAGAATTTCAAATATTAATCAAAAAAATATAATCCTAAAAAACTTGGGAGTTGATTTTGTAATTACTCAAAAGTTTGATAAAAAATTTTCTAAGATTAAATCAAACTTTTTTATTAAAGAAATTTTATCTAAAAAATTAGAAGCAAAATATATATTTGTTAGTAATAATTTTAGATTTGGCAACAAAAGAGAAGGAAATGTTAATCAATTAATTAAAAGTGAAAAAAATCATAATTATAAAATAGTAAAACCTCAACCATTAATATTAAGTCAAAAAGTTATTTCCTCTACATATATTAGGTCTCTTTTAGAAAAAGGTGATTTAAAAAAAACTAATAAACTATTAGGAAGAAACTGGTCGATCGAAGGAATAGTTCAAAGGGGCAGACAACAAGGAAAAAAGATTGGCTTTCCTACCTGTAACATAGATATTAAAGATTATGTTATTGCTATGCCAGGGGTGTATGCTGTCACAGCAAAACAAAAAAACTCTAATAAACCCTTGAAAGCCATTGCAAACCTTGGTTATAGACCTACTTTTAATCAAAAAAAAATTTTATTAGAGGTGCATATTTTTAATTTTTCTGGAAATCTATATAATAAGTATTTATCAATTGAATTCACAAAATTTATTAGAAAAGAAAAAAAATTCAAAAATGTTAATCATTTAAGAAAACAAATTCAAAGTGATCTAAAAGTTGCTAAAAGAAATTAAAATGAGTAAAGAAAATATAAATTTACCTAAAACAGCTTTCTCCATGAAAGCTAATTTACAAAATAAAGAACCTGAAATTTTGGACTACTGGCATAAAATTGACCTTTATAAAGAGTTAAGAAAATCTAACAAAGGTAAAGAAAAATTTATACTTCATGACGGCCCTCCATATGCAAATGGAAATATTCATATGGGTACAGCGTTAAATAAAATTTTAAAAGATATAATTGTTAAGTTTCATCAAATGGATGGGAAAGATGCGGTATACGTTCCAGGATGGGATTGCCATGGACTACCCATTGAATGGAAAATTGAAGAACAGTATAAAAAAAACAAGAAAAATAAGAATGAAGTTCCGATAACTGAATTTAGAAAAGAGTGTAGAGATTTTGCACAAAAATGGATTGAAGTTCACAAAACTCAATTTAAAAGATTGGGTGTTGTTGGTGATTGGGATAATCACTATGCTACTATGAGTTTTGATGCGGAAGCACAAATTGTAAGAGAGCTGGGTAAATTCTTAAAAGAAGGAAGCCTTTATAGAGGATTTAAACCTGTCCTTTGGTCTACAGTTGAGAAAACTGCATTAGCAGATGCCGAAGTTGAGTATCATAATCATAAATCAGATACTATCTATACTGCTTTTCCTGTTAAAAAAACTAACTTAAAAGAACTAGAAGGAGCAGAAGTCGTTATATGGACAACTACTCCCTGGACAATACCAGCAAACAAAGCTTTAGCTTATAACGAAGCCTTGGAATATTTAGTAATTAGATTAAATGATGATGGAGACTTTAAAAATAAAAAAATAGTAATTGCTGAAGCACTATTAGATTCTGTGATTAAAGACTGCGATATTAAAAGCTATCAAGAAATCAAAAAATTTAAAGGAAAAGATTTTAAAGATACAATTTGTAATCATCCATTTTTAGAACTTGGTTATGATTATGAAATTCCGATGCTTGAAGCAAGGTTTGTTACAACTGAGCAAGGAACAGGTATTGTTCATTGTGCACCCAGTCATGGTCCAGATGATTTTAATCTTTGTCTAAAAAATGGTATTAAAGCAATTGAGACAGTTGATGGTGATGGAAAATACACCAAAAACCTTCCTTTATTTGAAGGAATACATATTTTTAAAGCAAACCCAATTGTTATCGAAAAATTAAAAGTACAAAAAAAACTATTATCTAATGGAGAATTAATTCATTCATATCCGCATTCTTGGAGATCAAAAGCTCCACTTGTTCATAGAGCAACTCCACAATGGTTTATTTCTATGGAAAGTCACGGTCTAAGAAAAAAAGCACTAAAAGCATTAGATGACACTATATTTTACCCAGATAAAGGTAAGGAGAGAATAAAGGCAATGATTAAAACAAGACCTGACTGGTGTGTTTCAAGACAAAGAGTTTGGGGAGTTCCGTTACCTATATTTGTTCATAAAATCACCAAAGAAATTTTAGTTGATGATAAGGTAAATGAAAATATCGCAAGTATTTATGAAAAAGAGGGTTCTGATTGTTGGTTTTCTGATAACCCACAAAGATTTTTAGGAGACAAATACAAAGCAGAAGATTACGATAAGATAAGCGACATTGTTGAGGTATGGTTTGATAGCGGTTGTACGCATGCATTTGTTTTGGAAAAAAGAGAAGATCTTCAATGGCCTGCATCGATGTATCTAGAGGGATCTGATCAACATAGAGGCTGGTTTCACTCGTCCTTACTAGAATCGTGTGGAACTAGAGGTAGAGCTCCCTACGAAACAATATTATCACATGGGTTTGTTGTTGATGGCAAGGGTCTTAAAATGTCTAAATCTGTAGGAAATGTGATAGCACCAGAAGATATTTTAAAAAAATATGGTGCTGATATTTTAAGAATATGGGTTGCATCATCAAATTATGCAGAAGATTTAAGAATAGATTATTCTATTTTAGAACAGCATGCAGATTCTTATAGAAAAATTAGAAACACATTTAGATATTTACTCGGAAATCTAAATGATGATTTTAATAAAATTGATCTTGAAAAACTAGATTTAAATCAATTGCCAGAGTTAGAGCAATATATGCTCCACAGAGTTTATGATTTAAATAAAAATTTTAAAAACTATTTTAAATCATATGACTTCCATAATCTTTATAAAGAACTTTTGAATTTTTGTACGGTAGACTTATCTGCATTTTATTTTGATATTAGAAAAGATGCCTTGTATTGTGACTCAAAAGACTCAGAGAGAAGAAAAAGCAGTATAGTTGTATTAAATGTAATTTTAGAATCTTTAATCAAATGGTTTGCACCCATACTTTCATTCACAACAGAAGAAATTTTTACGCTAATAAGCAAAGAAAGAAAAAGTATTCACTTAGAGAAATTTATTGAATTTCCAAAAACATTTGAAAATGAACAATTAAATAAAAAATGGATTGAATTAAAAAAAATTAGAGATATTTGCAATATTAGTATTGAAGAAAAAAGAGTATACAAGGAAATTGGATCTAGCCTTGAGGCAAGTCTCACAATAAATTTAAATAAAAATTTATCTAAATTAGTTAAAAATATAGATATGGCAGAGCTTTGTATAACGTCAGTGGTAGAAATTACCCAAACCACTAATGATGAAATGACAGTTCAAACTAAGAAAGCAGAAGGTGAAAAATGTCCCATTTGTTGGAAAATTAACAAAGATGGATGCAAAAGACATCCAACCTGAAAAACATAATGCAATTTAATAGTAAAAAAAAATTAATTTTTTGTAGTTTGATAATTATAAGTATTTTTTTATTGGATAGATTTACAAAATTGTATGTAATAAACTATGCTGAAATCAATGGTTCTGTAGATATTTTTTTAACAACATTTTTAAATATATATTTGATTTGGAATAAGGGAATAGCATTTGGGTTGTTGAATTTTGAACAAAGTGTAATATACGCATTAATCAGTTGGATTATTGCAATAATTTCGCTGGTAATTCTGGTTATGATTAAAAAAGCCAAAGATATAAGGGTTTATTTTCTCACATTTGTATTTGCTGGAGCTATAAGCAACTTATTTGATAGATATTACTACTCTGCAGTACCGGATTTCCTTGATTTGCATATAAACAATTTTCATTGGTTTGTTTTTAATGTTGCTGATATATTTATTTCATTAGGTGTTATTTGCCTTATTATATTTGAAATAATTTTTAATAAACCTTTAAGAAATGAAAAAGATTAATTTTTTTTTAATATTACTTGCCTTTTTAAGTTTAGCTTCATGCCAATCTGTTAAAGATGGATTGAGTGGAAACAAAGGAAATAATAGTGATGAGTTTTTAGTTAAAAAAAAAAATCCTCTTATCCTACCACCGGACTACTCAAGATTACCAGACCCGAAACCTAGTCCAAAAATACTTAATTCCACAAATAGTGATGATATAAAAAAATTACTTAGCTTAGATGACGAGAGTGATGACTTCGTTATTGACAATAATGACTCAATAGAAGAATTTGTATTAAAAAATATTAAAAAAAATTGATGTTAAGTAAGAATATTAATTTTACTAATTTTAAAAAAATAAAAAAAAACAATATAAAAAAAAATTTTCAAGACTTATTAAATAATCAACCGCTGTTTTTTGAAACCTTAAAACCTACTTATAAATATAGTTATACTAAAAAAAAGATATCTAAATATAAAAATTTTTTGAATGTAAGAATACTCGGAATGGGTGGCTCAACTCTTGGGACAGAAGCAATTTATGATTTTTTAAAAAAAAAAATTAAAAAAAAATTTACTTTTATAAACAATCTAAATAACAATGAAGATTATTTTCAGGACAAAAATGTTAATTTAAATTTAATTATATCTAAATCTGGAAACACTTTGGAGACTATAACAAATGCAAATACTTTAATAAAAAATAGAGAAAAAAATATTGTAATTACTGAAAATAAAGACAGTTATTTAACTAATCTAGCGAGTAAACTTAAAGCAGAAATCTTTGAACATAAAAACTATATAGGGGGCAGGTATTCTGTCTTATCTGAAGTAGGTATGCTGCCTGTGGAATTGATGAATTTAAAGGAAAGTAAATTCAAACAATTTAACAACCTTATTAAGGATAAAATTTTTGTGAATAACCTTGTTAATAATGTCGAAGCAACTTTAAATTTTATTAAAGGTGGAAAATATACTTCTGTAATTTTAAATTATGATGAACAGTCAGAAAATTTATTCAAATGGTATCAGCAACTAATAGCAGAAAGTTTAGGTAAAAAATCTAAAGGACTCTTACCAATTATTTCATCTATGCCAAAAGATAATCATAGTTTAATGCAACTATATTTAGATGGCCCTAAAAAAAGTTTTTATACTTTTTTTAATGTTTTAGACAATAGAGTAATAAAATTAAATAACAGTCTTATTCTTGCCAGTCACAAATATTTGAGAGGTCAATCAATAGGAAAAATAAAACAATCTCAAATGCTGGCTACTGAAAAGGTTTTTAAATCAAAAAAAATACCTTTTAGAAGTTTTAGAGTTTTAAAACGTGATGAGAAATCATTAGGTGAACTGTTTTGTTTTTTTATATTAGAAACTATTTTGCTGGGTAGAGCTTTAAAAGTTAATCCTTTCGATCAACCATCAGTAGAACTAATAAAAAAAGAAACAAAAAAAATTTTAAATTAAAGTGTTACCAAAAATAATTTTTGAAATACCATAATTTTTTTTTATTATAATATTAAATTCATTAGGAAATTCATCTTCCTCTTTTCTGTGTCTATGAATTATAATAATACCGTTATCTTTTAGTAATTTTAATTTGATAATTGTATCTAATAAATCTACTAATTTTCTCTCTTTGTAAGGTGGATCCATAAAAATGATATCAAACCTATTATTCAATGTTTTCAGAGTATTTTTTGCAAAAATATCTTTTTCTATGATGTGTGAAGAGTTTTGCTGTTTTATGCTATCAATATTTTTTTTTAGTAATATTAATACTTCTGTATAATTTTCAAGAAATGTAACATTTGCAGCTCTTCTTGATAAGCACTCAAGCCCAAAAGACCCCACTCCTGAAAATAAATCAAGAATTTTTGAGTTTTCAATATTTATATCTAATAATTTAGAATGTTTAATTATATTAAAGATAGATTCTTTAGTTAAGTCTTTAAGCGGCCTTGTTAACTTGTCTTTAGGAAGTAAAATTTTTTTACCTTTATAGTCCCCTGAAATTATTCTCATTCATCAATTACCTTATATCCAATATCTTTTCTAAAAAAACCTCCACTCCAATTAAGTTTGTTAATTTGATCAAATATTTTATTTCTACTTTCTTTGAAATTAGATGATAAACTAACTAAGTTAATTACTCTTCCACCATTAGAAAAAATTTTATTATCAACTTTTTTAGTTCCTGCGTGGTACAAAAAATTATTTTTATCTAGATTAAGTTTTTCAATATTTTCAATTAAAACTGCATTAGTATATGTATCAGGATAACCTTTAGAACAAAGAACAATGCATAAACTTTTTTTATCATACCATTCTATCTTTAAGTCCTTCAGTTTTTCATAGCAACATGCTTCAATAATCTCCAATAAGTCAGTCTTTAATTTTGGAAGAATAGTTTGACACTCAGGATCTCCCATTCTTACATTATATTCAATTAAGTAAGGCTCTCCATTAACTATCATTAGGCCGGCATACAAAAAACCTTTATAATTAGATCCCATTTCTTTAAGTGCTTTGATAGTAGGCTCTATTACTTTATTTAATATTTTTTCTTCAAGTACCTGATTTATTAATCGAGAAGGAGAATAAGCACCCATGCCACCAGTATTCGCACCTTTGTCACCCTCTAAAACTCTTTTATGGTCTTGTGCCGTTTCAAAGCTCTTAATTTCTTTACCATCAGTAATTATAAAATAGCTCATTTCTTCCCCAACAAGAAATTCTTCTATTAATACATTTTTAGCTACTCCAAATCTCCCATTAAAAATTTCTTTTATTGCAACATTCGCACTATTTTTATTCTGACAAATGTAAACACCCTTTCCAGATGCAAGTCCATCTGCTTTAACAACAAGTGGAAAATGAGTTTTATCTAAAAAAGTAATTGCTTCTTTAAAGTTTTCAAATATTCCAAATTTAGCAGTAGGAATTTTGTACTTCTCACAGATCTTTTTTGTAAATATTTTTGAACCCTCAAGTTGAGAAGAGATTTTATCAGGACCAAAGATAGCTATTTTTGTGTCCTTAAAAAAATCTACTATTCCATCTACCAATGGTTTTTCAGGGCCAACTATAATTAAACTTATTTCGTTAGATATTGAAAATTCTTTAATTCTATGAAAATCCAAAATATCTATTTCAATGTTTTCAGCAAGATCAGATGTGCCTGCGTTGCCAGGAAAACAATATATTTTTTTAATTTTTAATGATTTTTTAATAGATTGGCATATAGCATGCTCTCTTCCACCACTTCCAATTATTCCAACTTTCATATAGATGTATATAAACTAAAAATGAATAAAAAATTAGCTAAATTAAAATATTTACCAAATAATTTTGAAATTATTGAAAATGGTGATCATGTTATATGTGCTGTTTCTAGTAAATTAATAAGCTTAGAAAATCTAAATTATTGGAATGTGGAACTCCAAGAGCCTTACTATTCATATGTGGAGGCGTCACAAAAAAGAGAAAAGAATTAAAATTTATTTCCATCGATTATGAGACCAAATCCATTGCTCTGGGTTTTTTAAGATCATTTTTTCAAGTATGTTATTTAAATTTAACGTAATAGATTCAAGGGTCTCATCACTATGGTATTGTAAGGGGTCGTAAACAGTTAATTTAAAATTTATATTGTTTATTCGTTCGATATAGATTGGGACAACTTTACAATTAAATTTTTTTACAAACTGTGCTGGAATTGTTGTAGTGAAACATTTGTCATTAAAAAACTTAGATTTAATACCTTGAGAAACTCTTTGATCAATCATTAATGCTATAGAAGTTTTTTTTTTAAAAAATGAAAGTAATTTTTTAGTACCAGAAATTCCTTTTTCAATTTGATTTTTACAAATATATTTTTTTCTAATTCTTTCCATAATAAAATTTAAAAATTTATTATTAAGTGGTCTATAAATTGCTGCCAAATTAATGCCAGATTTTTCAATATGTAAAGCCATTAATTCAAAGTTATTAAAATGGCCTGAAACAAATATTACAGGTTCATTATCTTTCTTAATTTTTTCTAGAATTTCTTGACCATTAACTTTAATTTTATTATTAAATTTACCTCCCCTAAAATCTTTAATAAACACATATTCTGCAAGAATTTTTCCATAATTACTCCACATTTTTTTTGAAATTATTTTAATTTGATCTCGATCTAAATTAGGAAGTGCTTTTAAAATATTAGAGTTTATCAAATTCCTGGATCTAAATAACGGCCCAACAACTGATGTAATTTTACTAGAGATGTGTGACGCAGATTTTAAACCTAAAATTTTAAAAATTAGAAAAAAAATTATTATTATTAAAAATTGAATAAAATATTTTATTAATTTCATATGTGTAGTTTTAAATAATCTATTAATTTATCTTCATTTTTAATATCAAGCTCTACTTTTAAGTATTTAATATCATTATTTTCATTTGAATGAATTTTTATATAATCTTTTTCAGTAGTTAATATTTTTGAATTAAGCTGTTTAGCTTTTAACCTGATATCATCAATATCTTTTTGAGTGTATTTATAGTGATCTGGAAAAATTATTTCTTTCACTACATTAATTCCATTGTTTACTAATATTTGGTTAAAACTCTCTGGATTTCCAATTCCTGAAAAAATTATATATTTTTCATTAATGTCAATTTCATTTATATTTACAGCTTTATAATTAGACTCAAATATTTGAATATTTGCATTATATTTTTTTATTAGTAGTTTTATGTGGGTATTATTTTTTTCATTTCCATTTAGAAATACTACATCGAATTTTGAGATACTCTCTATTTTTTCTCTCAAAGGCCCTGCAGGGATTAAAAAACCATTACCAACCCATTTTATATTATTAAAACATACAAATTTTAG
>Ga0307986_10003958_pt1 | contig 10186 bp, 9 predicted proteins | sample EllFjometageno82_FD_203170 | JGI IMG/M metagenome (GOLD analysis project Ga0307986, IMG submission 203170) | Marine microbial communities from Ellis Fjord, Antarctic Ocean - #82 | ecosystem: Environmental > Aquatic > Marine > Unclassified | place: Southern Ocean | collected 2014-10-09
AAAGACAAAAGCTCATCAGATGTATAAAAGAACAATGGAAAGATTAACCCTACAAAATATACAAAAAATAATCTAATTTTTTAACAATTCTATAATTATTAAAAAATACTTAAGTATTTAGGAAAAGTTCATTTATATATAATTATAAAATAATACTTAAAAATAAAATATAATCCTATATTATAAAATGACCCCACCCAAAATTGATTTAGCAATTGAGAAACAACCTTCATTTATTCAAAATAACACATTAATAGAGTGTATCCCCCTACACTATGTGAAACAACTTTTAGAAAATCCTTGTTTAAAAGATAAATGGGACTTAACAAATTATTCACAGAAAATAGCAAGTCAATCCTATTCAAATGAAAAAGAACAACTGCAAAAGTATTGTGGGAACTACAGGGGAACTTTGAAGGCGTTTAAAGTATCTTATAGAAAACCAAAACGGCAACATTGGGGGCGAGTTTTTCCATTAGGGGCGTTGGGTTGCACTTCATTCGCCAAAAAAACAAGAAACACATTGATTAAAGATTTTTATTTAGATTTTGATTTATCCAATGCTCAACCAGAAATTTTAAGAAACATTTGTTTGGCGAATAATATCCCTTGTGAAATAATCACAAAATATTGTGTTGAGCGAGAAGAAATTATTGCTGATATAATAAAAAAATCCAATAATAAGGTGGATAGGTCACAGGTAAAGTCCCTTATGATTAGATTATCATTTTGTGGAACTTTTAAGAATTGGTTACGAGATGAATCAATTGAACCCTTTGATGAACCAGTTATAATTGCTGATTATTGTGCTGAAGTTAGGAGTATTACACAAACCATTATAAAAGAAAATCCAAATATGTTTAAAACTATATCAAGAATTAAAAAAGAAAAAGGTGAAACGAATATTACAGGAGCATTTTTATCTACTTACCTACAAGAATGGGAGTTAAGATTAGTAGAAAATACTTTGAGTTTCATTTGTAATAAAACCGATATATGCAAAGTTGATTTAATTGGTTTTTATGATGCTATTTATGAATACGATGGATTGAAATTAAGTAAAAATAAAATAGAAAAATATGGTGGTGTTTCCAAAGTATTAGAATTAATGAATAATTTAAATGAAGAAATGGGTTTTAATGTCAAATGGGAAATCAAAGAAATTGAAAAGTATTATGATGTAGAGTTTATAGCCCCTCCTCCACAAGAAACAAAAGAGGAAATACGAGAGCAAAAACAACGTATTAAAGAGTTAGAGAAGGAACAAGCCAAAGAAAAAAAACTAATGCAACGAAATGAAATTATACAAGAGCATTTATCAATTATAGCATATAATGACTGGGAGGCTGCAGAGATTGTATATAAAAAGATAAAAGACAACATTAAGTATTCAAACAAAACATTATATTACAAAACCAATTATATGTGGTATTGTGATGAAATAATTATTAACTCCTTATTAAGTGTATATATTAGCAATTCAGGTATAAAAACTTTGAATGATTCTAATGACCTTGTAGATTTTGTTAAGAACCGAAGGAATAGTCAAAATGTTCTTAAATTAGTTATTGATAAAGCGGTTGATAATTCTGATAATAATTGGAGTAGAGAAATGGGTGCGTCATCATTGGGTTATATATTATTTACTAATGGATACTATGATTTTAAAAAGAGCATATTTTTACCTTTTGATAATGAATTATATAATCACGATATAATATTTTTGGAACAAATACCATACCCTTTTGTAATGTGTGATGATAAAGAATATTTACAATCTGTTAAGAAACGAATGTTTATTAACCCCTTCGGTGATGAAGTTGCTGATTATTACATTTTAAATATTGCAAGGGGGTTGGCTGGTGATGCTATGAAGAGGTGTCTTTTTGGTATTGGTGATGGTAATACAGGTAAAAGTGCGATGACTTCTGCTATAAAGTCTGTTATAGGTAGTTATTTTGGAACTTTTAACGCAAATAATTTAGTCACAAAGAAGAATGCGAACCCTGATGACGCTCAAGCGTTGAGATGGGTTATGTTATTAGCAAATAAGAGGATTATAGCATCAAATGAGTTAGAACCTGATGTGTTAATTAATGGTTCTGTTTTGAAAAAATTATCAAGTGGAGGCAAAGATGATATTGTAGCACGAAAACACGTAGGTTATGAAACGGAATATAAGGTCAGTTTCTTACCGATAATATTTGCAAATGATTTAGATAAGATAACCCCTATGGATTGTGCTATTGTAGATAGAGTAAGAGCAATCCCTTACACAAAGAAATATGTAGATAATCCTGTTGATGATGAATATGAATTGAAAAAGGATATGGATTTTGATGATGAAATTCAAACAGAAAAGTTTAAAAGTGCTTTTATGTTATTGTTATTGAAGGCATATAAAAAATTTATTAAAAACAACAAAGTTGAAATTGAACCTGAAGGAATCAAAAAGGCATTTGTAAATACATTTGGCGTTGTAGAGGAGTTTGTAGATACATTTAAAAATTGTTTTAAATTTACTAATAATATAAACAACTATGTTGAAAGTTCAGTAATAATTGAATGGATTAAAAATAACAAATTAAATATTAGTATGACTAAAATGGGTAGAGATATTAATAAATATTGTAAGCAGAATAATCTCACAAATGTAGTATCAAAACTAAAAAAAGTAGGAGGGAAATCAAAACAAGTTTGGATTGGTATTAGAATGATTGAGGAGGAAGAAACCCTTGATGAATGTTAATTTATATAATATTTAAAGAACACTTAAATAAATATTATATCACGTATATATATAAATGGAAAAAGAAAAACATCTGTTTATGGGAGCAAAAAACAAACAAACTAATCAACTGGAAACCCCTCGTTATGCGTCAAAGGTAGTGTCAAAGGCAAAGAATTATTTATGTCCTCGCTGTGAAAGCGTTGTCACATTAAGACAAGGTGAAGTGAATGTGCATCATTTCGCACATAAAAACGAAAATAAAGTAGGTGGGTGTAATTATTATAAAAAAGGTGGTGCATCAGAAACAGAACAACACAAAGAAGGAAAACAAATATTCAAAACTCTAATTGATAATAAAAAACCTATGATATTTTTTAGAAAATGTAATCAGTGTGAAAAAAATAAGGTTTTTTTCATAAACAAAGAAAACTATAATGATAATACACGAGCCATTATAGAACACAGATTTATTTATAAAAATAGTAATAAATCTGCTGATGTAGCGATGTTGGAAGGCGATAATATTAAATTTATATTTGAAGTGCTCTACGAGAATAAAACTAAAGAAGAAAATAGACCCGATGATATTGATTGGTTTGAAGTAAAAGCAGTGGATTTAATTTACATAGTTCATCAAACCGAACAAACAGAACAATATGAATTTAATTGCTTGAGAAATAATATGAAATGTAGTGATTGTGATATGAAGAATAAAATTAGAGAACAAAATGCCATACAGGCAAGACGAATCGCCGAAGAAGAAGAAAAGATAAGAATTAGAGAAGAAGAGGCAAGACGCAAAGAAGAAGAAGCAAGACGCAAATGGGTAAGACGCAAAGAAGAAGAAGAATGGGTAAGACGCAAAGAAGAAGAAGAGGCAAGACGCAAAGAAGAAGAGGCAATGCGAGAAGGAGAAGATGAAATAACAAGATTACGAAGAAAATGGGGGAACGGGTGTAAGCCCCTGATTTCAAATTTTTAATATCGCCCTATTTTATAAAATGGCTTTAGTTCAAGATTTACATTTAGTTTTATCCAGCGATAGTGCTACTTCAACAGGAAACGCTCACACTTTCAGTCAGTCTTTAGCAGAACAGGTGTCGCTTAACCCTGCGAACAATTACGAGGTTTGTCTTGTTGATATGGAATGTCCCAGCAGTGATCCATACACTAACAAGCAACTTTTCGTAACCGCTGATATTTGCACGATGTCAGATATAAATGGTGCATATGAACGTTTTTTAGGGAAAAGCAACCAAACGCTCCCTACTCTACTTGAAAGTGGTAAGGTTTTCGTCACGAAACCAACGAAAATGTGGGTGAAACTTTTTAAAACGACATTCAGTGAAGTTGCAGTAACGATTAAAGATTCAAGTGGTGTTTCTGTTCCTGCAGTTGGTTCTTCATCTATTACGCTCTCAATTAGACAAATTTAATCATTTTTATTAACAATATTAATTAAAAATGATTTTAATATGCTGTGATTGATAAAATAGGAACAGCGACGCTTACTGGTGCATACCCTGGAGTTGGATATGTAAAGTATTGGGATAGTCTATGAAGATACATACTTTGACCACTGGCACATAAGTTAAGCCCTTGAACTTTAATTGTCTTTGGACTTGTCCAAGTCGCTAAACTACATTTTGAAGCGTCTGTTGTTCCATCAATAGAAATTATAACCTTGTAATGGACTCTTTTTTGTCCATAAACTCCTGCTCCAGCAGTTGCTTGAGGGTGCATCTCCCTTGTTACTGTTTGAATAACACCATCAATCAAGAACTCGGTTTCCATAGCACAGCCTAAAGAACTTGTTGGTGACATATAAAAGCTATATTCATATTCTACTCTAGTTGCTCCAGCAGGAGGCTGATATGTTATTTCACTTCCTGTTAGTTGATATAGAACAGTCCATACTGTTGCAAGTGATTGAACTGTTGTAACATTTGGAATTGTTATACTTCCAGCAGAAGTAACCCACGATTGGCCGAGTGTATAATTGCTAAATTTTTCTAAAATGACACCACTACCGCCACCACCACTCGCACCAGCACCAATATTAATAGCACCTGAATTATTCCACAGTTTAGAAGTTCCAGTTTGAGCAACAGATGGTAGAGATTCCAAATCTACTACAGCCCCTTTTACTGTTAATCCTTGTTTAAGCAATAGTTCTGTATTAGACCATTCTGCTTTATGAGAACCTGAAGCATACAAACATAAATTTCCAGATGGATTGATATTCTTCCATTCCCAGTCATTAACACCTCTTTTTAAAGATATTCCACAGTCTGTTGCTCCATATATTTGAAAGAATGAATCGCTACCAGCAGCACTAGAAGGCGTTGCCGTTCCAAGTCCAAGTATCGGTTGCCCTGCTACAGAAGTGTCTAAAAATAAATTGCTTGTATTGAGTAGATTTTGTTTTAAATCAATATTACTTTGCAATGTGGAATCAGCATTTTGTCTATCGGTTTCTTCATCATCAAGAGCAGATTGTTCTGCTTTAGTATTAACTGATAATTGTAAAGAATTGATAGACCCCTGTAAAGAATTATCCCCATTAGTTCGGTCAGTTATTTCAGTATCAAGAGCAGATTGATTAGCCTTCGCATCTAAATCCCCCTGTAATCCATCTACTTCACTAATAGCAAGTGATTGTTCAGTCCCACTATAATTGAAATCAATCGGCATTTTATATATAATGATAAGAATATTTTTATATAAAATTTCATTTAGTCAGAGAATAACTCATATTTACGGTAGCACCAGTGACTATTGCTTTCACTCTGATAAAAGGCACAGAAATATTGATACGACTAACGCTAAATTGATACCGAGATCCATTATTGTAATGACTGCTTTCCACACCATCTGAAAACCAATTAGACCCATCAGTTGAATATTGTAGAATAAATTTGTAACCAGCAGTAGCACTATCGCCTACAAGTTGAATTTGGGTATAGCGGTCTTTGCTGTCGCCCATAGCAATTGAACCAGTTACATCACCTGCGGTTACAGATGCGGTTGTATAAAGGGTTGCAGTAGTTCTTGCTTTGCTTAAAGAAGTATCGATGTCATCAATAACTAATTTTGTGCTTTCTTGTAATGCTTTATTCGCAATTCCGCTATTAACAACAGCATCGGGGTTCATATCATCTACATATACCGATAAATCCTGACCGATTGCTCGTAGAGCATTATAAGAACTTCCGCTATGACCGACCATTAAGCGAACAGCTATAGCCTCTCCAACAGCATTATTGGAAGGCACAACTCTCGTAAGATTATTGCTTATATCTGTAAGGATTAAATTTGCTTCACTTTGTTTTGCCTCCGTGCTTGGTGATACAATAATTTTTGCCGTATCTAATTTCATTAGGTCTAAAACAGTATCAATTTCTGTGAGTTTTGTTTCAATATCAACCTGTTTTGCCGAAGTAGAAACCTTACCATCAATAGACTGAACCGCCGATTTAACCAGCAATTGAGTTGATTCCTGTGCTACACCTGGAATAGTAATCTGATCTGCTGTTGATAAATTAACATCTATATTAGAAGTCACATTTACGAATGCAGTGAAAAAAACATCAATTTCATTCATAGGAGTTGGTTCAGGATTTTCAACAGAAAAACGGAAATATCTTGATGGTATTAACTCATTACCTGTAACTTTAATTTCATTATCCATAGTAATAGTTTTATACTCTTTGAAAACAATTCCGTCAGTGCTAAAGAACAATTTTAAATTGCAAACAAGAAGCGTTGCGTGGCTGTAGAATAAAGAGTAAGAAAGCGAGTTGTGTCTTAACAGGTCCGAAATCGGGCTTGTATAGGTAGTCACCCCTCCTACTGGAACTTTGAGCTGAAGCGAAGCAATAGAACTCATTATTATATATTATTCAAATATATAAATAATATCTAATGGAGGTGTTCTATATGATATTGTAATGCCCCAATACTAATTAATTTATCGCATATTCCACACGGAACTTTGGTGGCTCTTTCAATTCGTAATCGTTCTTTATTTTCAGCATAGTAAATATCCTTCTGTGCCTGTATTTTATCATAATTTTCTACTTTATATTGTTTATAATATTCGTGATGATATTCTTTAACTTCCTGTTCTGTTTGCTTTGTTTTTTTAACTTTTGTTTTTGTTTTTGCCTTTTTGTAATTTGCAAAAAGTTGAGGTCTTGGAATTCCACCCATAATGATTTATTATAATAAATAAGTATTAAATCATTTCAATTTTATTCATTTTCACCCTTAATTAAAACCACCATAGTAGCCACCCCCTTAATAATAAGAGGTGTATTATCATTACGGAGCAGACGAATTTTCAACTCCCTCAAATCAACTTTGTATGCATTCAACAAGTCAAGCCACACAGGGAATGGAGATTCAAAAACGATTTGCTGTTTATCGTTATACGATTGAGGGACAACGGCAAGAATGTTCCTTCTTCCCGAGATAGAAGAATCATAACTATCAACACTTAAATTCAAAAGTTCTACCATAAAGGCATCACTGAAACTTGTAGGAACAAATTGAAAATCGGCAACAGCAGACAACCCTACTACGGTAGGAGGTGGTAGTGTGCTTGGTATGGTTTGATTTACAAATCCAAAGTATTTCGCAAGTTTAATACTCAAAAACTGAATGTATTGTGCGGTTGGGGCGGTTGTTGCCTTTGGAACAGCATTAAATGGAGTTACAGCAGTTTCAGGCTCACTAACGACGCTTGATACTGCATTTTGGTTATGTGGAGATACGGTATATCTTACTGTATTAATTTTAACTTTATCTTTACTACCTTTGAAAGCAATAAAAGGATATAATTCATTAGAATCATAAAGTTTTTTATCCTTCTCAAACAAAACAATACCAGTAGGGTTTGAAGTGTTATAAATAACATATTTGTATTTCCCTTCTGTAAGTTGAATTTGAATTGTATCATTTGTTATATCACCTGCAGCTTGATACTCAACATTAGTAGAAGTCAAAACCTCTGCTCCTTCATTATAATAACTATAGACACCACCAACCGAGCCAACACGAATTCCGTGTCTAATAATCCCAGTAGCATAAGCAGGTTTATCAACTGCTGGAGTTTCAGAAAGCCCCATAATAAAACCACTTTCATCAGCACTGGATTCATTAATCAAAGTATCAATTCTACAAGACCATACTGCCCCACCATTACACCACAAGTTGTTTAATCCCATATTAACATTATTAGTAGTTGTTGGCGTAACTACAGTAGAATTATAAACACCCACAGAACTCACACTGACTGAATTTTTAGTCCAATCTGCTTGTGGAACATTTACTTTACTTTGTAATCCAATCACAGAAAATTTACCAGCACTATCAAGACCAACATTATACTCGTAACCAAGTCCTTTTCCGTTTGCTTCAAGCGTTCTATTTAATTTATCACTAAAGTCAGCAAAAAACAAACCAATATCGTCACCTGTATATTGACTATGGTTTAGTTTTATTTGCTTAACTAAACCACCTATAAGTTGAATATTGACTAAATCATTAGTATCGTCTATAATTAGATTATTGATGCTCTCTTCTGTTGTTAAAGAAGCCAAACAAATTTTGCTATTGGGTTGAATCTCAATAATATCGTTGAATGACGCAGAGAAAAGACTGTTAGTATCATCGGTAGAAAGTCTAATTAACTTCATATTATATAATATACACATATAAAATGAATTCAGTATCTATGTTGCTTTTTTTTTATAAACTTTCTTGGCTACTTGGGTTGAATGGTTCATTTGTTTTGCGGTTTCTTCCACTTTATCCTGTGCCTCTTCAAGGTCTTTATAGTCTTTATTACTGCTTATGCTTGATTTACGCAAAAGCGAGGGAGTAATTATTTTTCCATCTACATAAGGTTGAAAAATATCAACAAATAATTTTCCAAACTCTTTGTAATCCATCTTTGTAGTCATAGCATTATTTGGGATTAAATATTCTGTTGGGTTATGCTTACGCCAAAGAGTAAGAACAGATTTCAATTGCTTATTAATTGGTAGAATATTTGATTTTTCAGTTTTGTTTTTTAAAGTGTTCCCCCCAATGCTAAAGAATGGATTTGCCCCTTCTACCAAGTAAGAACTATCTTTTATGTCTAGTGTTGATAATTTTTTGTATTGTGCTGGTTTAATATATTTCAGCCCAACAAAAGTGCTTGTTCGCTGTGGTGCTATTTGAGTGTATAGGGAGATGATAAGATATTTCTTTAAGAGCAAAAGGTCGCTCGGTGATAGGTCTTTTGATTTTCCAGTAATCTTTTTTGCCCTGATTTCTTTTTTATATTTATCGGCAATCTCAAGAACCTCTGCCCACGCAATCCAATTCTTCTCATCTTTAACACTCTTTGCTCCGTCAGCAATACTCGTTTCATAAACCTGTTTTGTTCCAGCAAGTAATTCAACATAATTATGGTATGCAGTTTCCCTGTCACTTGGGTTTTTACTAACGGGGACAACTCCTTTAACAGGATACAAAGCAACAAGGATTGCTTTAATAAAGTTTGCTTTTGTGCTGTTTGTTTGTGCCTTCAAAAACTTTTCAACCTTTTCATATTTATCAACTAAAAAGTCACTATTAACAAACTCTTTATCTGTGATCTCTTTTGCTAAAGCACCTAACTTTGTTCGGTAAATATGTAATGTTCTTTTTTTAAGACCACGAATTTCTTCCAACAAAGTAATAAAAGCGTCCATCTTGTTATATATATACCTGATATTATATCTTTAAGGTATTTCCCCTAAATTGTATTTCAATTTAATATTTTTATATATATATGATTCATCAAATGTATGATTTTGTTAAGATAGAAAAACTCCCACCAACATCAACTAAAAAGTTCAAAGTTGTTCTTAAAAATCTCTCTACAAATAGGACTAAAACAATTCAGTTTGGAGCAAACGGATATGAGAATTACACATCAGATCATTTAGACGAACAACGCCGTAAGAATTATATAGCACGGCATAAGATAAGAGAAGATTGGGGTATTAGAGGTATTACGACCGCTGGTTTTTGGTCTTATCATTATTTATGGAAGTATAAGACCTTTAAAGAAGCACTAAAAAAGATTAAAGAAGAGTTCTTTTAACCACACAAATAACAAATATAAATCTTTTCGTAGAGAGAAATTCAAAAAAAAACTAATCTAACTTTTTTTATTTATTTTTGATTTTCTCTCCACGCAACTATTCTAATCTATTCTTCATCATCTTCTTCCTCCTCATCAATATAATCTACACCACCCATAGTCATAGCAATACCACTACTGGTTTGATAACTATAATGCTTAATTTTATTACATTCATTATCAAATTTGTCTGCGTTAGTCATATCTGCGTCTTCAATATTCCAATACATATCCGCCCAAACGTCCATTTTATAATCTTTATCTTCATACCAAAGACG
>Ga0307986_10003959_pt1 | contig 10183 bp, 8 predicted proteins | sample EllFjometageno82_FD_203170 | JGI IMG/M metagenome (GOLD analysis project Ga0307986, IMG submission 203170) | Marine microbial communities from Ellis Fjord, Antarctic Ocean - #82 | ecosystem: Environmental > Aquatic > Marine > Unclassified | place: Southern Ocean | collected 2014-10-09
GCAATGGAGCCCGGAACGACAAGCTCAACACTTGGCTTTGATCTACCGTGGCTTATTGGCGCGCGCGACAGCGCACTCCCGAAAGCCGCATCGTTTGCTAAAGAAAAAGGCATACTCGATCTCAAGGCAAAACCAAAAGACGTCAAATCATATATGGGCAACCCGAATATAAACCAGCTAGTCGACGACCAATGGGTTGACCAAGCTAGTTTATATAAAGAGATTTTGAACTCACAGGGTAAACCCGGCGCTGATAGATATGTAATGGGCTTACTGCAATCGTATATGGCTAAGTGATGATGTCTTTAACTTCATTTACCACTTCGTCAATCATCTCGACAATTTCGTCTGGAAGATCTTCTTGGCTTTCCCATAGCATCATAACAACGGCCTCAACGCTGCGGCGTATGGCTTCTAATTCGCTTTCCATGTGCACACCCTCCATTTTAGTGCATAATACAGATGAACTTGTTAACACAACCGCAACCGCGTTGCAAGAAGGGCCACACGATGGACTATGACATGAACAATATGGCCTCTGAGCTCGAGGCAGAACTGAACCCGGCCCAGATGGATGAGGTTGAGCTCCAGGGGATTGTCGCCCGCGAGATCGAAGACGCAATCGACTACATAGACAATTACATCAGCCCCGACCGGGCGCTAGCTACGGAATACTACCGGGGCGAGCCGTTTGGAAACGAGGAAGAGGGCCGCAGCCAAGTCGTCAGCATGGACGTACGGGATACCGTACAGGCCATCATGCCGTCGCTGATGCGCGTGTTCCACGGATCTGACGAGAGTGTGTCCTACATCCCGACCGGCCCCGAGGACGTCGAGAACGCGCAGCAAGCGACAGACTATGCTAACTTTGTGCTAAACCGCGACAACAACGGCTTCCTAGTTATGCACAGCGCGTTCAAGGACGCGCTAATCCGCAAGGTGGGCATCATCAAGTGTTTCTGGGAGGACAAGACCGAAGTCGAAACTTTCCACATGACTGGCCTCGACGACGCGGCATTATCGGCACTCGCAGCCGAGCCTGACGCTGAAATCACTGTGCAGTCGTCTGAGACTGTCGGCGAGCCGCAGATCGATCCGCAGACTGGCCAATTTATTATGCCGCCGCTGATCCATGACGTCACAGTCGAATATGTGCGCCCAGATGGACGCGTGCAAGTTGAGGCTGTTCCGCCGGAAGAGTTTCTGATTTCGCGGAATGCCAAATCGATTTCTGATGCGTCGTATGTCGGCCACCGCCGAATTATTACGGTGTCTGAGCTTGTGGCTATGGGCTACGCCGAAGAGGACGTGGAGGGTCTAGCATCTGCGCACGACGACATGAGTATGAACGTGGAGCGACGCACGCGAAACTCAGCTTTGACAAACGAAATGAACGCCCGGAGCGACGACGCCATGCGCAAGGTCGCATATGTCGAAAGTTACGTCCGCGTCGATCACGACGGAGACGGAATTGCTGAACTACGCAAGATCTGCACGGCCGGCGACGGCAATAAAGTTCTGCGAAACGACGCAGTCGAAATGTCTCCTTTCTGCTCGTTTTGCCCCGAGCCCGAGGCCCATGACTTTTTTGGGCTTTCCGTTGCCGAGGTGGTAATGGATATTCAGCGCATAAAGTCAAACGTGATGCGCAACACCCTCGACAGTTTGGCAATGTCAATCCACCCGCGCATCGCCGTTACCGAGGGTATGGTGAATTTAGACGACGCAATGTCGACCGAGGTTGGATCGATCATCCGGCAGCGCAGCGCGGGGCAGATCCAAGTCTTGTCAATGCCGTTTGTTGGTCAGCAGGCGTTCCCAGTCTTGCAATATATGGACGAGATCAAGGAGGCGCGCACAGGCGTATCTAAGGCGTCAATGGGTTTAGACGCAGCAGCGCTCCAAAGTTCCACTGCCGGCGCTGTGAACGCCACTGTGTCGGCCGCACAGCAGCACATCGAGCTGATCGCGCGCATCTTCGCCGAGACTGGCATGAAAGACCTATTCAAGATTATGTTGCAGCTTATCACAACGCACCAAGATCAGGCCCGCATGGTCCGCCTGCGCAATAAATTTGTGCAGATCGACCCACGCGCTTGGGACGCCAAGATGGACGTTTCCGTAAATGTCGCATTAGGCCGTGGAACTGACACCGAGCGCATGATGATGATGCGCCAGATCGGAGAGATGCAGAAGGAAGCCATGGCGACGATGGGCCAGCAAAACCCGCTCACCGACATCGGCAAACTGTCCAACACGCTCAAGTCGATGACCGAGCTGGCGGGCTTCAAGGACACGTCGCAGTTCTGGAGCGACCCGGCCGACTTTAAACCGCCGCCACCAGACAACAAGCCAGACATCAACGAGCAATTAATCCAAGTGCAAATCCAGCAGATACAAGCGGACATGCAGAAGAAAGCAGCCGAGCTTCAATTGAAGCGCGAGGCGATGCTCATGGAGGATGACCGGAAGCGAGACGAGCTCGAGGCCGACCTATATGTCCGCGCCGAGGAGATGCAGGCTAAGCACGGCACGCAGCTCAACGTCGAAAAGATCCGCTCCGAAATGGCTATCAATCGCGAAGTATTGCGCGGGCAGGTTGACGTGATCAGGGAGGGTACGCGTGAAGACTAAACAGCAAATAATCGAGGACGGGCACCAAGCTGCCCGCCTCCTTAACGACACCGACTTGAGCCGATTTATGGACGAGGTCGAACAGAATTGTTGGGCGGAGTTTAAGGCAACTGCGGCCAGCGACAGGGACAGTCGGGAGGCTGTTTATATGCAACTGCGCGGCGTTGAGATGGTTCGCCAGACGCTGCGTGCAATGGTGGATAATGGCTCTATTGAAAACAAGTCAAAATAGAGGCATAATAGGAGAGTAAGCTATGACGGAAAGCAACACCCCAAATGGGATTGGTTTGTCACAAGCACAAAATGCAATCAGCGCCATGATGGCACCCTCGCAAGAGGATAATGCTCCAGAGGCTGATGCGCTACAGGCTGAAGACGCGGAAATCGTGGACGAGGCCGAAATGCTGGATGACGCGGCTGAGGAACAATCCTTAGAAGCAGAGGACAGCGATCTTGACGGCGATGAATACGAGGACGAGGACCAAAACCAATCTCAAGATTTTGACATCATGGCGACTACAGTCGACGTGGATGGCGAAGAGATCACGGTCGAGGGGCTCAAAAGCGGATTTCTGAGGCAGAGAGATTACACCCGCAAGACGCAGGCGCTGTCCGAGGAGCGAAATGCTTTTACTGGGCAGGTTGCTGAGTTGGACCGGGAACGTGCACAATACGCTGAGTTGCTGCCGCAAATCGCACAGCAGATCCAGCAATCGGTAGAGGCCGAGCCAGACTGGGATAGCCTGTATGATACAGACCCCGCTTTGGCCGCGAAGGCTGAACGACAGTGGCGAAAGCAGTTAGGGCAGAAGCAAACGCAGATGCAAGCTGTACAGCAAGAGCAGGCGAGGATGCAGGAGTTGCAGCAACAACGTATGCAACAAGCAAAAACGCAGTTCGTGGAACAGCAGAGGGACGTGCTCCCGGATCTGATCCCCGAATGGAGAGACGCAAAGGTGGCCGCAGAGGAAGCGGGTCAAATACGCGAATTTCTACTTACATCCGGCTTTAATGAGCAGGACATTGTCGAAATGAATAGCGCAATGGTCGTTAAGATGGCCAGACTGGCAATGCTGCAATCTCGTGGAGCAACTCGAGCTGACAAGGCTAAAGCTAAGCCGAAAGCAGCGAAGGGCGGCAAGACGCTACGGGCAGGGTCACGCGGCACGCAACCGAAGCCGACGAACAGTGCACGAGAAGCGCAACAGCGCGTAAAGCAAACCGGCCGCGTCAATGACGCCGCAGCCGCCATCAAAGCCTTATTGTAGGAGAATTATACAATGGCAATCGTAGGCAATACATTCACTTCATTCAGCGCGAAAGGTATTCGCGAAGAATTATCGAACATAATCAGTAACATAAGTCCAGAAGACGTGCCGCTGCAATCTAACATCGGATCAGAAAATGTGTCTAACACATATTTTGAGTGGCAGACTGACAGCTTGGCAGCCGCCAGCACTACAGCCGTCCTCGACGGTGACGACGTTGCGTCTTTCGACGCCACTGCCGCCACCACGCGCGTAGGCAACTACACGCAGATCAGCCGTCGTACTCTGATCGTTGCCGATAACCTTGCAAATCAAGACCTTGCAGGCCGCAACGACGAAGTTAGCTTTCAGATGGCTAAGCGCGGTAAGGAGCTCAAGCGCGACATCGAAGCCGTTCTGTGCGCCAACAACGCTAAAGTGGCTGGCAACACCACCACTGCACGCGAGACTGCGGGCCTTGGCGCGTGGGTCACTACCAACTCCAACAAAGCTGGCGACGGTACAGATCCAACTGCGGCCGACGGTTCCGACGCTCGCAACGACGGCACACAGCGCGACTTGACTGAGGCAATGGTAAAAGACGCCATGCAACAGGCATTCGTCGAAGGCGGCACCCCGTCGCTCTTGATGGTTGGTCCGTTCAACAAGACTGTTGTATCTGGTTTTGCCGGTATCGCCGCACAGCGCTACCAAGCACCATCAGACAGCCCGACCACAATCATCGGCGCGGCTGACGTCTATCTATCTGATTTTGGTACACTTTCTGTGGTGCCAAACCGCTTCCAACGTGAAAGGGACGCCTTCTTGCTGGACCCAGAGTACGCATCAGTATGCTACCTGCGCCCAATCCAAGCGGTAGATCTTGCCAAGACAGGCGACGCAGAGAAGAAGATGATCATTGCTGAGTATGGCTTGAAAGTCTCCAACGAAGCCGCCCACGCTGGCGTGTTCGATCTGAACGTAAGCTAATAAAGATGGGGCGGCTCCGGTCGCCCCAACTGCCTTGGAGGGAAACATGAAAAGATTATTCAGCCACGACGAGGCCACGGGCATTACGAAATATTGGCACGTCACCGGCGAGGGGCAATTTGTCGTTGAAACTGTGCAGCGGGCCGAAGCCATAGTGGACGCCAACAAGCGCGCGTTTAACGACGCGGACCAGCGGTGGGGCGAAAATTTGAATAGGGTGGCCTCGATCCCCCTTTCAGTGTATTATGACTTGAAGCGCAAGGGCATCGCAGACGATCCTGGCCGCATGAAAAAATGGATGAACGACCCAGACAACCGGGCGTTTAGGACAAGAGGCGGAACGCTGTGAGCATCACGACATACGCAGAGTTGAAGACGGCCATTGGCGAATTTTTAGACCGTGACGACTTAACTGCAATTATCCCAACTTTTATATCGTTTGCCGAGGCGCGCATCGCGCGTGACTTGAGCCATTGGAAGCAGGAAAAGCGCGTTACCACAGACATCAATCAGCGCTATGAAGATCTTCCCACTGACTGGATTAGCATCAGCCAAGTGCAGCACACTGACGGGGGCGTGATCTCGTCATCGTCATCATCCGAAATGGCGGGCTTCCGGGCTAAGAGCATCACGTCGGCAAAGCCGAGAAACTGGCGGCTGACCGCAAATCAAATGGAATTTTACCCGGCTCCAGACGCGGTGTATAATATTACGATGTTGTACAAGGCGCGCGTGCCGGCGCTTTCTGACACCGAAACAAACAACTGGCTTCTGATATACGCTCCAGATGTTGTCATGTACGCTGCGCTAATGCAGTCTGCTCCGTATCTAGGTGACGACGGGAGGCTACCTGTTTGGGGCGGGCTATATCAATCTGGCGTTGAGGCTCTAAATAGCGAGAGCGATCAGGCCAGAGTTTCCGGACCACTCAGCATGAGGATACCTAGTTAATGGCTGACAATACTTGGACCCAGACCGCCGGCATGACCAGCGATACCGGCACTGACAATCTCCAAACATATTCCGAGCAGGCTCTAGCTTCTAAAAACTCCGCTGCCGATAGTGCCGCGACCGCCACAACTAAGGCCGACACCGCTACAACTAAAGCGTCTGAGGCATCTACCTCCGAGACTAATGCTGCGACGTCTGCGTCTACCGCTACGACTAAGGCGTCTGAGGCGTCTACCTCTGCGACGAATGCCGCGACTTCTGCGTCTACCGCTACAACTAAAGCGTCTGAGGCATCTACCTCTGCGACTAATGCCGCGACTTCTGCGTCTACCGCTACAACTAAAGCGTCTGAGGCATCTACCTCTGCGACTAATGCCGCGACTTCTGCGTCCACTTCTACGACTAAGGCGTCTGAGGCATCTACCTCTGCGTCTGGAGCGTCGACTTCCGCCTCCACTGCTACGACTAAGGCGTCTGAGGCATCTACCTCTGCGACTAATGCTGCGACGTCTGCGTCTACCGCTACAACTAAAGCGTCTGAGGCATCTACCTCCGAGACGAATGCTGCGACGTCTGCGTCTACCGCTACGACTAAGGCGTCTGAGGCATCTACCTCTGCGACTAATGCTGCGACTTCTGCGTCTACCGCGACGACTAAGGCGTCTGAGGCATCTACTTCTGCGGCGAATGCCGCGAGTTCTGCCACCAACGCGGCGACATCAGAAACTAATGCTGCTACTGCCGAGACTAACGCACAAACCGCTGAGACGAATGCAGAAACAGCCGAGACGAATGCCGCAACTTCTGCGTCTACCGCTACGACTAAGGCGTCTGAGGCATCTACCTCTGAGACGAATGCTGCGACGTCTGCGTCTACCGCTACGACTAAGGCGTCTGAGGCGTCTACCTCTGCGACGAATGCCGCGACTTCTGCGTCTACCGCTACAACTAAAGCGTCTGAGGCATCTACCTCTGCGACTAATGCTGCGACTTCTGCGTCTACCGCTACAACTAAAGCGTCTGAGGCATCTACCTCTGCGACTAATGCTGCGACTTCTGCGTCTACCGCGACGACTAAGGCGTCTGAGGCGTCTACCTCTGCGACGAATGCCGCGAGTTCTGCGTCTACCGCGACGACTAAAGCCTCAGAGGCGTCTACTAGCGCCACCAACGCGGCAAGCTCTGCCTCCGCCTCAGCCTCGTCAGCGACAGCAGCACAGACCGCTGAGACGAATGCAGAAACAGCCGAAACGAATGCAGGTGTTTCTGCATCGACCGCGACAACTAAAGCCTCAGAGGCGTCTACCAGCGCTTCCGCTGCCGCCACTTCAGCCTCCACCGCGACGGCGTCAAAAGATGCCGCTTTAGCTGCGTTGGATAGCTTTGATGACAGATATTTAGGTCAAAAGTCTGCCGACGTAACTGTTGACAATGACGGCGACGCTTTGGTGGCTGGGGCGCTTTACTTCAACACGACGACTGACGCCATGATGGTCTATGAGGGCAGTTCTTGGGTGGCTGCTTACGCTTCTCTGTCGGGCGCTCTGATTGCAGCCAGCAACCTCTCTGACTTGGCGAATGCCTCAGCGGCTCGGACAAATCTTGGACTTGCAATAGGGACTAACGTGCAGGCATATTCCGCTGTCCTGGCCGCCACTACCGCGTCATATACAACAGCGCGCAATGCTAAGCTCTCCGGTATCGAGACAAGCGCGACCGCCGATCAAACAGCAGCGGAAATCAGGACCGCGGTTGAGGCGGCCACAGACAGTAATGTCTTCACTGACGCTGACCATTCTAAACTAAACGCGATCGAGACAAGCGCGACCGCCGATCAAACAGCAGCGGAAATCAGGACCGCGGTTGAGGCGGCTACAGACAGTAATGTCTTCACTGACGCTGACCATTCTAAACTAAACGCGATCGAGACAAGCGCGACCGCCGATCAAACAGCAGCGCAGCTACTTACTGCTATTAAGACTGTGGATGGTGCAGGCTCTGGACTAGACGCTGACTTACTGGATGGTAATCACGCAAGTGCGTTTTTACAGTCCTATACTGAGGCAGATACGCTTGCAACTGTCACGGGTCGTGGTGCAACTACAACGTCTACCGTTGTTATAAACTCTAATAACACAGCCCTACAGGGTTTATCCGTAGGTGAGGCATTTACCAACTATGATGGGTGGCACGGGCAAATAAATCTTCACGGCACAGGTCACGCACGGTATACAATTAAAACTAGTAATGTTCGCATGGGAATGTATGCACACGACTCTTGGCATAATATCTCTGGCTCAACGCAAAATGGTCATCTTGGCACATATACAAATCACGGGGTAGGCTTTGTAGTCAACGCCACTTTAAAAATGGCTTTAAATACCTCTGGCAATCTAGGTATAAATGTTTCTGCTCCTACGGAAAAACTTGATGTGGGTGGTAATATTAAAGTATCAGGCACAGTAGATGGACGTGACGTAGCAGCAGACGGTACAAAGCTAGATACGATAGCCACCAGTGCGAACAACTACAGCTTCCCTTATACTGTTTCTACCAGCGCAGGGAACAGCACAGTCGTTCAGCGAGACGCTAGTGGTCACATTTTTGGAAATTGGATTAACGCCACAGGGACTTTCGCTACTAGTGCCAATTCTTCTGGAATGGGTAGGTTTACTGGTACAAATGGGGCTGATGCTTGGGGACGCTCTTACACAGCGGCGGCGGCTCGCACACTCTTAAACGTAGCTGACGGTGCTAACAACTACAGCCTACCAGCAGCTCCGTCTGTTACTCATTTAAATGTAGCTGATAAAATTAATCACACTGGCGACACTGATACTTACTTCCAGTTTCACGGCGCTAACCTTGCTCGTATGTTTCTTGCTGGTGCAGAGGTTCAGGAATGGGGCAGTGGCTACACCTCATTTAACGATAATGTACAAATAAGGATAGGAACTGGCTCAGACTTCCGTATACAATTTAACGGCGCTGATACTGTTTTCCGTAACTATGCTCATGCTAATGGAGATGTGTATTTCCAAGGCGAAGGCTCAGATGGCGCAAACGAAAACGCCTTGGCGTTAGATTTTAGTGGCACAGCCTCTTATGTGCGACTGTTTCAAAACGATGCAGAGAAGCTCCGCACTACATCTGGCGGGGCCGCTGCAATGGGGCTGTTTATTGGCGGTTTAACCACTAACCCACATAACGCTGGCGCTTTGGAAGTTGGTGCTGCTAATAACGAAAAGATTGTGCTATCAGGCTCAGCTGACCCATTCATTCGCTTCCAAGAAGGCACCACTGATAAGGCTTACATGCAGTGGAATAGTAGTGATGGCTTTCTTCAATTCCGCAACCAAGAGTCTGGAGGCTTTAGGTTCAGAGGAGCCGCCACAACTACGGCAGTCCAACTATTACTTGAAGCTAGTGATGGCGATATTTACGGCTCTGTCTATGCTGATCACAGTAATAATATTGGTTTCTTAGACGATGATAATCATTGGATGTATCGTGCTACAACTGACAGTCATCATGAATGGCGCATAAACAACGGCGTTGAAATGAGCCTCACTACATCAACGCTAGACATGAAGGGCAACACGATTACTGAGGTTGAGGACATTGGCCTGAGAGATAGTCTTTACCACGATGGCGATACAGACACTTACATGCAGTTTCACGCATCGGATCAGTGGCGTGTTGTAACTGGTGGTGCTGAACGTCTTGAGGTTAATAACTCACAAATCACCTCTACTGAGCCTATCCATGCGCCCAGCTTTCATGGTGATGGTTCTAGTTTGACAGGTGTGGGTGGTTCCACAACAGCAGGTGCTATAGGGACTTACTGTTGGGCCAGGAATACTGGAAGTGCAACAACCGCATCTACAGGTACAGGTTCGTCATTTAACTTTGGCACTACTTATGCAGGGACGGGATTGTTTCCAGCGGGCTTTAGTGGCGAAGCTGCGGGGAATTTTGGAAATGCGTACTTCTACAATTATACCAGCGGCGTCGCCGTAGGTTCCAACTCCAACTCCGCTTTATCCGGCACATGGCGCTGTATGGGGCAAACCTCCATATCTTCCCCCTATTATGATGAAGTTCCCGTCACACTTTTCGTAAGGATTTCATAATGAGCATCACAGTCACAGAAGTCCGCAATGCGGCATCACTCCAAGCTGACAATCTTCGCATGGAAGTAGAGATTAACCACCCACAATACGGTTGGATACCTTACGGTCTTAATCCATCCGACACGGACACGACCATAGACAACGATGCGGTCATGGCTTTGATTGGGAGTAACTTCACAGCATATGTAGCACCCACACAGGCGGAGTTAGATGCAGCCGAGGCCGCGT
>Ga0307986_10003962_pt1 | contig 10178 bp, 4 predicted proteins | sample EllFjometageno82_FD_203170 | JGI IMG/M metagenome (GOLD analysis project Ga0307986, IMG submission 203170) | Marine microbial communities from Ellis Fjord, Antarctic Ocean - #82 | ecosystem: Environmental > Aquatic > Marine > Unclassified | place: Southern Ocean | collected 2014-10-09
TATGTTATAAAAAGATTTCAAAAAGAAAGAGGTGCTAAACTAAGAAATGCTAAAATAAGATTATCAAATCTTAAATCTGATCAGTTGATTCAGGTTATGAGAGGTAAATCAAAATGGCTTAAATATTAATACATGGCTGAAATTAAAAACAGTTTTCTAAGATCCAAGATGAATAAAGACTTGGATGATAGATTGATACCTAACGGTGAGTATAGAGATGCGCAGAACATATCTGTAGGTAAATCTGAGGCTGATGATATAGGTGCTTTAGAGACTGTTTTAGGTAACCTTATTCAAAGTCCTACTATTAGCCCTGCGCTTCCTAATAATATTAAAATAATAGGATACTTATCTGATGAGTATTCGTCAAAGATTTTTATCTTCGCAACAACATATACTGATTCTAATCCTAATGAAGCTCCTACCTATGCCACATCAATAGAAAGATGTGTAATATACTCTTGGTTAGCTGGTGCTGGCACTGCTACATTAATAGCGGATGGTATATTTTTAAATTTTTCCACAACAAATCCCGTACAAGTAAGTTTAATAGAAAATTTATTATTTTTTACAGACAATAGAAATCAACCAAGAAAAGTAAACATTAGTAATCCAACTGGGTATTATAAAGAAGAATCTCAAATTTCTGTAGCTAAATACAGTCCATATAAAGCTATTAGTTTATTTAAAAAAGCTGAATCAGTTGTTGTATCAAGCGCGAATACAGATAACTGGACAGACATTGTTTCAACAGCTCGTATAGCTAATACGCAAATAGTAGGTGGAGATCTTACTATTACCCCTTCACAACGTTTTGCAACATATGGAGCTAGCACTATTAAGTGTACAGTTAATAATGTTACCGTTGCTACAGATGGTATTACAGATGCTAAAATACTTAGCCTTACAACTCAAGCTGGTGGTGGTGGTGTTTCAGCAAAACAAGAATACAATTTTGCTATCAATACAACGACTGCTGTAGGTGATGTATTACAGTTTATAGTTCCAGGAGCAACAAATAGTATTTTATTAACTACTGTTGCTGGGATAGAGGTTGGGATGAGTATAATTAGTACAAGTTCTACTGGAACAGTAAAAATAAAAAGTAGCTTTTATATAACGGTTACAGCTATAAACGTAGCAACTAAAACAATAACTATTTCTTCAAGTGTAACTGTAGCTCCTGGAGATTTATTTACTTTTCTAACATCAACAATGACTAATGAATCTGCCACACCTAATTGGCCTGGTGATCCAGATTATCTAGAAGGTAGATATGTTAGATTTAGTTACAGATATAGATTTGATGATGGTGAATATTCTATTATGGCACCTTTTACGCAAATAGCATATATACCAAAACAGAAAGGCTACTTTAAAAACGGTAATGAAGACGATGCTTTTAGAAGTACTATTGTTGAGTGGATGGAAAATAATATTAATAACGTACAGTTATTAATAACTTTACCAGACAAAGCTAGTAACCTAGGCGTTATACCTACTTCTAAATATAAAATACAATCATTAGATATTTTATTTAAAGAATCAGATGCTTTAGCTGTAAAAGTATTAGAAACAATAGATTTAAATGGTATAGCAGCTGGTTCTACAAATAATATATTTATTTACAATTATCAATCGCGTAAACCTTATAAAACTTTACCTCAAGATCAAACAACTAGAGTATTTGATAAAGTGCCTGTAAGAGCTTTAAGTCAAGAAACAGCAGGCAATAGAATAATGTATGGTAATTTTAGAGATATTTATACAGCACCACTTTTTATTGAATATGATGTAAAAGTTGTTAACAAGGGAAGTAAACTTTCCACAAGCTGGGCTGAATATCCAAACCACACTTTAAAACAAAATAGAAATTATCAAGTAGGTTTTATATTAGCTGACAAATATGGTAGACAATCTTCTGTTATTTTATCGCCAGTAAGTACTACGGTTAGTAATGATTTTTTAGGATCTACATTGTTTTTACCTTATAATAACGAAACAAATCAAGGTACTATAAAAGATTGGTTTGGTCAAACTTTACAATTATCTATAACATCTTCTATTGCTTCAGGACTAAATGGTTATCCAAATTTTTCAAATGGACAGCCAGGTCTTTATGCTATTCCTACTGGAACAAACGGGTTTGCTGTAAAACAAACACCTGTCACGGTTATAACAGATACTGATTATAAATTTACTTTAGACAGTACGGCATATCCTAATAATGTTACAGTGCCTGTAGAAGGAGATTATTTAAGAGGAGAATATGAAGATTATGTTGAAGTAAATGGCGCTGTAACTAATGACGGTGCAACATTTCCACGATACACAGTGCCAACAAATGGTAGAGTTAATTCTATGTATGCTAATAATACAACTATAACCTTATCACCAGACACAAAATTTGCTTATAAAATAAATCCAGTTGGTTGGTACTCATACAAAGTTGTTGTAAAGCAGACTGAACAAGATTATTATAATGTTTATTTACCAGGAATATTAAAAGGTTATCCAGATCAAACAGGAGTAGCTGACAACCCGCCACCATTTCCAGGTCTTAGTACTGATCCTTTGGGTTCTACAGCAAATATTGTTTTAATAAATGATAACATAAATAAAGTTCCTAGAGATTTATCTGAAGTTGGACCTGATCAAAAACAATTTAGAAGTTCAGTTCAATTGTTTGGTAGAGTTACAAACGTATTAACAGTTAGCACACCAGCGGCAGCAACAGATACACAAAATAATATACAATATTATCCTGGAATAAAAACAGATACAGCTGTTAGTATAGCTACAACTAACGACTCTAATATGGAGTTTGATCGTCTTAGCGCTGAAGGTCAAGCTAATTTATATCAAATAGATACTAAACCTTTAATTGCTAGGTTATCAACTACCGCAGCTATTGGAGTTAGTAGTACTACTAGTAATACAACAAACATGGTTCCGTTTTTAGCTATATATGAAACAGAACCTGTAGATTCTCTTTTAGATATATTTTGGGAAACAGGTACTGTAGGCTTAATAGCAGATTTAAACGCTGATATTGAATCAGGTTTTGACGGACCAGTAAGTTTTACAAATAAAAACTTTCAATTATTAGAAAGTGATGCCTCAGATCATGCTGTTACAATTTATTTTTATCCTGTATCTAATGAAGGAATTTCTTTTGATTCAGCATATCCTACAAGTGCAGTCATGACCGTTACATCTGTTAGAGAAGACGCTGCAGCTAATGCTTTCTTTACGTTGGAACAAGATACTGATAATACTAGTGGAACATTTCTAGCATATATAATAAAAACCAACTCTTTGTTTACATATTTACAAGATAGTATAACACAAGATGTTTACACTTTTAATATAACCGTAACTGTAGATGCTGGTTCCTCTTTAGCTCCTGGCGTAGTTCAAACAATATCTTTCCAAGGATCTTTAAGTAATGTAACTCCTTCTTTTGTTGAATCAACACTACCAACAATTAATATAACAGTAGATCAAACTGGTAGTATTGGTACTGGCCTTACTGCTTATGGGCAGGATACTGAAGCTGTCAACGGAACAAACAGCGCAAACTTAACTACAAACAAAGAAGCAGAATTAAAATGGACTATTGTTTCAGGAAATCCTACGGGTAATGATTCTTTGCCTGCATATAATATTGTTCAAAGTGGAGTAGATGGTGGGAACTTAACTCAACGAGCAAACAACACACCAAGTGGTCAACATACTTTAGTTTTAAAAATAGAAGATTGCAATGGTACTGCTAATGTTGGTGGTTTAAATGCAAACTTAAATCAAATAATAAACGTTGGACCTATAGCTACTAATTCAGGAATAGGTGAAGATGTTTGTATCAAAGGTCCAGTGAACGCTGCGATTGGTATTCCAGCATTTCCTGCGCTTGTAACAAAAAGAACCGCAATACAAGGTATTACTGGTGTTTGGTATTTAGCAGGAACCGCATTTACAAGTGGTGGAACTGGTGGTTATAATATTAGTAATCTTCCTGTACAACCTAGCACCGCTCAAACTGGTGATGCTTCTTTAACTAATACATTATTTAGATTAGGATCAAGCACTTTAACAAAAGGTACTTTAGCATTTTCGCTTAATTGTGGTTTTCAATGGTCAACAACTCAACCTCCTGGCCCTGCGGGATTACAAGCAAATTTACAATGGAGAGTTTGGCATAGGGCTAACAGCACTTCGGCTTGGGCTGCTGTTGCAGATATAAATAATTATACAATAAATAATTCTCCAACAGGCCAAATCAATTCAGGTGCTATTCAAGTAACATTTAACACAGCGGCTACTGGTGTTCTTGGTGATTTTTATGATCAAAGAGTTTTAGCTTATGATAAAGTAGGAGAATATGCAATAGCTGCTTACAATGCTAACACAACTGTATCATACACACAATCGGAATCGATGACTTGCTGGGTAAATTCTAACGATTTATATTACAGTACATGCGTTATAGAAAACGGTGTTAACATAACAAGTGGAACAGCTAAGTCTTATGAATATGAAATTGATTTAACAGGAAGCAGTGCTAATTATTGCCCAAATTACATAAGTGGAACTTCAGTATATTCTCACGTTCCATATGGTCAGTATATAACACAGCTTTATTCTTCATCTAATCTTTCATCAATATTTGCAGTCACTGGAGTTGCAGGTGTAACAAATTACAAAGCTTTTGTAACAGCTGGTGCTTCTCCTTATTACAGAAATTCACAGCCTCAAAAATATATTTTTTCAGCTAGATTTTCTACAACTACATCTAAAACCTATGAACCTAGCCCAGCATCAAGTTGTTATGTACAAGCATGCTCTACTAGCGGTTGTAATCCTAATATATATTTATACCCGTTCTCAGCTTAGTAATAATAGTAAAAAATAAGTGATAATAAATTATGGCAGCTACATTAGAAGTAAATTACTTTAATTCTTTCTGGTTAAAAAAAATCAAGAGTATTACAAATATAAAAACTGTAAGCCTGCCAGCTAATGCTAGTGCAGCTAGTGTAGTTAATTTACAAAGCTCTAGTGATAACGTTGGAGCTGGACAAATTGTAACTAAAACACCTCTTGCTTTTTCAGGAACAGTTACTGTTGTATCTGTAGCGGCTAATAAACAAGATATCACTATAAGTTCTAATCAAACAGTTGTTCTTAACGATATACTTAAATTTACAGGTGTTGCTCCGGATGCAAACATACCTCAAGACTACGCGGCAAGTACCACGGATGATTGGTACATAGAAGAAGCTAGAATTAGAGGTGGTTACAATAATACAAGTGTTGATTTTGGTGTAAAAGCTTATTTAGTTGAAGACACTTTCAGTCAGCAACATAGACTTAGTTCATTAATATACTCAGGTATATTTAATTCAAGAACAGGAATTAATAACACTAATCAATTTTCAGTAGGTCAAGACATAACTAGATCAGCAGATCCAGCTAATGGATCAATACAAAGACTATATGCTGAAGATACAAATTTAATTATATTTCAAGAAGACAAAGTAAGTAGAGCATTAATAGATAAAGACGCTATATATTCAGCTGAAGGTAATGCAACTCTTACATCTACTCAATTAGTTATTGGACAGATAATAGCTTACGCTGGTGAGTATGGAATATCAACAGACCCTAATAGTTTTGCTGTTTATGGTTATAGAAAATATTTTACAGATAAAAAAAGAGGTTGTGTATTAAGATTGTCTAGAGATGGTATAACTGAAATATCTTCTTATGGTATGCATGATTACTTTAGAGATAGATTGAGCAACGCTAATAATAATAATATAGTAGGTGGTTGGGATAATCATAGTAAAAACTATGTGCTTTCTATACAAGACAATAGGTTTTTAGAACCACCTAAAAACGGACAAACTAGTAATGCTACAACTCTTGTAGGTAACAATGTTACTTTAACTTTAACTGGTGCACTAACAGGTGTAACAGCTGGAATGCATATTTATTCTTATAATGCAACTGGTCAACCTGAAGGAGTTTTTTATGGTATAGTTAAGTCTGTAATTTCAACAACAAGTCCTGCATCTTTTAGTTGTCAAATAGGAGCTGAAATACCTGCTAGTCAAAATATAATATTTTGGAATAGAGGAGTTTATAGTACTTCAGTTTTTGATGAAACAACATTAGGTTGGACTAGCTTTTTTGATTACAGACCTTCATATGTGACAAGCATTAAAAGCTCTTTATATAGTTTTTTAGGAGGAAGTATATTTTTACATAACGTACCTAATAAGTATGGTACTTATTATGGAGTAGCTTACCCTTCAACCGTAACCTTGCTTTTAAATGCTAATCCATCTGTTGTTAAAAATTTTAAAACTGTTAACTATGAAGGTAGTGATGGTTGGGCTCTACAAAGTATGGTTGCAAGCTCTGGAGATTTGATTTTTCCAATTAATAAATACGTATTTCAACAAAGCTTAGCGGATCTTGAGCTTCAAATATTTTCTAATACTTTTAAGAAAAAAGAAAATAAATACTTTGCAAACGTTATAAATAATTCAACCGCAACAAATGGCGAAGTTTTATTTGGAGGAGACGTATCAGGTATTAAAGGATTCTTCTCTACAGTTAAAATGACAGTAGATAATTCTATTTATTTCAATGTAAAAAAAGAATTATATACAGTTTCTTCAAACGTTGTTGAATCATCATACTAAAAAATAAATTATGTTTAAAAATTTAAAAGAAAATACTTATGATATTTGATAATATATTTTCACCATTAACAAAATTAATACCGAAAGAAATCCAATTACATAACGCAGGTGGGGTTATTGGACTTGTAACTAAAACAGGAGCCGGGAAATTAATTGGTGCCTTAGGTGGACCAATTGGCGTTGGTTTAATGGCAGTTAGTTTGATTGGGTCTTTATTTGGTGGTGGTGCCAAAGCAAGAGCTGCAGAAAGAGAACGCGAAAGAGTTGCAACATTAACCGGAGAGCTTGAACAACTAGAAAAAAATCGACAGGTAATTACAAACCCTTATGCTGGTGTTAAAGATATTTCGGGTATGGCAAAAAACTTAAGTGGAATGATTTCAAACCCATATGCAAATCTAGGAGTCGCAACTAGTGCCGCAGAAATACAAATAGAAGAAGCTGATATTGCTTTGGCTAACACTTTAGACACTTTAAGGGCTACAGGTGCTAGCGCTGGTGGTGCCACTGCTTTAGCACAAGCTGCATTACAAAGTAAAAAAGGTGTCTCTGCTAGTATAGAAAGTCAAGAAGCTCAAAACGAAAAGCTTGCTGCTCAAGGAGAAGCTCAATTAGATCAAATGAAAATGTCTGAAGCTCAAAGAATACAAGGTATACAACTAAGTGAACAGCAAAGATTACAGCAAGCTGACGTAGCTGGTAAATCATTTATGTTTTCAGCAAAAGATAAAAGAGAGTCAGAACAGTTAAATAGAAAACAAGCTCAAATAACAGGTGCAGCTCAAGCTGCTGTTGCTGCGGACCAAGGTGCTGCAGCCATGTACTCATCAGGAATAAGTAGTTTTGGCAATATTGCATCGGCTTATATGGGTAATGTACCTAAAACAACATAATTATGTCATACGAAAATCCGCAAGCTGTTGTTGATACAGAATCAGCAAAATATTATGCTCAAGCTATTTCTGGTTTAGGCCAAAATGTAGCAAAAGCAATATCAACTAGATCTGCTAAAGCTCAAGCTCAAAGAAAACTTAATATAAAAGATCAAACAAATAGGATGAATGACAGTTCAGCTTATTTAAAAGAAGTTAATAAGGCTATTAAAGGTTTTAGATTACCACCTGAATTTAGACAGCAATTAAATGATCAAGTTACTAAAGCTTCTGATTTAAGGTCTAAATTAAAAAACATAAATTTTACAGGAGAAGATAGAGCTACTGCACAAAATCAATTAAATAATTTAGAAACTTTTTTTACAGTAGGTATATCTAATGCTTTAGAAAATTATAAGGGCATGAGAGACGATGTTTCTAATGGTCAACTTACAATGGGGCAAGAGGGTAAAATGTCTGCTTCAGCAAACCATCCACAATTAATTCAAGATGTTAATACTACTTTTAATCCCGCTAAAGCTTCTGCTTTTGATTTTAACGTAGAAACAAATGAAGATGGCATTATAAGTATAGGGTTAAAGTTTGTGAATAAACGTGGAGGAAGAGGAAAAGTTCAAACAATGTTAGATGAAGATGGAAAAGCTAATGAGCTTGTTGATGAGTCAAGAAACTATAATTTAAATAGTGATTTTGGATCATCTAGTTATATAACAAATCCATCTATAAACAATACTTTTAGTAAAACTTTAGATGATTTAGAAATAACAAAAAATGGCAAGCCAGATGGAAAATCTTCAGTAGTTAAAAGTATGATTCTGCAAAATGATGATGGAAGTTATCAAACTAAAGACATGCAAATAGGTAGTAAAATATTTGAGATACCTCAATTAGATCGTAGAGATTTTGAAACTTTAGCTTTACCAGGTTTAAAGGCTCAAATAAATGGAATAATGCAAGCTGGTAGAGCTGAATCAAACAATATGGCTTTAGGGCAGGTTAATTTACAAAGTTGGGTAGATGACATTGCACAAGCAGATATAGACATAGAAAGTGATCCTACAGGCCCGGGTGGAATAACTCAAGATTCATATGATAAACTTACTAAGTTTATTATAGATAAAAAGTTTGATGAATTACAAAATGGAATGGAAGCAACCAACACAAGGAATGTTAAAGATGAATCAAATGTTCTTAAAGATACTGATTCAATGAGAACTGATAAGTATAAGAAAGCAAATTTAAAAAAAGAATTAACTTTGTTAGGAGAAAAACTAGAGGAAAAAGTTATGCCTACTTTTCAGTCTTTAGATGATCCAAATACTAATAATTTAATTACTTATATTGAAAGTTTAGATGGTATAAAGTCTGTTGATTTTTCAAAAGAAACACCTAAAGGTGACAAGCCATCATTTAAGGTGATTGGTAAAGGAAAAACAGTAACAATAGATAGTGGTATGAGTCAAGCACAAATAAAGAAAGCTTTATTAAAAGCTGCTGGTGCAAATGATAAACAAGTAAGTGTTTTTGATTTTACTAAAACAGAAAGTTCATTTACCGTATCAGGAGGTGAATATGATGTTCCAAAAAATCCCTTATTAGACAGAATAACGAATTAGTAAAAATAAATTTATGGCTAAATATACTTATAATAACGAACCTATTTCAGAGGAATTTGTTATAGAAGCGGCTGGAAAAAACGATTTAGATGTATTTGATTATATTAAAACTAAAGAAGGTTTAGAGCTAGACGAAGATGATTCAGTAAAGAAAAACGGTGTTGTGGAGACGGATGCGTCTATAACATCAAAAAAAAATACGGCATCCAATTTGGATCCTGGTTCTTCGGTATCAAAAAAGGCAGATAACTCTAAGGAAGCAATCATAGCTAGAAGAAAAGCTAGAAGTACTCAAAGTTCTTCTGATCCATTAGACTATGCTAACTACGATATTGGTAGTGATTCATTTATTCTTCCTGAAGAACTTGATGAAATAATTCTAACGGCTAAAGGTGATCCTAAAACAAAAGAATTTCCTAAGTTTTCTGATCCTGATTATTTTGCTAAAAAAGCAGATATAAAAGAAACTAAAAAACAAAAAGTAGCAGATGCATATGAGGTCAAAATGTTTGATGCTGTTAAAAATTATAATCCTGAAGAAGCAGATGCGATAGCTGCTGAAAAATATTTTAAACTAGGAGATATTCCTACAGAATTGGTTCAAGGTGGAATTCCAGGCACTCAGTCAAGTGGTGGAGAACGAAGACCAATTATGAGCGAAGAACAATATTTAATAAAAAAAGGTAAAGAAGACGGTATAGATTACTTACAACAATATCAAAATTTTAAAGAAGGGAAAGGATTGGTTGGTGTTAATTCTGCTAATGAAAAATATATAAATACTTTAAACGAAGAAGCTGTTTTTGATTTACAAGATAGTATACGAGAAAACTTCATGAGACAGGTTGACCCTGTATATCAAGCTCGTATGAGTGCTTTTGGTGATGATAAACAATTTAAAAGTCCTGAGCAAGCAAAAGTTTATTTAAAAAATGAAGCTAAAGTTTTAACAACTGAAA
>Ga0307986_10003963_pt1 | contig 10178 bp, 24 predicted proteins | sample EllFjometageno82_FD_203170 | JGI IMG/M metagenome (GOLD analysis project Ga0307986, IMG submission 203170) | Marine microbial communities from Ellis Fjord, Antarctic Ocean - #82 | ecosystem: Environmental > Aquatic > Marine > Unclassified | place: Southern Ocean | collected 2014-10-09
CCTTAGGCTGCCCCAGGGTACCCCACAGGGTTCCCATTAGTACGCACAGCCCCCCTGCCCTCCAGGCCCTTTTAGGCCGCCCGCCCTGGGGCCTTTTTTGGGGCCCTTTTGGGGCCTTACTGAGCCCCCTTACTGAGCCCCTTACTGACCCCGCAGGCCTTCAGGTCTACTTACAACTCTTTGCATAGGCATATACATTCTAGCTTGCACATGCAATACAGGGCCTGCAGTGACATGGCGTTGCAAGCATTCTTTAGGATTAGCACTGAAGGGCTCTTGGAGTTGCTCTCTAATCGCTTCATGTTAGCTCTCACTTTGTTGTGTTCTTCTACTTGATTTCGCACGATGTTTTGTTTTTTAATTGCACTTGTTTGTAAAGTTGCAGCAACACTTGCTCATACACATTCAGTCACTGGGCGACCTGCACTTGCACTTGCTCATACACCTACACTTGCTCATGCACTTGCTCATACACATTCAGTCACTGGGCGACCTGCACTTGCACTTGCTCATACACCCCACTCTACTTCTTCAAAAGTGATTTTCGTTCTGCCGCCAACTGTCGCCGAGTCATTTCAGCTGCCTCAGCAGTCAGATCAATCATGTCAAGATTGACGATCTCAATTAGTCCACCATTGTGCTTTTCAAGATTCCACATTGCCTTAAAGACTTTTGAGCGTCCGCCTTCAGGCCAAGTCTTTGGTGAGATGTTCTCACCACGCACTGAGACGTGTAGCAACTCTGGAAAAAGCTCAGGTAGGTCTATCTCTGCACCGTCGTAATCTTCATGAAATCCTTCGAGGTATACATCGACCCAACCAACGTCGTCGGCGCCCGTGCTCATCTTGGTCAAGCTCTGAATTTTGAAAACACCCACCATTGGTGTGATAGTAAGACTAGCTCGTCGTGAAGGCCGCTGCTTCAATGCATTCCTGCGTTGTTCCGTGTAATTGTCAAAAATCCACTTAGTTGTGAAAAACTTGCCCTCTGTGTAATCAAGCAGGGCGTTACGAGTCTTTTCTGTTTTGATCTTAAACTGTTCGAATGCTGCCTTGTATGCTTCTTCACCTGAAACTTTGCCAAAAATCATAATAGCTCCTTCCTATGTTTATATTATACCATGCTAGCGCTAGATTTGCATGATTACAAGCGGGTAATCTACACGCTTCAGTTCACTGTGGACAACTCACGAACCTGTTGTGCAGCTTCTTTCAAGACACAGACCACCCCAAAGGTCGTTCTAGTGTCTCCTAGCTTTTTAAATTCTTCTGAAGGCACAGAATATGCACCAATCCGATCCCACATCGCCAGTGGAATGTCATTGAAGTAGAGGGCTCGGAAGAGATCCTCAATGGGGATCGCATTGGCAACTAGCTCCCTTATGCTCTGAGTTACAAGTTGTCCGTAGTACTCTCTGTGAGTACATTTGTTAGACATGTAGTCTTTTCGTGTGAAAGTCATTATTCTTAATCCCCTTTTATGTTGCGCTGGCTGCGAGTCTCGCCCAAGGCCCGCCGAATTGACTGGCGGGAGACGATTTCTCCAACCGCAGACACTGCTACAAAGTGAAAGTCACGGAGATCAATCTTTCCGTCTCCCTCGATTCGGACATCTTCATCTGCCAAGACCGCCTCCAAGGCTGACCGTAGCTCCCTCTGAAGACGCTTCCCTTCAAAGGACCAAGAGCCGTCATCATCAAACAATCGCCGCATATTCAAACCTCATTTGCCTGTCTATTGATCCAGTGACCAAAGCTGTTTCTTGTTTATTTCTCTCTTTATAATGTAGGGTTGTGTTCTGGTTCCGACGTCTCTACTCGCAGACTGATCTCATAGTCTGCATACGATCGAAGCAGTGAGGTTGCCCGAAAGCGAAAGCATCCGAATTGTAAGCGATGACCATAATGGTGCTGTGGGTTCTTTAGTTCAGACATTCTTACATAAGCCTGTGCTTGCTCCCTGCTGTCAAATATCGCAATCAAATCGCAGATGTCTTGTGATGTTCCCGGATTATCGCCATAGCCATAATCATAATCTTCTCGTATTCCGTAGAGTTCGTAAATCATTTTTGATTCCAGACGATTGGGGTTACCAGTGCGAACAGTGTTCTTGTCTTATGTGTCTATTATACCATTCTGGCGTTAGATTTGCACGTTTGTCTACAGACCAGTCCAGTTGAAATCACATCCAGCTGGGTACCAATCTGGCATAGACCAATCAGCTATAATATCACCAAACCGATTGCAGACGATGCCATCATGCCAAAGACTTTCACCTCCAGGCAGAACCTCTTTTACAGTATTGAGATATTCAACGCGGACCTCATCGTTTTTATAGCCCCATTCTTTCAAGGCTTCGAGGACAGAATATTGGATCTCGGATCTGCGCATCATCTCGTCTGCTTTGATCTCGTTAATGATATCAGACATTTTTCACCTTGATGTTTAAGAAGGAGGACCGTTCCTCCTTCCTTGTTTATATTATACCATAAGTTCTAGTGCTTTTGCACGATTAACTAGAAACTCTCAACAGTTTTTTCGGTCAGCCCCAAGCGTTCTTCATGGGTGCGATTTCAAGCTCTTCCTTGATTCGTTCCAACTCGTCGATGAGCTCAGACAGGTCGGTCATGCTCAAGTGATGGAACGTTGTTGATGAAGACTCGTTTAACAGAGTCAGCTGCACTGTCTTGTTTGTTCCGTATGCCGGTCCGTTTTCCCAGCCGCGGTAGGTAACCTTTCCTGTGAACTTCATTGTTCCTCCTTCCTTGTTTATATTATACCATAAGTTCTAGTGCTTTTGCACGATTAACTAGAAACTCTCAACAGTTTTTTCGGTCAGCCGTTAGCGTTGACGGCCCTCAGCAGACGATTAACAGCGAATCGGACTTTGTTGTCTACGCCTTCTGTTTCGTTCATGACTCTTTGCAAAACTTCAGCGGATTCTTTAATCTCCTCACGCTTGTACCGATTTTTTAGCATGTGGTCTTCACTCACAGCCCTGCTTCTTTCATTAAGCCTTCTCTGTTCTTTGCGATAGAACTCGTGGGCGTCGTTACTCATGATGACCTCTCCTGTCTTTAAGAAGGAGGACCGTTCCTCCTTCCTTGTTTATATTATACCATGTTGACGCTAGATTTGCACGCAATTCTTTTGCAAACCTGAGCATGAGATCTTCGTATTTTATTTGTTCATAGTCAGTTTTCGAGTGCCTCAATGGACAGCAGCTTGCCGCTAACATTACAGAATCTTAATACGGAGCAAAAACCAACGTATCCTTCTTCAATAAGTAGTTCTGTTGCATGCGGGCCGAAAGCAGTGAGTTCAAAAAAAATCTGAGAATTCTTCAGCATCGCCATCATTGTTTCAAGGTCAGTCATATTTTGTCCTCTTTGTATATTATACCATTCAGGCGCTAGACTTGCACGTCAGTCGGCGAAGTGATCAACATTATAGATTTCGCGGATTGAGGCGTAGTGGAAAGGCTTGTTGTACTTAGCTTTCATCTTGGCTCGTGCCAGGCTGTTGATTACGTCTTGATCGTGTCGGTCGCTGTACGGGACCTTGAAGGAGATGATTGCTCCCTTTCCGTTGCCGTTTTTTAGGAAGTAGGATATTTCAGCATTGAACTTAAGCATTTTGAACTCTTTTTGTTTTTGAAGGGGTTTGTTCCCCTTCCTTATCTATATTATACCACAGTCTGGACAGTTTTGCACAGAGTTCAGTTATTCAGCTTAGCTGTCGCGGTTTGCGATCCAGTAGACTTCGCCTGCCGTAGACATCTCCAAGTCAGTGATGCGAGCATCAGTCGTGACATTATCAGTGATGCCCTCTGAGCCGATCCCGAGCCAGGTCACCCTGACATAGACAGAGTTATTGAACTGACCGAACGGAGTTGAGACTACGATGCCGTGACTTCCGCACTTGGTAGAAACGAAGGTCCCGACTGTGGGTGGGCTGGAAGCGGTGTAGCTTTGATCAAGTGGGTCGATGGACAGCATTTTGAGCTCTTTTTGTTTTGAAGGAGGTTTGTTCCTCCTTCCTTGTCTATATTATACCACAGTCTGGACAGTTTTGCACAGAGCTCGGTCAATCAACTCGGTCCTGCCCAACCGCCAGGCCGTCCAGTAACCAGAGCGCCGTACAGGGGAGCTTGGCGCGGATCCAACGCAGACTCGCGGGAGATGTCAAGAAGAGCTGCCTGGTGGTTCAAGATTGAGACCAGCTCACCGATTCCGCGTGCCAGAGTTGCATCACAGATCTCCATATCATCGGAAAAAACCACTTCATCAGTGGCAGTGTCAACCAGGAACGAGCCGCTGTCGCCCCACTGGTTACGTTCGGCTTCGGTTCGGTCTTCACAATGAACTACAACGTATCGGCGGCTATACTTGGGCATTTTGATCTCTTTATTTTGAGGAGGAGGGATTGTTTCCTTCCTTGTTTATATTATACCATACTGACGTCTGTTTTGCACAGAGTTTTATTGCTACAACTTTTTTTCTTCCTTCTTCAACCTCTTGACAACATCACGGGCAGAGTGCTTGTTAAGGCCACTGATCAATGGCTTTGCTTCACCCCAGAAGATTGGGCTCCGCATCCCTTTTACATCTTTGGCATTGAAGACTGCCCAACTGTAATCATCATCACCGGCGTACTTCTTAATGGTATAAGTCATTTTGTTTCCTTCCTTGTCTATATTTGAAGTAGAAGTGACCTTCCACTTCTATTATACCACAGTGGCGCTAGATTTGCATGTTAGTCAATATCTAGCGCCAGTTTAACTCTTAGAGTTTGGTTCCGTGCCACCGGTTGTACGCTGCAATCAGCTCGCCTAAAGTGACGCATACAACATCGTCGTCGTCCACTGCCTTGAAGTCGCCGACAGCGTCTAGCTTGTCTTCACCTTCTTGAGTGAGAAGCGCGATGTATGCGTCTTCAGCCCAAGCGTAAGTGGAATCGTCGTCGAAGACGACGTAGGGACCACAGCAGTATTGAGATTGTTCGTTGAGCTCGTTGTTATCAGCCATGTTGGCCTCCTTGTTTATATTTGAAGTAGAAGTGACCTTCCACTTCTATTATACCACAGTGGCGTCTGTTTTGCACGAAAAACAATACATACATGCTTTGTTGTCTCCTATGTATGTTGATTACCCTTCCGTGTTCTAACCTACACGCTATGAACGACCCATTGTGGTTTAGACTATGAGTCGTTCATTGTTTCTGTTTTATGTACGCCTGATTTGGGCAGTGATCTGTTGATCAGCCCAGTGTAGCCGGATCAGCTGTCAGACCTGTGACATTCGAAATGCCTCTTGATCATCTTCGGAATTCCAGTCGTCTACGATACCCTGTAGCTCCATCCGTGCTGCATCGTTTCCGAGGTGACGGATTAGGTTGTCTATGGCTGTGTGTAAGGAACCCATTGGATCATCACCTGGACCCACGGTGGTCATGTCTGTGTTGCGTGAAGGACCTGGCTTTTGTGGATCGTGATGACGACGCCGTTTGGACCGCTTCTGCTCATAGTTCATTTCCTTGAGGATCTTAGCTTTTTCTTCTTTGATGATGCGATTAAGACGAGCTTTAGTGATTTTAGAGTTAGAGTTTTCTTCAATTGCTGAAGGCTCTTCTGCCATCTTTTTGTTATACTTAGCTTCTATCCGTTTCATACGTCTGAGTGCCATGGCTTCTGGGATCCGAGGATCTACACCTTCACTCCATCGTAAGAAACTGTACGCATCTTCAGCATTCCACTTCTCATCGTACATCTTATCAACAAAAAAGTCGAATCCATTGCTGAAGATACCATCTACATCTTCTGGGAAGTAGTCACGGTAGTCATTATCATCTGCCCATTCTTCTATGTCGCTTCGATGAGCTGCTATGAAGCCTTCAAGACGTGCTCGAACACTGTTCTTGAAAGCATCTTTGGGAGAGACAGGGGTCTCGTCTGATGTGAATTGCTCTAAACTGTCTCTGGAGATTTCCATTCTTTATTATCCTTACGTGGTGTTAGGATTAAATATCGTCGTGAGAAGTGTTTTGCTCACTTTGATACTCTTTCTTTTATTTTTCTTGTATATGATAGACGATACAACTGATTCCAGTCCAGAGTATCACTGATAAGAGCATGATTTCAGGAAGTCCCATAATCAATACGCATCTACAAGACTGATTATTTGTTGTCTCATAATGTTTTTTATATTTCCTCGTTGATCCATGACTTCGTACTGCGGAAACGGGGTCAACCCACTTGCTCGCTTGATTCCAATCAACAACGCAACAGCTTCCACTGGAGCTGTTGCAGCAACAGCTTCCACTGGAGCTGTTTCATGTTCGTACGTTGGATAAGACCATTCTGCGATCAAGATGAGGTCGCCCGCTTTCAGCTTGTCGGCTTCGTCGGCTTTCATCTTTTTACTCTATCCTGCGCTGATCATCTGGGCGTCCATTCCCCAATCAGTGCGCTGTAGCCATTTCATAGCAGTTGCCATATTCTTAATGCTGCCCGTCACAGTGTCGTCAATGCTTCCGCCGAACACAGAGTTTGTTACATCATCAACGCCACCCTTGATAGGGTCTGTGAATAGCAGACGAATGTCTGCTCGAGCCATTGACGTCATTGCACCACAGCTGTTGTCAATGTTCAAGCTTATCATCTTTGATCCGTTATCAAAGACAACGTTTGCGCTCTTTGAATTGTTTGGACCGGAAAGAGACATTGTTGTTGCTGAGATCATTTTGTTCGCCTTAATTTTGAAGGAGGAGGTCAGTTCCTCCTTCCTTATCTATATTTGAAGTAGAAGTGACCTTCCACTTGTATTATACCACAGTCTGACCCGAATTGCACGTATCTGTGACGTATTTGTGACCTTTTGTAGTTAGCGTCCAGCCCAACAGCTTGCTGCCGCTGTATGACCGCTGCCACAGAACTTGATCATCATTATACTTGGGCTTGCCGTAGCCATTGGGCATGGAAAAGTAAGAACAGTACCAACCACGATGCCAGACTTTGTTATTTTTCTCACAGAGCATCTTTTGAATCTCTGTGAATGGAATAGGCTTTCCGTGATTGCTGAAAAGAGTGTTAGCAATACGATTTAGATTGGTCATTCTTAACTCTTTTAGTGAAAAGGAGGAGGTCAGTTCCTCCTTCCTTATCTATATTATACCACGGTTGTTTCTGATTTGCACAGAACTTAGTAAGTATTTACCTTGCCAAAGGAGAAGTAGTTCTTATCATCCCGCCAGACTTCGTAACCAGGAACCATCTTGGCAAATTTCAAGCAATTAACTTCTTCAGCGAATCGTTCACGATCGTCTATATCTTCGAACTCTTTGCTGTAAGTCAAATCGCGAAACCACCCACCATCTTCTTCAAAAACGACATCTTCAATGTATACGCTAGGAAAGTTAAAGCTGATTGCTTGCTTGATCAAGTTCTTTGCAGTATTAGTCATTTTCACCTTAATGTCTAAGGAGGAGGTCAGTTCCTCCTTCCTTGTTTATATTATACCATGGCTGTTTCTGATTTGCACAGAACATAGGAAGCTACTTCAATAGCTGAAGGTATACTGAAGTAGAATAATGAATGTCAGCCTCTGTTATGAGGGCTTTTTGAAGAGCTCTTTAGCTTCGGTTTTTGTAATCAGGGACCATTCTATGTGAGTATGTGTCTGCTTCCCTGCTTGCGAGCCATTCAGCTTGCTCATTGTCGTTAGTCACAGGCTCCTGATAGCGCTGCTGATGGTGGTCATCTTCATGATCCCAATCGTCTAAGTGACCCTGTATTTCTTGAAAGGCACCTTCGTTTCCTAGTTCATCGATCAGTGAATCTATTGCTTGCATCAACTGCTCCGCAGCGTTAGTCTGACGAATTGCCTTATGACTCCCACCCTTCATTTCATTTACGATCTTAGCTTTTTCTTCTAGTATTATACTTCTTAGACGTGACTTTGTGATTTTCATTTTAGATTCCGTGTGTTTGTTCTGTATTAATTATGCTTACATTTTATATTTTGATAAGATCATTACATATTAATATTGAATGATTCTACGGTTTTCGCTCACTTCCAGACTGAGCCTAAGAACATAGACGCCGAGATAATCGTCAACAAGCCGATTGATACTGTATACATATTTCCCTCCTGGGATTTCTTTCTATTTTCTGTTAAGGAGCTCTGACTAATTCAGAGATCCGCAAGCTTCCCGATATCCCATCATATAATCTTCATTATCATCTTGCTGAGGCTTGTGCCCAGCAATAGCATCCCAGTATCCCATTTCATACAAGACAGAGTCGATTTCTTCTTCCATATTTGCCTCTTGACTTTTAGAAAGGATTGTTTCCTTCCTTGTTTATATTATACTATACTCACGCCCGTTTTGCACGAAACAGGATCAGTCAATCTTCAATGAACTGACTGTCAGGTGGGATCGATATCATTCACTGGGCATGTGATGTCGTCTTCTTCATCCCAGAGTCTGCCTCGGTCATCTACGTTGATCCACCGACGCGTCGAGCACACTGAACCCTCAGGTGTGTCTATCAGGCATTCGTTCTCAGCCAGGCATGCGTTGGCAGAACAGTCAGAGACACGACATAACTTGGGTTCCTGTTGGGCAAACCCAGCCAATAAGATTAGTTCAAACATTATGAGCTCCGATTAGTTTGTATTGCAGCGTTCACTACAAGATCGTCCATTCGATATTTGAAGGCTCGACCACGGTCTCAACGCCATCATATTCCCTGATTTCGTAACGATCCCCGATCATCTTGTGAAGTCGAAGCCTGGCAAAGTCGCCGCAAGCTGCCTCTCCGAGTTCCATAACACACATAACCAGCAGTGCGTCGTGACGATCGATCTCGTACTGATGATCAAAAATCAAACCACGATCCTTAAGCCACTCGAGAGCCAGCTTAGAGAGACCAAATCCACCGAAGCACGAGTTGTAAACGACATATTTCTCAATAACATCTTTGCTCATTTGCTTCTTATCCACTGTATTTATGCTGAAGGAGGTCGGGAAATGTCCCTTTCCTTCCTTATCTATATTATACCACACTGACGTTCGTTTTGCACGAGTGTCAGCTCATCCGAGGATCCCGCCCGCCACCGATCTCATTGATATCGAAGTAGTTCTTGTCGCTACGTTCGACTTCATAGCCAGGAACTTCACCTGCGAACTTTTCGCACGCTGCCCACTCAGCTTCTTGTTCGTCCTGCGTGATATCTTCTTCCCACTTACTGTACGACCAATCCCGAAAGCATCCACCATCGCTGTCGAGGCGTACAGAGTCATCAGTTGCATCTGGGAAGCATGAACGGATTGCTCGCTTGATCAAGTTCTTAGTAGTCTCGGTCATTTTGATCTCTTTATTTTGAGGAGGAGGGATTGTTTCCTTCCTTGTTTATATTATACCATACTGACGTCTGTTTTGCACGAGTGTCAATGATACTCTGGGACGCTGAGTGAAGATTAGCTCCAGTCAGACGAGTATTGAGGTCCTTGAACCAGTGAGCTTACGCCAAATGCGGAGCAGAACATTGCCGTCCAGAGTTCTCCACCCCATGGCCGGAAGATTACACTCTGACAGCGTTCCGTCTGCCCATCGATACACATCGATCCAGTGTAACAGTCTAAAACGGAGGAACCAGGTGGAAGAAAGTCAGTGATAACAGATGTCTGGGTTGCATCTTCCTCAATATCCATCTCGGAAAGGAAGTTGATGATCATAGGTCCGTATGCTCGGATATCTGATTCAGTCATTGGGTACATTTTGATCTCTTTATTTTGAACAGGCGGAAGGATTGTTTCCTTCCTTATCTATATTATACCATAGTCACGCCCGTTTTGCACGAACTACGTATTACCGATTTTCAACCTACGATCCTTAGATCACGTCTGATACAGTATAGCTCACGGCCCGTCTCTGTGTCAAGTATTTTGACCCGCGACGAGGAACCCCGCAGGAAGTCTCTTGATACATTGCACCGCCCACGTAAGACAACATAAACGACGTCTGGGTCTAATCGCTGATAAAGATGTGTCGGTGCCAGGCGTGTCTCGCCGGCTGAGTTGTGCCCAAGGATCTTTCCTGCTCGTATTGACTGTATCTCTTGCTCGCGCCATTGATCGACTTCTTCTACAGTGAGGCTATAAAACCCAGATATCACCA
>Ga0307986_10003964_pt1 | contig 10177 bp, 9 predicted proteins | sample EllFjometageno82_FD_203170 | JGI IMG/M metagenome (GOLD analysis project Ga0307986, IMG submission 203170) | Marine microbial communities from Ellis Fjord, Antarctic Ocean - #82 | ecosystem: Environmental > Aquatic > Marine > Unclassified | place: Southern Ocean | collected 2014-10-09
GTTAGGCGTGCCGCCAGCGTACGTTCTGAGCCATGATCAAACTCTCAAGTTTAATAACGGCGCACACTAGCTTCATATAGATAACATTCGAATTATCTATACGTTTAGAAGTGTGTGCGACAATTTCTTAATTAACCTAGCCGTCCACACTTCTCTTCTTAAAAATTTACAATGTAAAAAAGCTAAGATTTTCGTTAAAAAATCTACACACCTCTAGCAATGATAAAAAATCTTTACTTTGAGGTGAGCGGAGGTTTTATTACAATTGAGTGATAAGTCAAGGCGTATATTAGCTAAAAAAGCTAACAAAATAAGCTCTTATTTCGTTTAAATCGTTGCGAACTTCTAATAATTTTTATAGAAAACAACTATGGCGCTAAAGGATTTAAATAACATTATTTTAAAAAATTTTAGCAATGTATCAATTAAACTATCCAATATTAAAAAAATAAATCTTAAAAAAAGTTCAATTTTTTTATTACTATTTATATTCTCATTCATAATTTACAATTTTTATGACGGTGAAATGAAGTCATACAAAAAATCAAAGAAAGATAGTTTAAATAATATGATTAATTCTTCTGAATTCATAGGCTTTAAAGATCATTTATTCAATAAATTTAAAAGCCCTTATTCGGAATACAAATATATTATAAAAAATAATGACAGTATAGAAAAAATTCTATCTAAATTTAATATTAATAAAAATGAAATTAAAGAAATAACAACAAAATTAAAAAAAAATAATTTATCTAGTATTTATGCCGGTAGAAAATTATCAATAGTTATAAAGAAAATAATAGATCAAAAAAATAGTGTTGTCAGTATACTTTATCCCATTTCTAATACTCTTAGTGTTGAAGTAAGAAAAAATGATAATAATTTTATAGTAAAAAAAAATATAGTTATTTTACATAAGAAAGAAGTAGTTGTTAAAAATGTAATTAAAAATAATTTGTACAGCGCTGCTACGGAAGCAGGTGTAGAACCAAATATTATAGTGGAATTTGCAAGAATTTTTGGTTTTGAAGTAGATTTTCAAAGAGATATTAGAAAAGATGATTGGTTTGAAATCTATTATGAAAAATTTATCGATGACAATGGAAAAGTTAAAGACACTGGTAAAATTTTATATGCTTCAATGTATGTGAATAATAGAGAAATAAATCTTTATAATTTTAAACATAAAAATGAAAATGGTTTTTACGATATTAAAGGTAAAAGTATTGTTAAGGCTTTAATGAAGACACCAATCAATGGAGCACGGTTATCATCTTCATATGGTATGAGAAAACATCCAATACTTGGATTTAATAAAAAACATAACGGAACTGATTTTGCTGCACTAAGTGGAACCCCGATAATGGCTTCGGGTAGTGGGACAATTACAAGAGCGAGATGGTGTGGTGGCGGAGGTAACTGTGTTAAGATACGACACAACTCCACTTATGTAACTATTTATGCTCACATGAAAAATTTCGCAAAAGGAATTAAAGAAGGAAGAAAAGTTTCTCAAGGACAAATTATTGGGTATGTTGGGTCAACTGGAATGTCTACTGGACCACATCTTCATTATGAAGTGGTTTTAAATGGAAAAAAAGTAAATTCTCAGAAGCTTAAACTTCCATCTGGTAAAGTGCTTGATAAAAATGCAAGAAAAGAATTCGAGATAGATAGAATTAAAATTGATTTGAAATTATCTGAACTAAGAGATTACTAATTTTTTTTTTCTGAAGTTTCAGTTGGAATAGGTTTTTTTTCTTTTATTTCTACAGGTGGAGTATTTGGTTCTATTTTTTCAACATTTGTTGTTTTTGTTTTAATGTTCAACTCAGATAATCTTCTAGTATAATGGTCTGCGTGCTGTAGATAGTTTTCGACAAGAACTGGATCTCCTGAGGTTTGAGCATCTTTAGCTAATTGTTGGAATTTTTGAATAGTTTTTTCAACGTTAAAAGGATTTGTCATTGATCCATTTCTTCCAAAATTATTATTACCATTATTCCCTTGGTAATGACTGTTGTTATTTGGTCTCGAGCTAATACTTCTACCCCTGAAGTTGCTTTTGTTTTGTCTGGGCCTAAAAGGTCTTCTCTTTTGATTATCCATATATTTAGTATTTTTTAAACAAAGTGTTAATTTAATTAATTAGGCTTAATTTTCTAATATAGTTAAAATACATCTAACGTTATTTCGGTAATCTTTAATTAAAAGCTTGTTTCTAAAACCTTGTAATTTCAAAATTTGTGAAACTTTTTTATATTGCCCATAACCAATTTCTAGAGCAAGCATACCTTTTCTCTTTAAGATGTTTTTTGATTTGTAGATAACTTTTTTAACTACGTCAAGCCCATCATTTCCTCCATCTAAGGCTATTCTAGGTTCATATTTTTTAACGTCTAAAGGGAGGTTTTTTAATTGATGTTTACATATATATGGTGGGTTAGAAACAATTAAGTCGAATTTATAGTTAAATATATTGTCCAAGGACCGATTGCAGAACTTAATCTTATTTTTTAGATCAAAATTTTTAGAGTTTTTTTGTGCAATTTTTATGGCTTTACTAGAAATTTCCAACCCCACACCTCTGCTTCTTTTTATTTCTTCTAACAAGGATAGCAGTATGCATCCCGACCCAGTCCCGATATCTAACAAAAAAATATCTTTATTTTTAAAATATTTAACAATTTTTTCTACTAATAATTCTGTTTCTGGTCTTGGAATAAGGGTATTATTATTAACTATAAATTTTTTGCTCCAAAACTCTTTTTGTTTAAAAATATAAGCTACTGGTTCATTTTTAATCCTTCTATTAACAAGCTTATTAAAACTATTAACAGTGCTTTTCAAAACATTTGAATTATCTTTTGTTAAAATTTGTTCTCTACTTTTTTTTAAAACATGTGATAATATTAACTCTGAGTCAAGTAAATGAGTTAAAATTTTATTTTTCTTTAAAACACTAGATCCTTGATTAATTAGTTCTGAAATAATCATTAGTTTAAATTTTTTAGTTTTAAATCTTGCTCTTTAAGTCTTAGCTCTTCATTCATTTCTTCATGAATCTCTCCGTTCAAAAATTCTTCTAGTTTATGTAAGGTCAAATTAATTCTGTGATCTGTCACTCTACCTTGTGGAAAATTATAGGTCCTTATTCTTTCTGATCTATCTCCGCTTCCGATCTGATTTTTTCTATTGCTCGAACGCTCTTTGTCTTTTTTTTGTTTTTCAGCTTCATATACTCTGGCTCTTAAAATTTTTAATGCTTTAGCTTTATTTTTATGTTGAGACTTTTCATCTTGTTGACTAACAACTACTCCTGAGGGAACGTGAGTTATTCTTACTGCACTGTCAGTTGTATTTACAGATTGTCCTCCGGGTCCTCCGGCTCTAAAAACATCTATTCTCAAATCAGACTCTTTTATTTGTATGTCTACTTCTTCTGCTTCAGGTAATACTGCAACGGTGGCAGCAGATGTGTGCACTCTACCCTGTGTTTCAGTCGTTGGTACTCTTTGAACTCTATGAACACCTGACTCGTATTTTAAATATGAATAAATATCAATTCCATTTACTAAAAAAATAACTTCTTTAAATCCACCCGCTTCACTTTTAGAAATATTTATAATTTCCATTTTCCATTTTTTATTAGAACAAACTTTCTCATACATTTTGAAAAGATCAGAACAAAAAAGAGTTGCTTCTAGCCCTCCTGTTCCAGCTCTAATTTCAACAATAGCGTTTTTTTGGTCATCCTTATCTTTTGGTAGAAGAAAAATTTTTAATTTACTCTCATATTTTAACTTTTTTTCATTCAGAGTTGCTATCTCTTTTTCTGCTAAAATTTTCATTTCAGAGTCACTTGCTTTATCGTTTATAATTTGCTCCAAATCTTTTTTTTCTTTATCAATCCCTAAAAATTCTTTCGCATACTTAACTACTCCCCCTAAGTCAGAATATTCTTTGGATTTTTTTGCATAAGTTTTAGGGTCTATACTTCCTGAAGATAATTCTTTTTCAATACTATCGTGCTTGACAATTATTGCCTCTATTTTTTCTTTTGGGATCATAATTTAATTATTTTTTTCTCTTACTTTTTCTTCAACTAAAGAAACAATTTTTTTAATAATTTCGTTATTTGGAACTTTTGTGTGAGGCACTCCCGACAGGTACAATAGATTTTTATTTTGTCCTCCGCCAGTTAGTCCTATCTCTGTTTGAGCTGCTTCACCAGGGCCGTTTACTACACAGCCAATAATAGAGAGCGTTATTGGAGTTTTTATGTGAGAAAGTTTTTTTTCGAGAAGTTTAACGGTGTCAATAACCGGAAAAGCTTGCCTAGCACATGAAGGACATGAAATTATTTGAACACCCCTTGATCTTATACCGAGAGATTTTAAAATCTCATAGCCTGCTTTAATTTCTTCTACTGGGTCAGCCGAAAGTGAAACTCTTATTGTGTCTCCAATTCCTTGCATCAATAATTGACCAATTCCAATGGAAGATTTTATGCTCCCTGTTAATAAGCCACCAGCCTCAGTAATGCCTAGATGCAAAGGATAATCGCAAATGTCGGACAATTTCTCGTATGCTTTAATCGCTAGGAATACATCAGATGATTTTACGCTAATCTTAAAATTATGAAAATCATTATCTTCCATTAGTTTTACATTATACATCGCGCTTTCTACTAGAGCTTCTGGACAGGGTTCTTTATATTTTTCTAATAAAGATCTGTCTAAAGAACCAGCGTTCACTCCTATCCTTATGGAGCAATTATAATCTTTGGCTGCTTTAATAATTTCTTTTACTCTTTCACGGGAGCCAATATTACCAGGATTAATTCTTAAGCAAGCAGCTCCATTTTTGGCTGCCTCTAATGCTCTTTTATGATGAAAATGAATATCAGCAACTATGGGAACATTAATATTTTTTATTATATCATTAAAAGCTAAAGTAGATTGTTCATCTGGACAAGAAACTCTCACAATATCTGCTCCCGCTTCTTCTAATTCATTAATCTGTTTTATAGTAGCTTTAACATCAGTAGTTAAAGTGTTGGTCATAGACTGAACAGTGATTGTAGAATTATTTCCAACAGAAACATTTCCCACTTTTACAAGTCTAGTTTTTTTTCTTTTAATTATTCTATGCGGTCGTACTTCCATAATTATTAATCTAGGTTAAAAACTGTATGGAGTTTTTTAATAGCCTTACTTGTTTCTGCTTCATTAATTATTACTGAAATTTTAATTTCTGAAGTAGAAATAGCAAGTATATTTACACTTTCGTCTGCTAAAGATCTAAACATTTTATATGTTACACCTGGCGTCGTTATCATGCCAGCTCCAATTATAGATATCTTTGAAACTTTGTCATCCTTACTAAGAGACAAAAATGTTATTTTTTTTCTATTTTCTTCAATTAATTTAATAGTTGACGCTAAATCTTGTCTTTTAATGGTGAATGTCAAATCAGTCTTTTTGCCGTCTGGTGATATATTTTGGATCACCATATCTACGTTAATTCCATTTTTTCCTAGAGGTTCAAATATATCAGCTGCTACACCAGGTTTATCTTCTACGCCCTGTAAAGTAATTTTTGCATCATCTTTTGAGCAAGTAACTCCAGTAATAGTTTTTGTATAATCTATATTTTCAGAATTAAATATTTTAGTTCCTTCGTTCCCAGTAAAAGTTGACCTTACATGAAGTGGTATATCATACATCATAGCCGTTTGTACGGCAGAGGCCTGCATTACTTTTGCTCCCAATGATGACATTTCGAGCATTTCTTCATAAGAAATTTTATCTATTTTTTTTGCAACAGGAAAATTTTTTGGATCTGTAGAATATACACCGTCAACATCTGTATAAATTTCACAATAATCAGTGTTAAAAGTTTTTGCTATTGCTACAGCAGAGGCATCAGACCCTCCTCTCCCAATTGTAGTTATGTCTCCATTTTTTGAAATACCTTGAAAACCAGGAATTATAGCTACACCTTTTTTTTTAATAAACTTATTTATTTTTTCAATATTAATATTAATTATACGAGAATTATTGTTATTACCCTCGGTAAGTATTGGTATTTGCCAACTTAACCAAGTTTTAGAATCAATTTTTAATTCATTTAGAGCTCCTGCCATCAAAGCAGCTGTAACTTGTTCACCAGAAGCTAAAAGCACATCTAGTTCTCTTGCGTTGAAATTTTTAGATATTTTCTTAGCATCATTAATTAATTGATTCGTTTGTCCAGCCATAGCTGAAACAACAACAATAACTTCATTGCCTTTTTTGTGTTCTTTTTGAACTATTTTTGAAGCAGCAATGATCTTTTCTATGCTACCAACCGAAGTTCCACCAAATTTTATTACTATTTTTGTCATATGTACTATTTATAATATTACTTTATAAATATCTTAATTTAGTTATTTAACAAGAAAATGTTAGGAAAATATTTTGAGCACTATAAATCAAGATGAAATTGAAAAGTTTTCCCGTCTAGCTGACGAGTGGTGGGATATAGAAGGTAAATTCAAACCACTTCATATGTTTAATCCTGTCAGAATTGAATATATTTTGGATACTTGTTCATCTTATTTTAATTTTAAAAATGATAAAAAATTACCTTTAAAAGGTTTGAAAATTCTAGATATAGGTTGCGGGGGGGGTTTGATTAGTGAACCTATGTCCAGACTTGGCGCGGAAGTTGTAGGAATAGATGCTTCAGAAAAAAATATAACTATTGCTTCTCTACACGCAAAAAAAAGTAATTTAAAAATTAAATATTTAAAAAAATCACCAGAACAAATAAATAAATACAATGAATTTGACATTATATTAAATCTAGAGGTAGTTGAGCATGTTGAAAACTTAGATTTATATTTAGAGTCTTGCTCTAAATTATTAAAAAAAGAAGGGTTAATGTTTACGGCTACAATTAACCGAACTTTAACTTCTTATGTAAAAGCAATTGTTGGCGCAGAATACATACTGAGATGGTTGCCTATTGGCACCCACGATTGGAATAAATTTGTAAGGCCTGAAGAACTGGAAAAAAAGATTTCAAATTTTAATCTGACTTCTTATGATCTTAAGGGACTAAGTTTTAATCCTTTGTTTAATAAATGGAAGAGATCAAATAATTTATCTGTAAATTATATTTTAGTTGCTAAAAAAAATTAATTATCTTTATCAAGCCATGGGATGGTGCTTAGTACGATTCCCTCTTCTTTTAATTCTTCCTTTTCTTTGGTAGTAGCGGTTCCGTAAATATTTTTTTTCTTACTTTTGTCGTAATAAATATCTCTTACTTTACTTGGTAATTGATCGCCAACAAATTCAAAATTTTTTTCTACAAATTTTCTCACTTTTGTTAATTCTTTTTTAACTTTATAATAGTCTTGGTGATTAAAGGCGCTTTTATTTTCTTTTTTGAAATTAAAACTAGATATTTGTGGAGACATCATGGATTTTTTAACTTTTGTAGAATTGCAAAATATGCATTCTATTAATTTTTTTTTTTCTAATTTCTCAAACTCACTAGAATTTGAAAACCAACTTTCAAATTCATGTTTGTTATTGCACTTTAAAATATATTTAATCATTTAATTTCTATAGTCAGCGTTTATATCTATATAGTCATGAGTAAAATCACAAGTGTAGCACTCAAAAGTCTCATTGCCGAGATTTAAATTTACTTCTATTAAAATTGAATCCCACTTCATATATTCTTTTAAATTTTCTTCATTGTAATCTTCTGAAATCTTTCCTTTTTCAGCAACAATAAATTCACCAAATTTTATTACTAATTTGTTAATATCAATTTTTTCACCAGATTTGCCAATTCCCATAATAATTCTTCCCCAGTTGGGGTCCTCTCCTGCAATAGCAGTTTTTACTAAAGGTGACTCCGCTATAGAAAATGCAATTTTTTTTGCACTTATTAATGATTTAGAATTTAACACCTTAACTGTAACAAATTTTTTTGCTCCTTCTCCATCGACAACAATTTGTTTGGATAAGTTTAAACAAATTTTTTTGAGCGCTTGATCAATTTTCAAAATAACAGGGTCTGTAATATTTCTATTTTTTCCTATCTTTACTTTTCTTGTAGAAATAATTGTAACCATATCATTTGTAGATGTGTCACTATCTACTGTAATAGCATTAAATGAATTGGCTACGGCTTTTTTTAACAAGCCCTTAAGAATATTAGAACCAATATCAGCATCAGTAAAAATAAATGAAAGCATTGTTGCAAGGTTTGGGGCTATCATGCCTGAACCTTTTGCTATTCCAGCAATTCTTATTGTTTTATTTCCAATCTGAATTTCTTCAAAGGCTAGCTTGGGTTTTGTGTCTGTTGTCATTATTGCAGATGCGGTTTTAATCCAGATTAACTTGTTCTGGTATTCTTTTAATTTATCTACTAATAATTGAATAGAATCATTAATTTTCTCTAATGGAAATTTTTCTCCAATAACTCCTGTAGAAGCAAACAATATATCTTTTATTTTTACTGTTTCGTTAACTCCTTCTTTGTTCTTAGAGTCTCTTATGGTTAATGTTTTAGAAAGATTTTTTGCAATTTCCTCAAGACTATCAAGGCCTTGTTTTCCAGTAAACGTGTTGGCATTCTTTGTGTTCACAATTAAAGCTTTAATATGCTTTTTATTAGAATTTTTATTCCACTCGATCGTTTCTGAAACAATGCTGCTCGTAGTATTAATAGATGCGTAATTTGCTCCATCTCTTATATAAAATAAGGAAAGATCATCTCTTCCGTTATTATACAAATCTGCAGAAATGGAAGAAATTTCCAAGCCTTGAATATCTTTTAACTCTTGAAACTCACCCATTTTAGACATCTTTTTTTTGTCATTTAGGAAATTTTTTAAATTTATTGTCATAATTACTATTTAATTTAAGTTATAAATGCATATATAGAAGTAACATGAATTTACTAACTACAGCACTTAATAAAATATTTAAAAGCGGCAATCAACAAGAATTAGACAGGATAAAACCTTTAATAGTTGAAATAAATAAAAAAGAGGCCGATGTTTCTTTGCTTAACGAGGGAGGTTTTAAAGAAAAAACTAATTTATTAAAAAAAAATGTTGAAGATGGTAGAAATATTAACGAGATAATTCCAGAAAGTTTTGCTTTGGTCAGAGAGGCGGCTAAAAGAACTTTGGGAGAAAGACATTACGATGTTCAGCTTGCAGGTGGAATAATTTTACATAATGGCAAAATTGCTGAAATGAAAACGGGTGAAGGAAAGACACTTGTTTCTACGCTACCTGCTTATCTTAATTCTTTAAAAAATAATGGAGTTCATATTGTGACTGTGAATGATTATTTAGCTCAAAGAGATTCTGAGTGGATGGGTAAAATATATAACTATCTTGGTTTATCGACTGGTTGCATAACTTCTCAATTAGAGGATGAAGATAGAAAAAAAAATTATAATTGTGACATCACTTATGCAACAAATAACGAATTAGGGTTTGATTATCTAAGAGATAATATGAAATACGATATTGATGAAATGGTACAACGTGATCATAATTATTGTATTGTTGATGAAGTAGATAGTATTCTAATTGATGAGTCGAGAACACCATTAATTATATCTGGCCGGATTGAAGACAAAGGTAATTTTTATTCGTCAGCTAATAACTTTATAAATAGACTCCAAAAGAATGACTACGAATTAGATGAAAAAAATAAAAATGCAATTTTAACAGATGTTGGAATTGATAAAATTGAAAAGTTGGCTTTACAAGCAAAAATTTTAAAAAACAATAATTTTTACGATCCTGAAAACCTAAATTTAGTTCATCACATAAATCAAGCTTTGAAAGCTAATTTTCTTTTTCACAAAGATACAGATTATATTATTCGCGAAGACAGGGTGCAAATTATCGATGAGTTTACCGGCAGAGTATTAGATGGTAGAAGATTTGCAGACGGTCTTCATCAAGCAATAGAATCTAAAGAAAATGTAACTATTCAAGATGAAAATCAAACACTTGCTTCAATAACTTATCAGAATTATTTTAGACTATACAAAAAATTATCTGGCATGACGGGAACAGCTCTAACCGAAGCTGAGGAATTTTTTGATATTTATAAATTAAATGTAATTTCAATTCCTACCAATAAAACAA
>Ga0307986_10003965_pt1 | contig 10176 bp, 12 predicted proteins | sample EllFjometageno82_FD_203170 | JGI IMG/M metagenome (GOLD analysis project Ga0307986, IMG submission 203170) | Marine microbial communities from Ellis Fjord, Antarctic Ocean - #82 | ecosystem: Environmental > Aquatic > Marine > Unclassified | place: Southern Ocean | collected 2014-10-09
ACGATATTAGTTATTATCTTCACAGACCCTCTGCTACCGACAAATCTATGGCGCCTGACGGACATGATTGTTTTTATGTTTTAGTTCCAGTGCCTAATAACCAGTCTAAAATTGATTGGTCAATTGAAGGTAATAAAATGAAAAATTTAGTAATTGATAAAATGGAAAAAGACTTACTGCCGAATTTAAGAGAGAACATTGTTGATGATTTTTATTTAACTCCTGATTACTTTGAAAAAGATCTTAATACAAAATATGGATCTGGTTTTTCAATCCAACCAAAGTTTTCTCAATCAGCCTACTTTAGGTTTCACAATAAATCAGAAATTTATGATGGGCTTTACTTTGTAGGAGCAGGTACTCATCCTGGAGCGGGTGTACCAGGAGTTCTTTCATCAGCAAAAGTATTAGATAAAATTCTGTAATGTCTAATAAAAATTATTTATCTGTTTATGCAAAGTCATTTAATTGGGCAGGTTTTTTTTTACCAAAAGAGACTTATAAAAAATGTTCTGCTTTATATGATTTTTGTAGAGTTGCTGACAATATTGCTGATGATGAAGGGGAAATGGAAATTAAAAAAATTAAATTCAAAAAATTTGAAAATGATTTTAATCAAAAAAATTTTGATGATCCTGTCATTAAAAACATGTGGAGTCTGGTAGTTGAGTTTAATATTTCTTTAAAAATTATTCATGATTTATTTGATGGTATTAGATCTGACATTAAAGAAAGTGTAAAATTAAATTCAAGGAAAGATTTATTAGTTTATTCATATAGGGTGGCTGGAACCGTTGGATTAATGATGGCAAAAATTTTAAAAGTTAATAAAAAAAATTCTCTTAAGTCAGCAATTGATCTTGGTGTCGCTATGCAATTAACAAATATATCTAGAGATGTAATTGAAGATTTGAAAAATAATCGGTCTTACATAAGTGGTAGCTTTGCCGAAATTTCATCAACTATCAAGCTTGCTGATACTTTTTATAAAAATTCATTTCTTTCAATCAGGGATATTCCAATAAGTTTTCGTTTTTCAATTTTAGTTGCTAGAAGAGTTTATAGAAAAATAGGACATAAAATTCTCAATAAACATAACCTAGAAAATTATAGAAATTCTGGAAAAATATATGTTTCAAATATTGAAAAAATTCTTGAAACTTTTCTCTCAATTTTTGATTTAATTAAATTATCATTAATTAATAATAATAATAATAATGATGAAATTGAACATAACCATTTATTGATTAATGAAGAAATAAATTTAGATGAAAGAATTTGATTATATAATTATTGGTGGCGGTTGTGCGGGATTATCTCTTGCTTACGAGCTGGAAATCAATAAAAAATTAAAAGATAAAACTCTAGCAATTATTGAACCTAGGGAAGAATACAAGAAGGATAAAACATGGTCATTTTGGAAAGTGGCACCTCATAACTTTGATGATTGTGTTATAAAAAGTTGGGAGAATTTTTCGATTAATATACCAAGTAAGACTAATCACTTAGAGTGTAATAACTATCCCTATCAAAGTGTTGATAGTGGTTTGTTTTATAAAAAAATTAACAATAATTTAAAAGAAAATAAAAATATTAATTTTTTTAAAAACTTAAAAGAAATTGATTCAAGAAATTCATTTGTTTTTAATAGTGTTCCATCCATAAAAAAAAATCATAATAATCTATGGCAACATTTTTGTGGTGTAGAAATTGAAACACAAAATGATTATTTTGATGATGGTATATTTAATCTTATGGATTTTGACTGCGAACAAAGAGAAAGTATTCATTTTTTTTACACCCTTCCATACTCAAAAAATAAGGCGTTAGTTGAAACTACCTGGTTATCAAAAATGAATGATGTCTCACAAAAAGATTATGATAAGCAGATAAAAGATTATATTGAAAACCACTTAAACTTAAAGAATTACAAAATAACTTATAAAGAAGAAGGTGCGATACCCCTATTCTATCCTTCGTATCAACAGGAGAAAAATAAAATTAACATTGGAACTGCTGGGGGCATGACCAGGTTAAGCACGGGATATACATTTCTAAATATTCAGGAACACAGCAAATATATAAGAGAAAACATTGAAAATATTTCAAAAGCTAAAAAGTTTGAGATAAGTAAAAAATATCAATTTCTAGATGAAATTTTTTTAAGAGTTCTTGAAAAACATCCTGAAAAAATGCCCAATATTTTCTTTAAAATGTTTAAGAGCTCATCAAAGAATGCTATAAAATTTTTATCCAACAAAAGTAATTTTTTAGAAGATTTATCAATTATTTTGAAAATGCCTAAATGGACTTTTATCAAAGCTTTATTTTACTAAATGAATTTATATAAAATTAACAAAGAATATTCTTTTTTTTTATTTTTTTTTAACATGTTTGTTTTATTTACTATATCTGAAGTTTTAGAAACAAAAGAAATAATAGTGCCATTCAAAAATATTATTTGTTTTTTTTTTATATCTATTATTGGAGTTTCTCATGGATCCTTGGACCACATAAAAGGATATAAGTTAATGAAATTTTATAAAATAAATAACAGATATTTATTTTACCCTATTTATATTTTTTGTTGCCTATTGGTCATTTTCTTTTGGAAAATGTTTCCTTTTATATCGCTAATATTATTTTTACTGGTTGCCTCATATCATTTTGGCAAAGAAGATAGCTGTGTTGGAAGAACAACTAAAAAAAAATTTATAAACATACTTTATCTATTGAAAGGATCATTGGTTGTAATTGCACCACTATTATTCCATACAGATGAAACTCTTAAAATTTTTCAAATTCTTAATGTTGATTTACTGTCACCACATGAAAATTTTTTATTAGCTTCACTTTCAATTAGTTTTATAGCAAATTTTATTATTATGCATCATACAAATAATGGGGGATTTTTTTTACTAGACTGGATAACCATTTTATCATTTAATATATTTTTTTCTCCATTGGTTGCTTTCACTATTTACTTTTGTTTTTTACATTCTGTAAGACACTCTTTTGGATTAATTAATGAATTAAACAGAAATAATTTTAAAGATGGTTTAAGCAAATTTTTAAAAAAAGCCTTACCTTTAACTCTAGTAACTGCAGTATTATTTATATTAAGTGTTTATATTCTAACAAATTACTATGTTTTAGATGATGCTATATTAAAAGTAATATTTATAGGTTTGGCGTCTTTAACATTTCCCCATATATTGCTCGAATATTTAATTGAAAAAAATGAAAAATAAAGAACTAAGAATATTGTTATCTGCACCGAGAGGTTTTTGTGCTGGTGTTGAAAGAGCCATAGAAATTGTAGAAAAATCTATTGAGAAATACGGTGTACCAGTGTATGTCCGCCACGAGATTGTTCATAACAAATTTGTAGTTGATGATTTAAAAAGTAAGGGAGCTATCTTTGTGGAGGAGCTTGAGGAGATAGAGGATAAATCAAGACCAGTTATTTTTTCTGCTCATGGTGTTCCTAAAAAAATACCAAAAGATGCAAATAACTACAATATGACTTATATAGACGCAACATGTCCACTGGTCTCTAAGGTGCACAGAGAGGCTGAAAATCTTTATAAAGCTGGTTATCATTTGATTTTAATTGGACATGAAAATCACCCTGAAGTCGTAGGTACAATGGGGCAGCTACCAATTGGATCTATTGATCTTATTCAAAATGAAGATGGAGCAAAGAAATACAATTTTAAAAATGACAAAAAAATTGCATTTGTTACTCAAACAACTTTATCTGTGGATGACACAAAGGATATAATCACAATTTTGAAAGAGAGATTTCCAAATATCAAGGAGCCTTCAAAAGAAGACATTTGTTACGCAACAACAAATAGGCAAATGGCTGTTAAAAACATTGCAAAAAAATGTGATATGTTTTTTGTAATTGGTAGTCGAAATTCATCAAATTCTGTGAGGCTTGTTGAAGTTGCTAAAAAGTCAGGTTGTAAAAATTCACAATTAATCCACTCGGAGAGTGAAATTCCATATGACTTGATAGAAAATGCAAAAATAATAGGTATTTCCTCTGGGGCATCAGCACCAGAAATATTAGTTAATAATTTTATAAATAAATTAAAAGATAGATTTACGGTCAGTATGGATGAAGTAGAAATAATAAAAGAAGACGTAGTTTTCAAAATTCCAAAAAAACTAAATTAAATGGCCGTTTATACAAAAATAAATAAGAAAGATATTCTGTATATTAATAAAAGATTTAATAACGAAAAGTTCTTAAGTTTTAAAGGTATTAGACAAGGAATTGAAAACACAAATTATTTATTAAAATCAAAAAATAAAAAATTTATATTAACTATTTTTGAGAAGAGAGTTGCAAAAAAAGAAATACCATTTTTTATGAAATTAATGGATAAATTAAATGACACAATGATAAATTGCCCAAAACCTTTGAAAAATAAAGATGGAAAATATCTAATCAAATTAAAAAACAAAACCGCATGTATCGTTTCATTTTTACAAGGAAAAGATAAAAAAGTACTTAACATCAATAATTGTTATGATTTAGGAAAAGTGATTGCCGAAATGCATTTGTCTACAAGCAAAATTAAACTTTTTAGAAAAAATTCCATGAATGTCAAAAACTTAAATCCATTATTAAAAAGTATAAAATTCAAATCCAAAAAACTTTCTCATATTGATAATTTTTTAAAAATTAATTTTGATGATATAAAAAATAAATGGCCAAAAAAATTACCGAGTGGAATAATTCATGGAGATTTATTTATTGATAATATTTTTTTCAAAAATAATAGAGTATCAGGAATTATTGATTTCTATTTTGCAGCTAATGATTTTTTTATGTATGAGATAGCTATTTGTATTAATGCATTATGTTTTGATAAAAAAAATTCAAAATTTAAGATCAATAAAAAGAAAGTAAAAAATTTAATCATGGGATATGAAAGTGTTAAGAAAATCTCACTTAACGAAAAAAAATCTTTAAATATCTTGTGTCGTGGCGCTGCAATGAGATATTTCCTTACTAGACTTTATGATTATACAAACACCCCAAAAGCAGCACTAATAAAGATTAAAGATCCACGGGAATATTATCAAAAAATTATAATACATAATAATTTAAAGACTTATAAAGATTATTTAAATTAATGATTAAAATTTATACTGATGGTTCTTGTTTAGAGAATCCTGGAAATGGTGGCTGGGCTGCAATTATTAATAGTGATAGTGGTGTTAAAAAAATTAGTGGTAATGAGAAAAATACTACAAATAATAGAATGGAACTAATGGCTACCATCAGTGCTTTAAAAGAAATAAGCTCCAATGAAGACATAGAAATCTATACTGACTCTCAATATGTAAAACTTGGTATAACTGAATGGATAAATAATTGGCTAAAGAATAATTGGAAAACTTCTAAAAAAGAAGACGTAAAAAATAAAGATTTATGGCTTGAACTATATAATCTTGACAAATCTTTAAATGTTAAATGGAACTGGGTAAAGGCCCACGCTGGAAACCCTCTAAACGAAGAGGTTGATTTACTGGCTAAACAAGCTGCTAATTTAGATTAATTCCAAAAAATTTTCTGCTGCAGATATCTTGCAAGAACCAGCATCTTTTTCTTCTTGTAACTTTATTACTATCATATCGTCAATAAACATTGTGTATCTGTTGGATCTAATTCCAAGCCCTTTTTCACTTTTATCTACTTCTGCACCTATTGCTTTAGTAAAGTTTAAAAAAGGATCTCCTGCCATTATAATTTTACCACTGACATTATTTTCTTTTCCCCAAGCATCCATTACAAATGGGTCATTTACAGAAATGCAGATAATATGATTAATCCCTTTATCTTTATATTGTTGATGTATATTCACATATCCTGGTAAATGCTTAGCAGAACAGACTGATGTGTAAGCGCCAGGTAGGCCAAAAATGATAACTTTTTTATTTTTTAAGTATTCTTCAATATTTTTTTTTACAGGATTACCACTTTCTATAACAAATATCTCTGAATTTGGTATTTTATCATTTTCTTTTAATTTCATTGAATTCTCTCTTTAATATGTTGTTTAATTTTGTCTAAATTATTTTCAATTATATCATAATTTTCTTTTTCATTCAAAATAAATGATAACTCGTCAGGTAGTTCAGCTTTTATATTTATAGATTTTTTTATAGCATCTGGAAACTTACAGGGATGTGCTGTTCCTAAGACAATATTGTTGCCGCTTAAGCTAACTTTATCAAAAGCACCATATCCTATTGCTGTATGAGGATCTAAAACAATGTTGAATTTTTCATGAACAGTCTTGATAGTTTTTAAAACTTCATCCTCACTCATTCGTGATGATAAAAAATCGATATTTATTTTATCTAAACTTTCTTTATTAATTATATATTTGCCTCTTACCTTTATATCTTTCATTGCATTAATTGTTTTTGTGTCATTACAGCTATTCAAATCATAAATAAGTCTTTCAAAGTTACTGGCTATTTGAATATCCATACTTGGAGAGATAGTCTCTGAAACTTTTTCTACATCGTATGTGCCTTTAGATATTGCTCTATGTAAAATATCGTTTTGATTAGTTGCAACTATTAATTTGTTGATTGGAAGACCTATTTTTTTAGCAAGATAACCAGCATAAACATCTCCAAAATTACCTGTTGGAACTGAAAAATTTATAGGTTTATTATTATCTTCAACCAAAAAATAACTATAAAAATAATATACACTTTGAGCAACTATTCTAGCCCAGTTAATTGAATTAACTCCTGACATTTTAATTTCTGTTGAAAAAATTTTATCAGCAAACATTGCTTTAACTAAATTTTGACAATCATCGAAGTTTCCATTTATTGCAATATTGAAAACATTTTTTTCTTTTCCAGTTGTCATTAATCTTCTCTGTACAGGTGAAACGCGATTATGCGGATGAAGAACAAATATATTTACATCTTTTTTTCCTTTAATGGCATTTATTGCTGCCGCACCTGTATCTCCAGATGTTGCTACAACTATATTTATTTTTCCATTTTCATTGCTTAGGTAATATTCATAAAAATTACCTAAAAGTTGCATCGCAACATCTTTAAAAGCCAATGTTGGTCCATGAAATAACTCAAGCACAGAACGATCCCCAATCTTAACTAAATCAACAACATTTTTTTTTCTAAAAACTGAATAAGATTTATCGATGATTTTACTTAAATCTTTTTCACTCATGAAATCGCCAATAAAAGGAAAGATAATCTTTTTAGCTAATTCCTTGTATTCAAGATTTTTGAAACTATCTAAATCTTCATTGTTATATTTGTGAAGAGACTCCGGAACAAACAAACCTCCATCGTCTGCCAAACCTTTAATAAAGACATCCTTAAATTTAAAGGATTTTGAGTTATTTCTAGTGCTGACGTAATTCATTTAATAATTTTTTTTTCTAAAATATAAATATAATAAAAGAATTGAAATCGCTAACGAAAACCAAGTAATTGCATATTTTTTATGGTTATTTGAAATATAGGCATTTATTTTTTTTGGTTTTGGTATTTGATAATTCCCATCTAGATAAATTATATATTCTGAAAAGTTCTTGCCAGTATAAGCAAAAATATCGTCTCGGTTTAAAGTGAACCAGTAATTTTTTTCAATATCATTTTCAGGTTTAAATCGGTTCGCTTTATTTTGTTTTCTTAAGGTACCAGTAATATTTTTTTCATCTGGATTGCTTATTTCTGGTGTTCCTTTTTTATCGAATTGTATCCATCCTCTATTTATCAAATAATTTTTAGTATCAATTAGAATTGGGTTAATAACTTCAAATCCTGGTTTTCCTTTTTCATTAAGATTATATAAATAAATTTGTTTATCATAATCTATCTCTCCTGAAGTTTTAATTTTTAAAAAATTTTTATCTTGATTATTTGCTAATTCAACAGAAGGCTTAGTCAATGAACTTTCAATTTCTGAAATTAAATCGAGTTTCCAATTTAATCTTACGATTTGCCATGAACCAAGTGCAATAAACACTGATACAAAAAAGAAAACAAATACTGTAAATAAAAACTTATATCTCAAGGATTAAAAATTAACTTCCCATAACATAAATTGCTGCAAATAAAAATAACCAAACAACATCAACAAAATGCCAATACCAAGCTGCTGCCTCAAAACCAAAATGGTGATCTTTGTTAAAGTGTCCACGTTTTCCTCTAAATAGACACACCGCTAAAAATATAGTTCCAACAATTACGTGAAACCCATGAAAGCCTGTGGCCATATAAAATACTGAACCATAAATATGATCAGAGAAAGCAAATGTTGCATGATGATACTCGTACGCCTGAAGTGCTGTAAAACATGCACCCAAGATTACAGTTAAAGTTAAACCTTGAATAAAACTTTTTCTATCGTCTTCTATAAGAGCTTGATGTGCCCATGTTGCCGTAGTTCCTGACAATAGTAGTATTAATGTATTGATCAAAGGAATGTCCCATGGATCAAAAGTTTCAATATCTTTAGGTGGCCAAACATTTCCAACAAATTCATTTGGAAAAAGACTAACGTCGAAATATGCCCAAAACCATGCAACAAAAAACATGACTTCTGATGCAATAAACAATGTCATTCCGTAACGATGATGGATTTGAACAACTGGGGTGTGATGACCTTGATGCTCAGCTTCATTAACTACATCTCTAAACCACATATAAGCACCATAAATTACAAGTGCAAACCCCACATAAAAACCCCAAGATACACCGCTATGAAGATAGTAAACTGAACCTATTGCTAAAACTAAGCATGAAAAAGAAACATAGATGGGCCACGGACTTGGGTCTACTAAGTGATAATCGTGTTTTTTTTCAGCTGACATAAATTTTAATTATGATTGTTTATAATAATCTGTCGAGAAAAAAGTATATGACATAGTAACATCATGTAAGTCTTTTGTAGTTGGATCGTTCACCATCTCTGGATCCAAATAAAAGGTCATTACATAAGTAGCTTTTTCTCCAGCTTTTAAAACTTGTTTTTCAAAGCAAAAGCAGCCTAATTTACTATAATATTTTCCAAAACTTGCAGGTGAAACATTAAAACTTGCTGTGCCTGCTGTATCCTCGTTGCTATAATTTTCAACCTCAAATTCAATTTTGTTAACCTGGCCAACTTTTACATCAATTACATTTGTTTTCGCCCTAAAGTCCCATGGCAGATTATTAATATTAGTATCAAATCTTACACTAACTATTTTATCTAAAACAATTTTTGGAGCAGATTTTGATACTTGGGTTGTACCTCCAAATCCTGTTACTCTACAAAATAAATCATAAAGAGGTACTGCGGCATACGACAATCCAAGCATTATAAAAAAAATACCTGCTAATAAAATTGGTGTTAAACTTTTTTTTTTTATCATAAGGCTCTATTAAAAACTCCAGTATTGTACAAAGTAAAAAAGAATAAAAAAATCATAAAAGCAACTATTCCAAGTGCAGTTAATATATTTTTTTTCTTTGTTTTTTTATCTGGTATCATCATATAATTTTGTCTATTAAAAATAAAACAAAAATCAAAAATAAATACAAAATTGAATATCCAAAAATTGATTTTGCTTTTTTTGAGTTAAATTTGTTTTTCTTATAATTATATAATTCATAACATAAAAAAATATAATAAAAAGTAAGAATTAAAGCTGGTATTAAGAAAACCAATCCTACAAAACTAATCCAAAATGGAAAAACTATTACTGGCAACATTATTAAAGAGTAGATAAAGATATTTAATTTTGTGCTCTCAATTCCATTGGTTAAAGGTAGCATTGGAATTTTAGCTTTTTTATAATCGTCAGATTTGTATAAACTTAAGGCCCAAAAATGAGACGGGGTCCAAAAAAATATTATTAAGAAAAATGTTATTGGTTCCATAGATAATGATCCAGTTGCTATAGTCCAGCCTATAACTGGTGGTAACGCTCCTGCAGCACCTCCTATTACAATGTTTTGTGGAGTTCTCCTCTTTAACCAAATTGTGTAAACTAATAAGTAAAATAAAATAGTAGATAATAATAAAATTGCTGAAATTCTATTTGAAAAGTAATCAAGAGCTACAACTGAAACTATAGATAATGTTACACCAAAAATCAGTGCTTGGTTTTTATTAACCTT
>Ga0307986_10003966_pt1 | contig 10174 bp, 11 predicted proteins | sample EllFjometageno82_FD_203170 | JGI IMG/M metagenome (GOLD analysis project Ga0307986, IMG submission 203170) | Marine microbial communities from Ellis Fjord, Antarctic Ocean - #82 | ecosystem: Environmental > Aquatic > Marine > Unclassified | place: Southern Ocean | collected 2014-10-09
TTTAATGTGGCTAATGCCGCAGCGCAACCAACCGGGTGACCACTAAAAGTAAATCCATGATTAAAGAATTTAGTATGGGTTAATACATGATCTTTAATTAAACAAGCACCCATAGGAAAATACCCGTTAGTGATTGCTTTGCCTAATACTAATATGTCAGGTTCGAAGTTATATTTTTCAAATGCAAACAACGTACCTAATTTACCAAAGCCTGTAACAACCTCGTCAAATATAACTAAACCACCAGCTTTCTGATATTCTTTTAATACATCAAATACTTCAGGTTCCCATTCATACACACCACCAGCACCTATAACAGGTTCAATAATACAAAAGGTTGTACTAGCATCTGCTATCCAATGGTTTTTCCAATATTTTAATGAAGCAGCATCTTCAAATTTAAAAACACTTAAAGGATTAGGAATATTCCAAAACTTATTAATGCTTTGATCACTTACGTTCGAACTTAATATTGTTGATCCATGATAGCTATGTTTTCCACATGCTACTGAAGTTCTCTTAGTTAATTTAACAGCGGTTTCCACAGCCGAGCTTCCGCTATTAGTAAAATAAACTCTATCCATATTAGTTATTTTACAAAGCTTTTTTGCATACTTTTCAGTTACATGATTTTGATTGCCTGTAAAATTGTTACCGTATGGAAGCTTTTTTAATTGTGCAGTCATAGCAGATTTGATTTTCTTATTGCTATAACCTAAAGGTGTACACCATAAACCACTCATAGTATCTATTAATACTTCACCAGTTTTTAAATGTAAATGATAATCTTCTGCGCTTACTAGCACATCAGCCTTAGCATTAAATTTTTGAAAACTTAATATTTCTTTCATCACGTTCTCCTCAAAAGATACACTTTATATTCTTGAATAAGCATATCATCAAATACTGTATAATTTAATTTTTCATTAAATTTTATATATTTATTATCACACATACTCCAATTAACATCCCAATCATCTTTAGTTAATTCGTATAATTCTCTACCTAATTTTATTCCAATCCTGGGTGTAGATGGATCCGCAATTAAAAACCCGTCATACATTTCTTTATTAACTATAGTATACCAATATATAGCACATAGCTTATTATCAACAAAGGCACCTAACCATTTGTTCTTACCCCTATAAAACTTCTTGACATTAGGCCAAGAAACTAATAAATGTTTTTTCCACTCATCAAAATCTTCATGCCATGTACCCTTAACATCTTGCTTTGATAACCATTCAATTGCCTCGCCATGCGTTATGTGTTTAACAATCACTTTTCATATTACCAATTATATGTATTCTATCTTCCCATGAAGCATTAATCGCAGTATGAATTTTAGTTGTGTCAATTATGTAATAACTACCATCCGCTGGATATCTAGATACAATATTGTCAATAACAAAAAAGCATTTATCGTTTGTAATTATTGGAATGTGAAATCTTTTTGCCTGGTCTTGATGATATGAGTAGCAGGTTCTACTGGATAATCTCATTAGTCTAACTCTATATAAATTGTGTTGTTTTATAATAGAGTTTATATATGGTGTATCAAATAAAGGATATACAAATTCCACTTCTTTCTCTGGCAATTCTATAGCTTGGCCAATACCAGCGAATGGATCTTTTATTGTTTTTGTACCTTGTAGGCATATTTGATCTTCCCACACAGGTAAAATTTTTAGTTCACTTTTAATTCTTTCTAAATCATATATCATCTATCTATTTATACTCATCCCCAAGCATGGCCCAGTCTGTAGGTTTATTCTGCGCGTGGGTAAAATGCACAAACTTAATATCTTCATGAAAATCACCCATCCAAATATAATCATTGCCAGAAGCTTCTTTGTATCGCCTGGTCATCATGTATTGCCATTTGACATACTGTTCATCGGTCTTATCGTATTGACTATTCCAACGAGTAAACCATGCAGGTGGTAATAATTTAAGCTTTAAATTTTTACTATTTCTTACATGTTCTTCAACAAAGTACTGCTCACCATTCACTGGACCTTTTGTTATACCGTTTTTAATAAAGTGTTCCTGCCATTTATCAACGTCCTTCATAAAGATATCATATATATGTTTACAATCTTTAGGATAATACTTAAAGAACCCACCATTGATTTTATATTCTGGATTACCATCTCTCCACCACCCAGGCAAAGCTAAGAACTCTCCAGGCTTAATAGGGTAATCAAATATTTTTTTATAATCATTGGTTAGAATAACATCAATATCCATTACACATATGGGCTCATCAATATCTAATGACATACCATACATCTTATTCCATTGAAGTGTTACATCAGGTCTTATAGGTTCCCTAATCCATATAAATTCATACTCGGGCAATTTGCTTTCGAGATATGTTTCATATTCAGGTCCATATCTATCACCTATTCTTATTGCTAGTATTTTCATATTATATTCCTGGTAATGTATTTTTCCATATATCTTTAAATTGAAACTTCCTATAGTCAGAAAGCTTTTGGCAATAATCCAGATCTTTACTATAGTATTCAATATTATTAGGATTATCTAGTTTTAATGTTTCCACCACCAAATGAAAACTACTATCATTTTTATATTTATTTATTAATATTTCTTTATGATCTTCTGGATAATTTGATATACTATTCTTTCCACCTGCTACCATATTTGTAAAGTCTACACGTAAATTAAACTTTGTATTATAATAATCCTTTATCTCAATTAAATCTGATCCATTTAATATTCCTACGGTTACTTGTATATGTGTAATATAATCATGGTATTTTATTAAATTTTCTTCAAATATAGATATGTCTATAGGATAACGTATCCAAGATTCTTTCTCACCAAAATGATCACATGAAACATTGAATGTTACTTTACCGTATTTCTCTATAACATCTTCTAAAGAATAATTTTTATAACCTACCTTAGTCATATTAGTAATCCAACAAAGATGTATTCTCTTAGCATCCTCATCTGATATAGAATCTAACAAATCCCAAACTTCTGGAATCATCAAAGGCTCACCACCTATAAGATTAATGTATTTAACTTCAGCTATATTTTCTAATATATTAGCCTTTAATCTTTTATAGTCATCACGTTTTAAAGCAAACCCTGGAAAATCAGGTGATGCCTCTGGAGAATCTTTACCAAATACATTATTCATTTCTACTTGTTTAGTTGTAGAATTGACAGACCCGCACATATAACATGATAAATTACAAGCATTACTCAATGCTAAATTTAGTTTAACGTTTGTAATATCAGTATATTTTTCTTGATTATATCTCATGGTACGAAATGAAGATCCTATATCCTTTTCCATTTTATAACATCTTGTACACCCAGGATTTTTTATACCATCAAATATATTATTACGAACTTCTTCCATATAATCAGATCTGTACCATTCGAAGGGTGTATGAGTCTTTGAATTCATGCGATGTTCAGGAGGAACTGCTGAGGCATGACAACAAAACCTATAATTGCCATCGGGGTTTGTATAGATCTCATTAAAGAATACATCACAATATACATCAGATTTAGGTGTAATATTTTTAATTTCAATGAGTTTATTCCAAAAATCACTCATACCATACATACTCCGGATACCATTTTTTCCAGTCAGGTACATTTTTAGCTATCCATTCTGGTGACCACCCCAGTATATTTTTAGATTCTGTTTGTAAAAGATTTATAACTCCTTCGCCATTACTAACTATACTTGTATTTGACAAAAACTTATAATTATCTTTTAGATATTTTGCCTTAACTTCTAACGGAAGATTTGCTATATTAATTTCTTTTGGCCAAGCAAGTGTATTCGAAACACTAAATACTAAATTATTAAGGTGACATGCCTCTTTAACAAACGGCTCAAACTCATACAAGTATCCAACATTAAGTGCTGATACACATGGATGTATTGACATAGAAAAATGTTCATGTTCATTTGTTCTACATAAGTCGGCATAATCCCATAGGATATCTTCAGTGAATTCCCATGTACTATGTTTACGTATGATTGAATTTCTTTCACCCCATGCATCAATAGAAAAACCAATATAAACTCGCTTAAAATTATCAAGTAGCCTTTGAATTACTTTTTTAGAACCACTTCCATTAGTATTGAACTGTAAATCTATTTCATTTGCTCTGCCAGATTTAATTAATCTATTTAAAATCTTTTTTGTAATAGGTGACATAAATGGCTCACCGCCTGAAAACTTAAAACATTTATATTCTCTTGATATTTTGTCAAAATCATCCCACCATTCATCTGAAAGAATAGACCATTTAGGCAAATCCATTCCTTTTTCTTCGGCTATTTTAGAAGATGATAAAGGCCCACACATTATACACGCATAATTGCATATATTTCCTATTAATTTTAATTCCATATAGTGTGTATATGTTGTTTCTTTCAACTCTCTCATTCTTTTAGATGTAGCCCCCTCACGTTCTTTACTAATACATTGATGACAAGCCTCGCGTATTTCAGGAACTGACTTAGGATCATCAGATAAAAACCCATCACGTATTGTATTCATATAATCAGAGTTTTTAAATTCTGATAGTGTAGTATTAGTACAATGAATTTTTGATGAATCTGACTCACAACATAATGCATAGTACCCGGCCGGGTCACTAGATATAGAATTAAAAGGTAGGGGGCAATACCAACTCATTTCCAAGACCTCCCGCATAAATCATAGCTACTAGAAGATTGTAATGCTTTATCTAACTTGTTATATTGATCTATAATAGTATTAGTATCACAGTACAACCAAGTAATATAATATTTAAATATATTTGAAATGTAACATAAAACATTTTTGTCTTTAACTAATTCATTGATCCATTCAAAATCATCTGATAACATATTAACTAATCTCATTTCATAATCTGCTTCTGCTAATTTGTCGACAACCCTACTTGCATCTTGGATAACCTCGCTATTACCTATAAATGCATAAGCTTGGTTTGGTGTTCTTCCAGATGAAAATACATATTCCTCATTACCGCATTCACTGGATAGATGATCCATGTATCTTAACAAATCATCTCCAACAAATCCACATTCTATTATATGTTGTTTCACCTTAAGGAACACGTGGTCATAATCAAATATAATAACCTTAGTATCTTTATGACCATATTTGTCGTATAAAAATTCTGGTATAAGGCCTGCAGTAGGTGCTATTATAACATCGTATTTAGTATTTAAATTAGAAGGCAGTACTTCATTATTTTCATAATAATATCTCTTTCTTTTTCTTTTAGCATGTTTAATTAATAATGTGCTAGATTCGTAATTATTCAATGCAGTAGTTATAGACCCGGTTTTTAAAAAATTATGAAATATACTTTCATGTATTTCATAATCACGATGAGGATACATGAAGTTTTTTTCGCCTCGCTGTTCACGAGTAAAATTATTAATTCTAGGATGTATTTTTGTATCAATCCAAGGGGGAGTATAATCATCATGGATATTATCTAATCCACGTTCGTATGAAGATCCCAGCTCAGTGATTGATTTACCATTCCATTTGTTTAAATTAATTTCGAAGTGTTGTGGATGTATTGTTGCAGGTTTATTTGGGTGTGCGATAATATGTGCCCGCATGAATTCATCGGACTCAGAAAATTCATAAAAGTTTTGAATAGGTGTCTTGATTGTTATTTGATTACCAAATCCTGATATAAGCATACCTATAGTACATACCATAGCATGAGTATGTCCATTAGCCTTCACTTCTTCTAAGCCTGTGGTTATATCATTATAAAAATAAACGTGGTGGCCAGATCCTGCCCCGGTCACTCCACCTTGCATATTCCAAAATAAATACTGCGCCATCTTTTCTTTATACCATGTCCATGGTATTTTATGGTTTTCAAGAATAATAAAGGCTAAATGTTTTTGAGATTTTTTTACTTGCCTGCCAGACAGCAAAATTTCAAATAAACTATTTGCTGATTGGAAGTTTGATTTCACCATGATCCCTTTCAAAACTATCTATTAATACTTGCTTTGTTTTATCACCGCTAAACCCATGTATAATAAAATGAAACCTTGGTTTATCTGAATTATTTTGAGCCTCATGCATAACACGATTATCATAATAGAATACATGTAATGGTTTAAATGGTACTTCTTCTAATGTGTCAGCCCTTCGAAGATAACAATCTTCTGGTTGTGTTATTGCTGCATTAATAGCAGACCAGATACTTCTTTCTTTACCATCGTCATGAGCTTTAATCCAACCACCTGGTTCTAACATCATAAACCTGCACCTACGTAATGAAGAGACATCAAACGTATCTTCTAAAAACTTTTTTGTTTTAGGTGCTATTTCTGCAATTTCTGTAAATCCCCAGGTGACTTCTTTTTCGGTAAAACCATAACCACTGGGATTCATGGTACGATAATACTCTGGCTCTTTAATACCCCAACCGTACAATGCACAAGAGTGCCAACCACTAGCTTCACCCCCACGGTGTTTAACAAAGAAACCTTCATCCCAAATTTGTTTCGCTTCAGCCACTACTTCCGGCGGTAATTCAACTGAGGCCTTCAGGAAAAATATGTCATTGTCTGCACAGTATTTTTTTATATAATTACATTTTTCATTTACTATATTCAACAGTCTCTTTCCTTAGATTATGTTTTTTACCACAAAAAGTTTTGCAGGTAGGTGACGCGCAATCCTTGCCTAAATTATTCCAAGACATTGGAACAACTTCATTTATAAAAACATTTTGCAATAGTATATCAGTCAAATCATTATTTATTACATTCATTTCTTCAGCATCATAGAAATTCATTATCCTATCACGTAGGGTATATGAATAGGCCCCTTCCATATGATCCAATGAATTGCCTAACCAACAACATGGAATAACTCTACCCTTGTTATCTATATAGAATTCATTATTCTTTTTAGCTTTACAATTAACTCCCTCTTGTTTATCTGATATAATAAACTCTTGGGCTTCTTGTTTAAGTCCAAAATTAGGATCAGCTGTCTCTAAAATAAAGTCTTTATTTTTAAAATTAAATCGTTTCGCACCATCACCTTTTTGTGAGTGGGCAAAACGTGGGGTGTGTATAGTAATAAACTTAGAAAATCCCATTTTAAGGGATAGTTCGTATGCTTCATCTAATTGATGTTCATTATGTTTAAATATAAGAAACTGCCAACGTGATGGACCACCCGCATCTATAAATGCTTGTGCATTATTCATTACTTTTTTAAAGTTAACTCTTTGACGATATATATGGTTAGTGTCTTCTAAGCCGTCAATACCCCAAGTAACACGAGATCCCTCTGCCATTCTTTTAAATACTTCGCCTAGCTTAGTCCAATATGCTGGAGACCGTAGTCCTCCATTAGTTGCCATTCTAACAACAGTATTTGGGCTGACTTCAAGTAGGTACTCACATATTTCAAGCAAATGCTTAGTAGTAATAGGATCTCCTCTATTACCGCACATATTAATACAACCCAGATCAAATGTATCAAAGAACTTTTTATCAAATATCTTTTTAATTTGAGTTAAGCTAAGTTGATCAGTATCAACATCCTTTCTAATTTTCATTTCGTATGGAGGTTTATTACTAATATTATGTCTACCACACATAGCACATGCTGCATTACAAAAGTTTGATAATTCTATATGACAATTAATAAGTTTTTTAGCAGTATACATCATCGTCCTATCACCATAAATCTTTTCATACCATTTGACAAAATCTTTTCTCCAGCATACATAACATCTATAAGACCAGCTTGTTCAGTTAATTCATCTAAATCTTTTACACAATTTATATGATCATCGTATTGATCATCATCAGTTGATTGCAATACACATAAAGGATACGTATTTTTAAAATGTCTGTCCTTAATCATTTGCATAGGAAACATATGTTCACATGATGTATTAATTACAAGATCAATTTCACCCTTGGCTAATTGTGTATTCTCTAATTTATTGGTAAACACATTCCTTTGGCTGGCTATATATACGTCACTATCTTTAAGTCTTCTATTAAACTTATAACTAATTAATTGTGATTCTCTACATATATCATAGTTACACATAAATTTAACATTATTATTGCTTGCTAAAACTTCTGCAAGGAAATGACAAAACCATCCACCTATAATCATAGCATTATTAAATGGTTCAGGATGAACTTTTAATAACTCAGTACCTAACCATAATTTGCTTTCTAATTGAGATGATGTCATAGAATGTTCAACCCGCTGCACAGCCCAAGGTTTTTGTTTAGCTACACCTGATAATGCTCGAGACCAATTATTACTTAATTCGGGAGTGTATTTTATGTATTCCATAATTCACGTACCTCATCAATTTCATACATATGTTCATCACCCATTTTACCAGAACTCACTGAGTGGGAATTATTAAACAAGCAAACCATATTTTCAGGTCTAATTACATTTAATTGCATATCGTTAGGGAATATATTGCCCTTATACCATGAGTATGCTACACCACGTTCAAATCCTTTAAATAACTTTTTAGATGAAGAAATTTGCTCTATATTTAAATCTTCATCATATATATCGTACCAAAAATGATTAAAATAATTATCGATAGTAGAATATGTAAAAAATACATATTCAGCAAACCGATTAATATGGTTATATACAGGAGCTAATTGACTACGATTCCATCTAACAATAGAAGAATTTAAAGGGGTTGATTTAATCATCCCGTAATTTTTCTTACTATTATTTGAATCATTCCACCATCCACGTACTATCCAAGGGTGGCTCATGTCACGATCAAATAAAGGGTCTAGTGAATTGTGTATAAGGATATCTAGATCTAGATATAAAAACTCATCACCGTCTAGTTGAGGAAATAGTTCTTCATTAAACATATAACATTTTCTATATGCCCAAAACCCATTTCGCTTAGGATCATAGTTATGATCCCATGTAGTGGGTAATTGTATGTCGTATGAATATTTAGGTTTGTCTGTTAGACAAAAGAATTTAAATTCTAATGAGCAATGGTTTTCAACTTGTAGTTTAAGTTTTTCAACATGGTCATCGTACTTATCACCCCACCGAACACATAGTATATTTATCATATTTCATCATTTTATTATATAATTTAAATTTTACTAAACGCGGAAATTACCTCAGCTATTGTTGCAGCTTTTCTAATCTCAGCTTTAATATTTCTAGATTTATTTTCTTTTACAGAGGGTATATCAAATACTTTTAGCTTAAATTTAAATAAGTCTTCTGCATTAGTAACTTCCATAATAGTATTTATAACAATATCAAATACTTCATCTTGCTGTAAATTTTTAAATGTTAAACCTTCACCTTCGGCAAGGCGTTTAACTTCATTTTCAAAAGCTTCTCTTTGTTCTCTATTATGGTTTACAGTCTTTTCATGTAAATCATCAACAGAAACCATTTTTATTAAATCTTTAAAATCTTTAGAAGCTTCATCGTGTTCAATAATATGAGGCCTTATTATATCTCCATCTTTTAATAAAATTTCAATATTTTCTTTTGCTTCATCAATGTACCTTGCTGATACAAAACTTTTTTTAGTAATCATTATTCTTTCCTCGCTTTTAAATAATATGTAGCTTCTGTAACTACAGAACCATTTGGAAATTCTTGTGTTCGATAGTCGTTGGCATTAACAAATCTTGTTTGATAGTTACCCGAGCCGTTTAATTTTGTATTTGCCATACCAGTTCCACACGTAGTACCGCTGCCACCAATATAAAATCTTAATTTATTAGATGTTAAATGTACTGATGCATATCGTATTACTTCTTTAAGTACAACATCAAACTCAGCTGTGGTATATTCTTTAAGGTTCTGGTTTGAATCAATATACAATGGAAGATTAGTATAGGCGGCAAGTGAACCAGTTTTTTTATGCAAATAATAGTTAGATATAGTGGTTGGTTGATCACGTGTTTCACCGATACCAGCCGCTGTATAGGCACCCACATTCGCTCGTGTGTCACTAAACACCGCTGTTGAAGATACTAATGTATATCCAGAAGGAACTGATGTTGATGTATGAATCTTATATGGTTGGGAGGCAGGCAATAAAGTACTCGCACCGTTTGTAGCAAGACTTACAAATGAATCATACATATCAG
>Ga0307986_10003967_pt1 | contig 10174 bp, 7 predicted proteins | sample EllFjometageno82_FD_203170 | JGI IMG/M metagenome (GOLD analysis project Ga0307986, IMG submission 203170) | Marine microbial communities from Ellis Fjord, Antarctic Ocean - #82 | ecosystem: Environmental > Aquatic > Marine > Unclassified | place: Southern Ocean | collected 2014-10-09
AGGTTATGCCGGTTATCGCTCCTGAACTCGTGTTCAATTCGATACCGACTGGAAGGGTTGGTTGAACCGACCATGTCAAAGGAACTCCACCGTCATAGGATGGCTCCAAATCAACAGTTTCCACTTGCTTGGCAAATGAATATGCTCCAATTCCATACGATAGATTTGATGCCGGTTGGTCGTTGACGGTAATGTTGAGAATTTGCTGTGCTTCTCCACCGCTGTTCACAGCGGTGATAAGGAATGTTGTAGCAGTCAAAAGATACTCTGCAGTGCCATGGATTTCACAATCCGCTTCGAGCGTGATTCCACTTGGTAAAAGTGGTTGACTGTAGCAATTTATGATCGCTCCATCCGCACTTGTCGCAATCAGTGCTTCCATTGGAATTCCCCTGGTAAGTGTAATTCCATCTTCTCCAAGGGCTGCATACCATAGTGAAGGAGCCTCATCGACCACGGTAATTTCTATTTGTACCTCTAGTGAACCTCCTGAGTTGGTTGCATTCACTTGATGCAAAGTCGTTCCAAGATTCCTCGCTTTCCCACCAATTCGGCCATTGTAATCAAGGACAAGCCCAGTGGGTAGTTCCGGGAAAACCGACCAAGAGTCAATGTCCATGCCACCGGTTACCGGTAAAGGCAACTCACCATATTCCATTAAGACGAACGTCCATTGAGGATTTGGATAGTGAAAGGTTGGAGCTACATTGATGACGGAGATGGTGATATTGGTCATACTCATTCCATCGTTATTTATCGCGACAATAGTATGCATCATAGTTTCATATTCTTGTAGAGGCGATGCGGTTATTTCACCGCTTTCGTTATCGATTATGATAAATGAAGGAAAGGAGGGATAGACCAACCATGTATCGGGCCCATCTCCATCAAAAGAAGGGGTCAAGGTATGGTTCTGACCAATTCGCCATTCGGCAATTTCCATCCCATAGGTAAGGTTCTGTGGTGCGCTCATCGCATCGCAGGCACCATCTCGCCAGATTTCGATAAGGGTACAATCCTCTGGCTTGGGTGGTTCTGGCTCGGGTTCAATACATCCTTCATCGGTTTGAATTTGCAAACCGATACATTCGATTATTTTTTCTTCATTATCGTCGGATGTAATTAGTTTCACACTGACCACATAGGAACTGGATGCAACCAAGAGTGATAGAAGGACGGCCAAGCCAATCTTAACCCCCGGCCTGCCTTGCATAATGAGGCCTTGTTGTCATTACTTAGAAACTTTCAACCTCGAATGAAGTAGAATTATTTAGATAATCGCGTTGTACATTGTGCTACAATACCCATTTTAATCTCAAATTCAGATTTCATTTGACTCGAGATGTTGGAAATTAGTCAAACAAATCTCATTAAGTATTTAGATACCCAACTAAGCATCATTATTGACATGAAAGAAGCAATTGCATATTTCATCCATGGTTTCTTTTCCTTTTGATGAGGGAATGGATCAATTCCCATCTCGAGTGCCGTGGCCAGCATCTCAAGATCCTCCTCAATAGTGACCATAGGGGTGCCAGACCATGTTATGTCTTGAAACCATTTGTGTGTTGGCCCGGCATATGAGCGAAGTTCCAAGTGGTATGTCAATGCCGGACTTAGAGCGTAAACCACCTCGTCCTTCAGCAACGCTGATGATTACTCGCGATGGAGATGACGGAGTTGAAGTTCTTCTCGGTCAGCGCAGTGAATCTATGCCATCCTTCCCGGGATACTGGGCATTCCCCGGTGGCGGCATCTCAAGAGTGGATAAAGCGGCTAGCGAAGTTCTTGGAATCTCAGTTCAACATTGTGCAATTCTTCGAGAGTTAGTAGAAGAATTAGGACTAGCACCGCAAGATGGTAGGCTAGTCGCAGTTGAAGATGATTTCAGGGGAATGGTTGTCGATGACAAAGCCAATTGGTTCCCGTTAGCATTAGATGGTGATATTCCAACCGATATTACGGGGATTAGAATCATTTCTTTGCGTACTACTCCACCGTTTGGTCCAATGAGATTTGAAAACACATTCCTTCACATCCATGCAAAAGACCACGATGAATTCTCACTCATTGGCCAAACCGAATTCGAGGATGCCCGCTGGATGCGTCCATCTGACTTGATTGGAGCTTGGCAAAACAATGCAATCAAGGTAGCACCTCCTGTCGTAACTTTACTGATGGAGGTTGAACGATGCCTCTCCCTGATGGATAGAGACATGACAAGAGTCGCGATAGATTTGGAATCTCGCAAGCCGGGCCGTCGCTCTATTCTCTTCGCTCATGGGGTTGAAGTTGTGCCAGTAAAAACAGCAACTCTACCTCCTGCAGACCACACAAATTGCTACTTGGTAGGCGACCCTGAAGGTGAATTCGTTGTGGTCGACCCTGCATTTAGAAACCGTGAAGGAATGGAAGATGTTGCAGATGCAATAGAGCGCCATCGTGGTGAATTAGTTGCGGTATTCTATACTCATGGACATAGTGACCACATGCCAGATGCTGGTCTTTTCAAGGAAATATTTGATGTGCCGGTTTGGTCAGCATCACCAAATGCAGACAGAGTATTGAAAGATGGTGAAATACTCAAACTAGGAAATCAAGAATGGACTGTATTACACACGCCAGGCCATCATCCTGAACATCTGTGTTTACTTTCGGATTCGGGATTGGTAGCCGGAGACATGGTTGCTGGAATTGGAACAATTCTGATTCCTCCACACCAAGGAGACATGATGACATACATCGAGCAACTTGAGCGTTTAATGGATTTAGACCCACATCTAATCTTCCCTTCTCACGGCCCGGTAATACCACTCCCTCATCGTACACTAGAATACTATATTCAACACCGTTCTGCTCGCCATGACAAGGTATTGGCTGCTGTTGAGGCTGGTCATTCGAGCATAGAAGAAATCGCCAAGGTCGCTTACGAAGATACCCCTGATGCACATCCGGTATTAGCGATTGACCAGACTCTGTCTCACTTACTATCCCATGAGAAAGGTGGTAATGTAAGAAGCACTGACGGTAACTGGGTGCGGACATGAAGGATGTAGTGAGCGGACTTGACTTGCGCGCTATTACTAGCGAGTTACAAGTCATGGTTGGAGCTCATTGTAGGAAGTGCTACCAACCGCATTATGAGCAATTAGTACTACGTTTGAGAACTAAAGAGGGGGGTAATAATGACTTGGTTATAGTTCGTGGAAAGCGAATTTATACCAGTAAAAGAGACCGCCCAATGCCACAAAGCCCTGCACCATTTGCCATGGTATTGAGAAAAGCATTGTCCAATGCTCGCCTCAAGGTGATCGAACAAATTGGCTTTGATCGTGTTCTACGGTTCATTTTCGAAAAAGGACATGGCAGGCTCCATCTCTATGTAGAAATGTTTAGAGATGGTAATATCATTTTGACAGATGATGATGATGTAATCATCCAACCTCTAACTCACAAATCATATGCAGATAGAGTTCTCAAGAAGGGAGTTGTCTACACTCTTCCTCCTGCAGCAACCAACCCCTACGACCTAGATTTCGATTCATTTAGCGAATTAATGAACACTAGTGAAAGAGATTTAGGACGAACTTTAGGAGGTGGACTTAACCTCGGTAAGGCGCTTGCTACAGCGATTTGTGTGGATTCGCAACATGAGACAGATTCAAAAATTAGCGAAAGCGATTTGAAAAAGGTCTGGGACTCATTACAAAACCTACTACAAGGAGATTGGAAAGGTCATCTATTCCTAAATGAAGGCGTAATCGACCAGGCATGGCCATTGGTACTCCCAACTCTAAAGGATAGAGAAAGGAAAGATTTCGCATCGATGTGTGAAGCAGTCGATGAGTGGATGGGACTACACGATGCATATGCATTGTCTCGAAGAGAATCTGAAGCACTTGATGTGGCATCACCAGGAAGGGGCTATTCAACAGATGTAGAGCGCCTAGAAAGACGCCTTGAACATCAAGAAAAGGCATTGGAAGGATTTGGCACCAAGGTTGAGAAACAGCAGGAAATCGGCCATTTAATTCAAGAACATTGGACTCACGTCGAACAATTACTCGCTCAAATGAAAGAGGCTGTCGATACTCTGGGATGGGACGGAGTAAAGAAAGCGGCAAAAGAAATTGAATGGATTCAATCGGTCAATGCCGCAGAAGGTAGTTTCGTGGCCTTCTTGCCTGATGAAGAAGGAAAACCAGGAATACAAGTTTCACTAAATCTCGATGAAACCGTTCATCAGAATGGTCAGCGGTTTTTCGAATCAGGTCGCAAGCAAAAAGACAAGTCAGCAGGTGCTATTCAAGCATTGGAAGACACTCGGTTAGAACTTTCTAGAGCCAAGAAAAAGCAAGCAAAGAAAGAGGCTAGCGGTCTAATTACCCGTGTGAAAAGGGCTAAGAGATTATGGTTTGAGAATCACAAATGGACCATGCTTCCAAGTGGTCATTTAATGGTCGGTGGCCGTGACGCTAAAGGAAATGATTCAGTTGTTAAGAAGCATATCTCGTTAGGTGATCGCTACCTACACGCAGACTTGCACGGTGCACCCTCATGTTCATTGAGAAATAATCAGGGGTTCGCAATTGATACACAACCTCCTCCACACATTGGAGATGATATGCCAGCATTCAGATTGGTAGACAAAATTGAAACTGAACTCGATGATGAAATTACCGAAATTGCCGCCACAATGGCTCTTGCATGGAGCCGGGCTTGGAATGGTGGCGGAGCTCATGGAACTGTATTCTGGGTCAAACCAGGCCAAGTATCGAAGTCTGCAGAAACTGGGGAATATGTCGGAAAGGGTGCATTCATAATCCGAGGAAAAAGAACTTGGTACAAGAATATAGATTTGCGACTTGGCGTTGGACTTGTTGCAATAAATGGAATTCCTCTTTTGATGGCTTCGACACCTGAACATATTGCGGAAATTTGTAATCGTTATATCGTGGTTACACCTGGTCGTGAGAAGAAGGAAACTGTAGCAAATAGAATCTATAAATCGACAGGCTTGTCCGTAGATGACATCCTCCCGATACTCCCCGGAAATTGTGAAATCATCGAGGATGTAGGCCTCATAAAGTTCGATGCGGTGGAAGCGGATGAGTAATGTCAAATTCGGGGCAGAATCTTGGAACGCTCGGTTTTCAGGTGATGGCTGGGCTTATGGAAAAGAGGCTAATGCTTGGCTAGCAGAACGAATTAAACCTGGGAATGGAAAGGCGCTTGTTCCTGCAGATGGTGAAGGTCGTAATGCGGTTTGGATTGCATCTCAAGGATATGATACAACCGTATTCGACCTATCGGATGTCGGTAAAGAAAAGTGTGCACAACTCGCAGAAGAAAGAAGTGTAAATGTTCATTACGAAGTCGACGATTTAGAACTTCGAGATTTTTCAAAACAAGAATACGACCTAATCGCTTGCTCTTGGTTCCATGTACCTTGGACAATATTTTGTGAACATTATCCGCGGATGCTATCATCACTGAAAGCAGGTGGTGAATTCATTTGCGAAGGTTACCATACAAGTCAACTTGAAATGACAAGTGGTGGGCCAAAGAGTCTTGATTTATTGTGGGATTTAGATCAAGTTCTCGCGGTGATTGGTGATGGATTTGCTATCAAGCATGCCAAAGTAGAGACTGTACAATTGGATGAATCCAACTTACACAGAGGGCCTGCACACGTTGTGCGCCTACACATGGTAAAACAATAATTGAATTCGGGAATTGGAAGTCGAAATTCAATTGAGATTATTTAGCCAGCAAGAATCCAGATGAGAAAGCACCCATATAGAATCCGATGCCAATAAAATCAAACACTGAAATACCTGATTCTGAAGGCATTAACATTCCCAGAATTATCAAAATAACACCATAACTGAGGTGTATTACGCCCATAATTCTAGGCGACTTTTTCATCAGTAAGGCTAATGCTGAAACTATGGCACTAAATATGAAAAACAGTGGGCTCAACATAAACATAATGACACCAATTGTCATAAAAGCATCGCCTGAATCACCGCCATCCGAATCATCAAGGGAGCCACCGTCGACTCCATCCATAAGCTCACCGACCAAGCCAATCATTTCAAAACCGCTGACTCCAAAACCCATTACCGAGATATAAGGGAGGAATAGTGAAACCAATATTAGTCCAACTCCAATCCAAGGTAATGCTTTGTTTGGAGCCTTTTCTTGAGTCACATAAACGATTTGCGGTTGTCCTGCCTGCATCATTGGCTGAACCGGTTGGGCAAATTGCACTGGCTGTTGAGTCTGTTGAGGTTGGGTATACTGGATTGCAGGTTGGGCATACTGGTCAGGGGTTGGAGATTGCCCTGGTTGCGTATACTGAACGGGCTGGGTATACTCGATAGGTTGAGGTTGCATGTTCCATTCTCATTACTGATTACGGATAGATGTTATGCCTGCAATAATTACTTTCAGATGTACAGTATTTGGGGCGCATACTGGCATTAAAATGAAGTAGCAGTGGGGGTTAGCATTTTTCATGAGGAGCAAGTTTCTAGTTCTAATTCTGTTAATGATGAGCGTGGCGTCTCCTTTGGTTGACAATTCAACTGCTCAAAGCGCAGTGGCAGCCGTAGACTTGACTTGTACTCCACCATATCCGAGTGGATCTATCGAAGTAGAAGTTCATCCAGGTGCCGCATTAACTGGTTATACTGATTGCACAGTTAGCAATCCTTCATCTCATACTGAAAAAATAGAAATTGAAGTGACCGCGGATGGTTTAACAGTTTCTGCACCCGGTTCTATCACTCTTGCTGCAGGTGCTGAAGCAGATTTCCAAGTCACTGTAAGAGCGGAAAGTCAAATGCGAATGCAATCAAGAAATCTTAATATTACGGCCACTGTTACTGAAACTAGTGGGGTACCTCCCCCAAATAATGCTGATTCTTCAGCAAATCAAATTATCAACATAATGCAATTTGCTAGAATGAATTTAGAGATGGTAACTCCTGTTGTAATGATTGAAGTTGGTAGTAGTCAAAACCTCGAATACAAAGTATCTAATCTCGGAAACTGGAATGACAGATTCAATTTGGTATATAGTGAAGTTTGTGGGCTATGTGATGGCATGGAGATCTCGGTTCCAATGGTCTCCATGGAAATTGAATCAAAGGCCGCACCTAGTAAATTCAGAGTAATTATTGCTGCACCAACCAGTGGTTTAGAGTGGCCGATAAACTCTGATGGAAAGCATACAATGGAAATGGAAATGGATGTAACTGTCAGTAGCGAATTTAGTTGTAATTACACTAGTGATTGCTTGTCTGTGACTATGACACAGACAATAATATTCTTCCAAAATCAAATAATAGAACCTGAACCTGAACCTGAATCTAATGCACTATCGAGTTCAATAGATGACCAATTATTGATTTATGGTGGCAGTGGTGGTGCGGTAATCCTTCTACTGATGTTATTCGTAGTAATGCGAAGAAGAAAATAAGCCCATATCTAAGGGTTTATTAGTACCCAACTGAACTTTATCATATGAACGATAAGATTGGTTCGCAGCCCATGCTGTACTTTGGCTATGGCTCGAATCTGGACAAAGAAGATTGGACTAGATGGTGCAATCAAAAGAGAATAAATCCTGATGGCCTGAAAGAAATTGGACCTGCTTGGATAGACGGTTTCATTCTAGATTTCAATTACTATTCGAGTTCTAGGGAAGCAGGAGCTGCGAACCTAACTTGGGTTGCTCCTGGCATGGCAGCAACCCCCGGCGCCCTGTTTGAAATTGATGAGTACACCAGAGATGCACTTGACCGCAAAGAAGGACATCCCCACTATTACCGTCGTGTTGAAAAAATGGTTCATACAACCGATGGCCAAAGCCATCTAGCTTACACATACATTCACGAATCCGAAGAAACAGAATTTCATACTCCAACGGATGATTATATCGAATTGATACGCAATGGATTGATGAGATTAGAGTTACCGACGACTTGGCTAGATTCAGGTCTAAGATTGACACAAACTCCGAGATTTGACCACGTATTTGTCTACGGAACTCTGATGAAAGGAATGATCAGAGAAAGGGAAATGAAAGATGGAAGCAAATATTATTGTCAAGGTTCAGCAAAAGGTCTACTTTACGACATTGGAGATTATCCCGGCATGGCCCATGGAGAGGGAATTGTTCACGGAGAGGTGTACAAAGCAAGTGATATGTTTGAACTTATTCAACGATTGGATTGGATAGAAGGTTGTGGTGGAGACGAACCACTGTTCAATAGAACAATACAAGAAATCGACACTGAAAATGGAAAGGTATGGGCTTATGTTTACCACTATGCTCAATCCTTAGATTCGTTTGCCAAAATCGAATCTGGTAATTGGAAAACAAAATTCGATTAAAACCGATTCAATTATTCTAGAGAAATACGCATTGCAACCGCGTTCCCGCCGCCAAGGCAGAGTGAAACAATTCCACTCTTAGCCTCAAGCCTGCGCATGACACCGATCATTGTCATCAAGCAACGGGTTCCACTGCTACCAAGAGGGTGGCCTAAAGCGACCGCTCCACCGTGAAGATTGAATCTGTCATCCGGAATACCAACCTCTTGAGCTACTGCGCAAGATGCGCTAGCAAAGGCTTCGTTATGCTCGTAAATATCGATGTCCATAACATCCATATTTGCCCTTTCTAGTAACATCTTAATCGCAGGTACTGGAGCATACATAACCCGACTAGGTTCAACTCCTGCAGTGCAGTAATCTTCGATGGTTGCAATTATTTCCCAACCGTTTGCTTTAGCGAAATCTTCGTCTGCAACTAGGATAGCAGAAGCACCGTCGCTGAGGGTGGAAGCATTTCCCGCTGTCACCATTCCATCGTCTTGGAATACTGGCTTAAGCCCTGCAAGTTTCTCTGCAGTAGTTCCTGCCCTTACGCCTTCATCAGTCGAAAGTTCAGACATATCGAATCGCTCCCATTCAAACCAACCATTGGCTTCAGCCTCAGCCGCTTTGTTTTGTGACCTTGCTGCGAAGGCATCCATCTTTTCTCGAGAGATGTTGCATTCATTGGCTACAATCTCTCCAGTATTTCCCATGTGAACATCGCTGTAAACATCCCATAGTCCATCATGGATCATTGTAGAAACCATTTCTTTCTCATCGCCATTACGCTTCTCGAACTTTGGAGCATTGGTCATGCTCTCCATTCCGCCAGCGATAATCGCTTTGTATTCTCCTGCTTTGATACTGTTAGCAGCGAACATTACTGCTTTCAAAGAAGAGCCGCATACCTTGTTGATTGTAGTCGCTGCAATAGAGTTGGGAAGTCCAGCACCTAGAGCCACTTGGCGGGCTGGCGCTTGGCCTGCTCCCGCTTGCAAAACATGACCGAATAGAACTTCATCTACCACTCCGCTTGAAGGGTCGATATTGCATCGATTCAGCAATTCTTTAACAGCACTTACACCCAATTCAACAGCACTCAACTTAGAGAGACTTCCGCGGAATTTTCCGATTGGAGTTCGAGCGACACCGCAGATTACAACTCTTGGCATGAATGGCCCAATCGGACTCGATTCTTCAACCTGCGCGCGGAGGGAAGTGTTCTTGTGTAGTGGTTACTCGCCGAAACATGGCCAAGTTCAAGACCGACATAGAGACAGACCGTGCTAAGGATGAAATGCGAAGTATCGAGGTTGAAATCGACTTCACACCAAACGCCCTATCAAGTATTCTCTACCGTCAAGGAAACACACATATTCTGTGCTGTGTAACCAAAGAAGCAAGATTACCAGGGTGGTTTCCTCGTGATGCAACAAAAGGTTGGGTCCATGCTGAGTATTCACTCTTACCCGGTTCAACCGATTCTCGTTTCCGCCGTGAGCGCAGAGGCGCAAAGGGACGCACTCAAGAAATCGAAAGACTGGTTGCTCGTTCTCTAAGAGGCGCAATTGATCTTGAAGCACTTGGCCCAATCGCATTAACTGTTGATTGTGATGTATTGAATGCAGATGGAGGTACACGTTGTGCTTCAATTACTGCTGCAAATCTCGCACTTCGCATAGCAGTTCGCAGACTAATTGCAAGTGGCGATTGTCTACCTATTGAATTGCGCCCGTCTCGTGAAGAACGTGAGAATGGTTGGACTGCTCCTCAATTATCAAAAACT
>Ga0307986_10003970_pt1 | contig 10169 bp, 19 predicted proteins | sample EllFjometageno82_FD_203170 | JGI IMG/M metagenome (GOLD analysis project Ga0307986, IMG submission 203170) | Marine microbial communities from Ellis Fjord, Antarctic Ocean - #82 | ecosystem: Environmental > Aquatic > Marine > Unclassified | place: Southern Ocean | collected 2014-10-09
TGCTGCCCAAGTTCTCTACGAAATAAGTGAGGGTGTCGAGGGCGCAGCGCCAGAGGAGCAGCAATTCATAGCGGTGGCAAACACAAATCCGGGCAGGGGGTCGTCTGCCCCCGGAGAGATCACTGGAAAAACACAACCGATCTATATTCATAAGATATTAGTAGAGGATCCTGCTAATCCTGATTCTGCGCTCGGCACTAGGACCATAAAGAAGTTGGCTGAAATAATGAGCGCTACAGGTATGCAGACCTCCTGGGAGGATATAACAAGTCTCAGTGTCCGAGAGTGGCTAGCCTCAAAAACGGATGAGGAACTAATTGGGAATCGCATGCCGGAAATAAAAGACGTAGCGAACAAAGAGACTGGGGAGATAGAGAAAAAATATGTAGAACCTGAACTGCCTGAAAACACGGAAGGCACAGGGATACTTGAACCTTTGTGGACCATCGCCGGATCTAAACCAAACCTTGCCGCCTTTAAAAAAAGCAGAAGAGATAAAATGTTGCTTGTGTGTTCGCCAATGGGCTCACAGGCTGCAATATTGCTCAATGACAGCGTGGCGATTCAGAATGAACTTAATAGACTGGCTCAATCACTAACCGTGATACAGGCAAACGTTAATGCCAAAAAGAAAGTTTTGACATTTGGGTTAAACAAGTTCAAAGATGCGACATTTAAGTTCGATTGGCCCGGTTACATTTCCGGTAATTACATGGGCTTCATAATGGAAATAAACAAATGACCAAACTCGTGGTAAGATAGTAAAAAGAAAGCGAGGCAACTTGAAATCACTCTTAAGATACCCCGGCGGTAAAACAAGAGCCCTTAAGCATATTATACCTTACTTCCCCAAGGATCTGACAGAGATGGTCAGTCCATTCTTCGGTGGTGGATCTATCGAGATTCACTACGCCGCTCAAGGTGTAAGGGTTCACGGCTATGAGATATTCGAGCCGCTCGTAAACTTTTGGAACCAAGTTCAGAAAGACCCAGCAAAGATTTCCTATCTTCTGGAAACCTTGTTCCGTCCCTGTTCTAAGGATATGTTTTTGCACTATCAGAAGAAACAGGGCTGGACTCACATGGACGAGACCCACTCAATGTGGAAAGAGTTCAGAGCCTGTATGTATTATGCGTTGAACCGCTCTTCATTTAGCGGCGCAACTATGAGTGGTGGATACTCCAAGCAAGCGGCAGACAACCGATTCACTCAAAGTAGTATTGAGCGCCTTAGGAATTTCTCATGTCCCTCTCTAAGCGTAGAGCTAGCAGACTTTAAGGACAGCTTTGCAGGGCATCCTGATGATACCTTCATCTACGCTGACCCTCCTTACCTTGTTGACAAGCCGGTCCTCTATGGTGACCGAGGCTCAACCCATAAATATTTTGATCATCTCGGGTTTGCAGAAGAGATTAAAAAGAAGAATAACTGGGTGCTATCTTATAATCCTCACCCTGAAATATTTGAGCTATACAAAAATTATGAAATCGTATATCCTCAGTGGAGCTACGGCATGTCAGCCGATAAGAAATCTAAAGAAATATTAGTATTAAATGTAAAGGAAGAGAGTAAAGATGAATAACGACCACATTTTATTTGGAAATGACATTAGGCAAAAACTGCTTAGTGGCGCAAATAAGCTTACAGACGCAGTGGCGTCTACCTTGGGGCCACGGGGGCAAAATGTTATATTATATACAAGGGGATCTAGCCCTGTGATTACTAAAGACGGAGTAACGGTTGCTCGGGTAGTAGAGTTAGACGATGATTATGAGCAAGCTGCCGTTGAGGTTCTACGCCAAGCGGCTCTTCAGACTGAAAAAACCAGCGGTGATGGAACTACTACCAGCACTGTGTTGGCGAGAGCTATTTTAATGGCTGCACAGAAACATATTGTTGCCGGGGCCTCCTCTACTGATATTAAACGAGGCATTGATTTAGCCGTGACTGAGATCTGTGATCGCATTGACGAGATGGCACAACCTGTATCTAGCCAGGAAGAGATTCGTCACGTGGCTACCGTTTCGGCTAATGGCGACGAGGCCATCGGAGCTTTAATCGCCGAAGCTGTTGCAGCAGCCGGCAAGGATGGGTCCATCACAATCGAGGAAAGCCGATCCCTCCAGACATCCCTTGACGTGGTAGAGGGCTTCTCCTTTAACGGAGGATATGTATCTCCACAATTTATAACCGATGAACGCCGAGGCACTGTAGATTACAGTGACGCCTTGGTGATGGTAACTGACGGCACCCTGGACAATGTAGACGAGTTACTGCCTATACTAGAGGTCGTAGCTAGAGACGGTCGCCCCTTCGTTATTGTTGGGGAAGAGATAGAAGGTCAACTTCTCGCCGCTCTTATTATTAATCGCTTACGTAATAATATGAAGATTGCTGCGGTTAAAGCTCCTCGCTATGGAGAGGAGCGGCGCAGTCTTCTTGAGGACCTGTCCACTATCACCGGGGCAACTTTCATTAGTAAGGACAGTGGCATCCGTTTCCGGGATGTGAAGTTGGAACACTTAGGTTCGGTAAAGAAGGTGGAGATTAGCAAGTATCATACTACTATGGCAGATGGGTCAACAAACTATGCAGCTTTGGACGAGCGCATTGAAATGCTCAAGTCCCAGGTGGAAGAGACCGATAGTCTTACTGAAGCCGAAGCTATCCAGGAACGTATTACCCGCCTATCGTCAGCGATTGGCGTTATCCGCATCGGCGGTGCCACGGAAATAGAAGTAACCGAGAAGAGACATAGGGTAGAGGATGCACTCGAAGCAGTTAGATCGGCTCAGGAAGCTGGTGTTGTCCCTGGCGGTGGCACCGCACTTCTTAAAGCAGCCCAGTCTGTAGACATAACCCCTCCTACTCCGGACCAATTGCGGGGTGCTCAAGCATTGTTAGAGGCTTGTTACGCTCCTATCACACAGATTCTAAAAAACGCTGAAATATCTTCGGATATTGTAGTTAATTCTCTTTTATATGATGATCATGCCCCGAAGGTGGGGTTTAATGTTCGAACGGAAAAGTTCGAAGATTTAATAGAGTCCGGAGTCATAGATCCGGCCAAAACGGTGAAGTGTGCGTTGCAAAACGCTGCTAGCGCAGCAGGAACGTTGCTCACCACTAATTGTGCTGTTCTGCGAAAGGGTGGTGAATAAAAACACAAGTCTAGCGACTAATTAGAACAGCCGGTTTCATATGGGAAGACCAGCATGTATGTGCTGGTCTTTTTTTATACTAGGGGGATTCTAATGAGCGACGAAATACTAAAACTGGTTTTACAAAAAGTTGAGAACATGGAGAACAAGATGTCCAGTGCTCAGTCTCTCAATGGTGGTTTTGATAAACTTCTACTAGAGGTTCAGCATATCAAGGAAGTCCAGGGCGATGTTCTTGACGGGGTGCGAGGGGTGAAGAAAAACCTTTACGAACCAGACTCCGGGCTTTTTAGCCGGGTCAAGGAACTGGAGATAGAATCCAAACGCCGGATGGACTATATTATTGAGACTAAACCTGTCCTAGCCCAGGCTCGGGAACTTATCCTCTGGAAAAAAGAAGCAACAAAAGATATTAACGAGGTGGAAGATCTGCGTATAGAGATGGTCCACCTTAAAGACTGGAAAGCCGGCATCTCTAAGGTAATCTGGCTCGTTGCCACAGCAGCCGGAGGCATGTGGGTCAAACATTTTATGGACCTGATGACGAAGTAATGGAATACTTACTATCGTTTGTGGCTGCTTCTTTCGCTATCGGGCTTTTTTATTACCGTGAACTCTTTAAAAAGTGCAAGATGCAGAAAGAAAACATAAGAAAAAACCAGCACCTCTGGGACAATTGGGGAGAATAAGATGAAGAACTGGAAGCCCATTTTTATTGAAAATAGCAGAGTGCCCGTCTGGCTATCTTACTTTGCCCCGATTAATATCGGAGCCATAACCTTATTCTTCTTGGTCTTCAGCCGGGGCGAGATGAGCGACACAACCAAGCGCCACGAGACGACACACTTCCAGCAGATGCTAGAAACACTTGTCATCGGCTTCCTCGCTCTGTACTTGTGGGACTACCTCAAGGGATACTTAAAATATAAGGACGGTCACACCGCATACCTCAGTATTCGTGCCGAGCAGGAAGCCTACCAGGAGGAAGACTTACAACCCTACCTCAACGAGCGCAGAAGATGGCGATGGATATTCAATTACAGTGTATGAGTATAAGGCCACGGTCACAAAGGTATATGACGGTGACACCATCACAGTAGACTTCGAGCTTGGCTTTGGAATTATATTAAAGTCTCAGAAGATAAGGCTCCTCGGCATCAACACTCCGGAGGTCAGAGGCAAGAGCAAGCCTGAAGGCATCATCTCCCGAGATGCTCTCCGTGCTCGAATCCTCGGGAAGATCGTGACCATCAAGACCTCTAAGGACAAGAAGGGCAAGTATGGTAGATGGCTCGGCGAGGTTTTTATGGAAGAAGAAAATATAAATCAATGGCTTCTTACGGAAGGATACGCTAGAGTATACTAGTTATAGTATGAAATACCAATTAATAATGGAAAACTGGCGAAACTTTATCACCGAAGCGCCAGATAGTCCTCTTGATCCTAAAGACATTACCACGATGGGCGAACTTCAGACTTATTTTAAGTCCATCGAGCCGAGCAAACTTAAGAAGTTAGTAGGAAAGTATGGAAAGGGAGCGACTAAGATATTGGGAACAATCGCTGGTGCGGTTGCCGGATCTGCTTTGGGTCCTGGTGGCAGCGCTGCGGGAGGAATGGCTGCCGGTGTCATGGCACAGGAAGCCGTCGAAGCGTTACTTGTGTCTGCCGTCCTCGCATTTTCGAATGTAGAAGATGGCACCTACGCTGAAGACTCAGCGATTAGTTATTTTGATCTTGACGATACTGTAGTTAATTTTTTACGGGATATCGAAAGCAAGGGGAAAGATCTGAATACGGTGTCCGCACCTGAAAAAGAATCTTTAGATCTTATGATTAAGTATATTAAGATGAAAGCCAAGAACGCTCAACCAAGCGACACCATCGCCTCGATTTTAAATCTAACTGCCCAGACTGTTTTGGATAGAAAGTTTAAGAAGTTCCAGAAAATAAAACTATCCCCCCTCTGATATAAAACTTGACATAGAACCCATCCGTGCTAATATAGTTATGGAGGAAAGAACCCTATGTCTTACTGGCACCAAATGTATCAGCCCCGCACCCCAAGCCCTCGTCTTGAGGTTGAGAACGGCGCTGCCCGATTTGAATCCCTGATGGCCAAAGAACTCTCGGACAAGGATCGTGAGTTTGGGGGATCCCTCTTTGAACAGTTTGAAAAGAGTGGCAAGCTCACGGGAAAGCAGATCGAATGCATCGAGAGTATGGAACAGCGTTATTCTCCAGAGGCTATCCTCCTCCGTGAGACCTGGGCAACGAGCTACAAAGCCGATCACCGGGCGACGGCTCTCATCGCTGCCAGCTACTATATCACTACCAACTACTTCCGAGACCTTGCCTTGAAGATTGGGACAGATGAAAACTTTGTCCCCACCCAGCCCCAGTTTAACGCAATGACCCAGAACAAATATGCCAAGAAGGCCATTGCTGTTGCAACGATGCCCCCCGCTTACCCGAAGGGCTCACTTTGCAAGGTGCGTGCGAACTCAAACTTGGTTCACCAACGCAGCCTTCACGACCAGCTAGCCCTAGTTATGGAGAACCACGCTATTGGGCTCTACGCTTCCTCAACTGTCCTCGTAAATGGCGAGAAGATCAAGCTTGAGGACCGCTGCTTAAAGGCAGCAAAGAATAAGAAATAGCTTAACAAAATCTTAGAAATAAGAGATAATCCTATTAAGGAGGATATAGAATATGAGAGCGACAATTAAATTTGAGGTAGATGTGAACAAAGTAAAAACTATTATGCGTTCCCTGGTCTTAGAGGAGACCAGTAATCTAAGTGATGCAGTAAACTGTATGGAGGATCTAGCGCAAGAAAGATCGGATAGACTCATCGAGGGGATATCTGAGGCGCTTGAGCATATCCACAGTGCATCCCAACAGCTAGAACAGTATCGGTCTATGCTAATATCTTTCGAAAGGTCACGGCTTGATTCTACGTCACCGCCTGAACCGACCGAGAATTCAGAGATAATGAATGACCTTGAGGATGTGCGTTCTGCTGTCCATAAAATGAAACAGTTTGACGCTTTTGTTTCTCGGTCCCAAGAAGAGGAGACGGAAGATGTTTCCGAAGCCGAAGAAAGGTGACTTAGTATACCTCCCGTCGGATATTACAATATTCGGCTCGATCAAGGAGGGTGGAGAAATTCATGACTGGATTAGGTTGGAGGATCCTGCTTACGGCGTGATGGTATCTCCTAACTATGATAATGAAGCTATCTATCACAAGGTCCACCTTAAAGGAAGCGAGTGGTTTGTGAGAACAATTGACACTATGGAGGTTATATCCCGTGCTTAAGATTTCAGAAGTTTATGTGGAACAGGTTAGAGAGTTAATCGAGCGCCCCGACGGTTCCGAGTATGCAAACTTTAAGAAAGTTTACAATACTCGTGAATGCCTATTGAATAAAGAATATATTGTCTCGGTGTATCCACACGAATTCACCTCTTCGTCTGACTTGGGTAAGATCGACGGAGTATTCCCAAAAGATACAAAGTTTAGCACATTTGTGATGGACGGCAATTCATTTAGAAAATCGGAGATCATAGTTGTGGGGTCTTACGAGGCATTTTGTAGCTTGCTTGAGACACCTCGTCAGTGACATCTACTCCTACCTGGTATGATCTCCAAAAGTATCATTGTAGTTATAAGCGGACAGGCGCAAGAGAAGGTCCCTCTGTTATAAATCCCTGCTATGAATATACTGCTGACCGCCGGTATAATTACGCCCCTTCTTCTGACCAAGGTGCATGCCGAATAATCTTTTTACGGGGCGTGCTAGAAGATTCATCTAACCGAACCTTGGTCCGCCATGGGCGCTTTATCTGGTGTAGAAATTTTCGCTATGAGGGGCTAGACAACGGCGGACTACGTCAGGTTTCCTTTACAGTCGATGCGGGGAAGAAACGATTTTTAATATCAGAAAATAATATGCTATGCTTACCCTCTACTGTTTATATTAATAATAATCGGTATTTTCGCCAAAAGGATAAGACCTTTAGTGCTTTTTCCTCAGTCTTTGCATATCCTAAGGCACTCCGCATAATGACAAATAACCATAATGGCACTCGTGAAGAATTGGAGCAAATGGTCTTGAGAGATAATCCTTATAAGTCCGGAACCCTTGTGTCCCCCCGCTTAGGATATTTTTATCCTACTGGCGCTCCATCAGTAGGTGGACAGCCGGCACCCTACAATATTCACCATCCATACGGGATTATTTTGGGCAGTTCCCTAGAGAATTCTTCTTATGGTGGACGAGAGTTCTACCGAGTAAGGTTCGGGGACACTACTTATGAAAGAGTGCATCCAATCGAGATGGAGATTATAAATGAAGTTTAGATTATATACAAAGGCTGACTGCCCTTATTGCCATATGGCAGTGAAGTTATTGGCAGACCACCAAAAGGCTTTCGAGTGCTACGCTCTAGATGCACAACCAGAGTTATTGACAGAAATAAAAGATACCTATCATTGGCAGACGGTCCCGCTTGTAGTAGAAATTACTGCCGGCCAGGAAAAGTTCATTGGAGGTTACAACGATCTAAAAGAATACCTTGCCAGCGGCAAACAACTACTTAAAGGATAAAAAGTTTATATGATTTGGAAAACTCAACTTTCTCCTCTCGTTAAAGAGGTAGAATTACACAAGCCCCCCATTATTATTCGGGTTAACAGTTTTAGTGAAAAGTCCGCCATGGAATTTGCTACTAAGATAGCGTTAGCTCACAGCACAGGACAAAAGGTAATCCCGGTGGTGATTGATTCATATGGCGGACAGGTATATGGGCTGATGTCAATGATCGCATCTATCCGAGCATCCGAGCTTCCTATCGCTACGATCGTCGAAGGCAAGGCCATGTCCTGTGGCGCTGTCCTTCTATCTTTCGGAGAAGAAGGGCTACGCTTTGCCGACCCTGACGCTACCGTGATGATTCACGACGTAAGCAGCGGAGGACACGGCAAGATTGAGGAACTAAAAGCAGACGTAAAGGAAGCCGAGCGCTTAGATGAAAAGATTTTCACGATGATGGCTCGTAATTGCGGGAAGAAAGATGACTACTTTAAGAAAAAGGTTTTTAATAAAAAACACGCTGACTGGTTTATGGATGCTCAAGAAGCAAAGAAGCACGGACTTGTTAATCACCTGCGTGTTCCGAAGCTGAACATAAAAGTGAGTGTGGACATCGACTTTGAATGATAGTAGAGTGGACCCTAGTAGCACTCCTGTCCTATAACTTCCCCTCGTATTTCGATAGGGAGCAAGAACTTAATGCTGCTGTCATCATCGACAAATCTATTGATATCGGTGAAGATCCTTATTTCATGGTTGCGCTAGCGTGGACAGAATCTCGGCTTAAGTCCGGAAGGGTCTCTAGGACAGGTGACTATGGAATCTTTCAGATCAACTATCGGTTCTGGGGAAGAAAATGGGAATACAAAGACCCTAGAAAATTCTTGGTGGATATGTCAAGCCCTGTTCACTCTACTATCGCCGCCGCAGTTGTCATCAAGGAGATGAGAAGATACAAATCTTGTATCGGACTTAATCTCCCAGCTTGTTATAATGGCGGCCCTCGGTGGCAAAAATCAAAGAGTAAGAGCAAGATACTGGAATATGCTAATAATGTCAATCGCATGCGTGGTATCTTTAAGAAGAAGTATCCGGGCTGGCTAACACAATGAGCGGACAAAGCTATGGGATTAAAATTACGACTATGATCAATGCTGCCGAGAAGCTTGCTGACGATCTAGACTATCTTTGCTCTCTAGTAGAACGTCCCGATGCAGAGTTCCCTATCGCTGATGCCGTGGTCTATGCCAATGCGGTGATGGCGCTTACAGCCCAGCTAGAATTCATTTCAGAAGATTTAGCAGAAAATAAGTTAAACGATGAGGAAGACTGTGTTACACTATCACAGGAGGAACTAATAACTTTGACCTCTTATACAGACAGCGCAGAGGAAGCCCTAGGACTCCTGGAGGATGTATGCGGAATCTCACTACAAAGCAATTGATCGGCGTGAGCTTCTATTATTTCTGGGTTATATTCTTAGTGGCGTGTATCCTATTTGATGTTACACGTCATGATATCAGCGGATTTACACTTGGGTATGTATTCGCACTACTTTACTTTATTGCCCGAACTCGGGAAGTTTCAAAATTGATGGAGAAACAAAATGATCACGAACCAAAAGATTAGCGTATGGGATGCAGAGTATTCTAAACTATCTCACGTCCTTAAATTTACCGTGGAGGCCAATCTGTCCGCCATTACAACGATGGAAGATATCTGCGGACGTAAGGACATAACCATCGACGAGATTGCCAAGGAGATGGGGCAGCTTTTGCACCAGGCTATCATCATCAACTACAACCGTGGTGGTATGCGCAGGAGATATGATTAATGTGGTTTAGGGTTTATACTGCCCTGGTGATCGTTGCTTACTATCCGGTCTATCTCTCTATCCTGGGTGTGGATAAAATAAAACAATATTATGGTTTAGACTAGCTTATGTTAAGAGACGTTGTATCTTACTTGACGGTCAGCGTTGTAAGCGCAGCGTGCCTCGGGATACTCACTCTGATAATGATACGAGACAAGATAAAGGATGTTGATATTGACCCACTTGGTTAACGATGCTCGGGAAACCAACATCATAGACATGATTACGAGATAAAATGAATACATCGAAGAAGAAGCGAAAGTGCCTACTGGACTATGCTCGCAAAGGAATGAATTTATCCGACGTGAATTCACATCTTATTGCCGAATGTTTGGGCGTAATCCACGAACAAGAGTGGGTTTTATGGACAAACTATTACTTAAATATTGTAAATACCGACCCATATATGGAATATGAGTTGATCACTAACAATCGCTCGCTGGCTTGGTTCGCCGAAGAATATAACCAGCGTAAAAATAAAATTGCCATTTCTTGAAGGGAAATACAATGACAGAAGAGACCTCATCGAAACACGT
>Ga0307986_10003971_pt1 | contig 10168 bp, 12 predicted proteins | sample EllFjometageno82_FD_203170 | JGI IMG/M metagenome (GOLD analysis project Ga0307986, IMG submission 203170) | Marine microbial communities from Ellis Fjord, Antarctic Ocean - #82 | ecosystem: Environmental > Aquatic > Marine > Unclassified | place: Southern Ocean | collected 2014-10-09
TCAACGAGATACCTTATATAAAGCAGGCGTTAACCCAATTGCTAATATCCCAGGTTCTGGTGTTATCTTGTTTGGTGACAAGACTATGCTTGGTCGTCCGTCTGCATTTGACCGTATTAACGTTCGTCGTCTATTCTTAGTATTAGAACGTTCAATATCTGCTGCAGCAAAAAATGTAATGTTTGAATTCAACGACGAGTTTACTCGTGCAGAATTTGTTAACATTGTAGAACCTTTACTTCGCGAAGTACAAGGTCGTCGTGGTATTACAGACTTTAGAGTTATTTGTGATGAAACAAATAATACTTCTGCAGTTGTAGACCGCAATGAATTTATTGCTTCGGTATTCATCAAACCTGCACGTTCAATTAACTATGTGACATTAAATTTTGTTGCAGTTAGAACTGGTGTTGATTTTGAAGAAGTTGTTGGAACGGTTTAAGGAGAATAAATAATGGCAATATTAGGCGTAGACGATTTTAAATCGAAGTTAGTTGGTGGCGGTGCACGTGCCAACTTGTTCAAAACTACTTTGAACTTTCCGTCATATGCAGGTGGTGATGTTGAACTAACATCATTCTTGTGTAAGGCAGCACAACTACCTGCTTCACAAATGACAGAGATTATCGTACCATTCCGTGGTCGACAATTGAAAGTCGCAGGCGACCGTACATTTGATGTATGGACTGTTACTATTATCAATGATACTGATTTTAGTATACGTAATGCCTTTGAGCAATGGATGAACGGTATGAACTCGCATAGCGAGAACAACGGATTAACTAATCCTTTGGAATATCAATCAGACCTTGCTGTTGATCAGTTAGATAAAGACGGTACTTCGTTGAAGACTTATAACTTTAGAGGTTGTTTCCCAACCGAAATTTCTGCAATCGAACTTAGTTATGAGACTAACGATGCGATTGAAGAGTTCACTGTTACTTTCCAAGTACAGTACTGGGAAAGCAATACAACAAGTTAAGTTCTGACTATATAATGGGTATGCGGGATAACACCTTCATACCCATTATTATTATTATTCAAGAGGAAATCATGGCAGAAAATAACGGACTTAAGTTATTCGGTTTTGAAATCAAGCGTTCGAAAACGAAAGATAAAGAAGAAACCCAGTTACAATCTATAGTACCAAAGACTGATGATGATGGTGCAGGATATGTCACTGCCAGTGGTTCTCACTTTGCCTCATATATTGATATGGAAGGTGGAGATGCAAAAGACAATCATCAACTAATTCAAAAATATCGTGGTATTGCCCAACACCCAGAGTGTGACGCGGCGATAGAAGATATTGTAAACGAATCAATTTCAGCAAGCGATAAAGAATCGTCAGTGGAATTAATTCTAGATAAGGTTAAAGCGTCAGATAAAATCAAGACTGCAATGACCGAAGAATTCGAAAACATTGTATCGATGATGAACTTCAACGAACTTGGTCACGATATATTCCGTTCGTTTTATGTAGACGGTCGTATCTATCACCACTTAGTGGTTAACGAATCAAACATGAAGGCAGGTATTCAAGATATCCGTCCGATGGATTCGTCAAAGGTTCGCAAAGTTAAAGAGATAGTATACAAGAAAGACGTAGGCACTGGCGCTAAGATTGTGGATAAGGTAAACGAATTCTACATATATCAAGAACGCTCGGGTGCTAATAACGGAATCAAACTTTCTCCAGATTCAGTTTCTTATATCACGTCTGGTTTATTAGATACAACAAAGACGCGTGTGTTGTCGTATTTACAGAAAGCAATCAAACCAGTCAATCAATTACGTATGATGGAAGATGCATTGGTCATCTACCGTCTTGCCCGCGCGCCAGAACGTCGTATCTTTTATATTGATGTTGGTAACTTGCCACGCGGCAAGGCAGAAGCACATATGAAAGACATTATGTCAAGATACCGCAATAAATTGGTATATGACGCAAATACGGGCGAGATGAAAGACGACCGTAAACATATGTCTATGCTAGAAGATTTTTGGTTGCCAAGACGTGAAGGTGGTCGCGGTACTGAGATAAGCACATTACCAGGCGGTGATAACTTAGGTCAGATTGACGATATTATATATTTTCAGAAACGACTATATAGATCGTTGAATGTTCCATTAAGTCGACTTGAACAAGAAGCGCAATTTAGTCTAGGACGTACAAACGAAATTTCACGTGATGAAGTTAAGTTTCAGAAGTTCATTGATAGATTACGTATGCGGTTCAGCGGTGTGTTCTTGGGTATTCTTAAGAAGCAATTATTGCTTAAGGGTATTATAACAGAACAAGATTGGGGCAAGTGGAAGAACGATATTGTAGTTGATTTCATTAGAGACAACCACTTCACCGAAATGAAGAACGTTGAGATACTAAGAGAAAGACTAAATACACTTGATCAAGTAAGTTCATACGTTGGAGAATATTTCTCGCGCGAATGGGCGATGAAAACCGTAATGATGATGTCTGACGAAGATATTAAAGATATGACAAAACAGGTTGAGTCAGAAAATGCCGCAGGTGGCGACACCGACGAAACCGATACAGACAACGAAGATGATATATAAGGGAAATTGATATGAGTACAGAAACCGAAGAACTGATTGACGCATTGGCACAAAAGAACTTTGCCCAAGCAGAAACACACTTTAAAGGTATCATCGGCGATAAGTTACATGATATGTTGGATGCAGAAAAGGTAAGTGTTGCGGCAAGTATATATAATTCAACAGCAGATGATGTTGTTGAAGAACCGTTTGAAGACGATGAATAAGTGTAAAACTTAATTTGTATAAATAATATATAAAACGAATAGGAATTACATTGAAGTCATTTAAGCAAGTACGCGAAGCAAAGAAATCTGTTAAAGGCGACATTACCTTTAGTAAGAAGATTGATGGCATTCCTGTCAAGATTGTTAATGTACCCAAGGGATTTACGGTATATATTGACGGCGATGAGTTAGACACATTTAAGACTCAAGCGGAAGCAGAGAAAACTGCAAAGACAGTTATAAAGGAAATTAAATGAAACTGATTAGCGAATTTACTGAGAGCGGTCTTAATTGTATCGTCGAAGCGAATGAAAGCGGCGAGAAGAATTATGTCATTGAAGGCATATTTGCTCAAGCAGATCAAAAGAATAGAAATGGACGTGTTTATCCTCAAGCAATCATGGAACGTGCTGTTGCTAAATACGTACAAGAACAAGTATTAACCAAACGCGCTGTGGGTGAGTTAAATCATCCAGAGGGTCCTTCGGTTAACTTGGACAAAGTTTCACACCTTATTACCGATCTGAAAATAGAAGGTAATAATGTGATTGGAAGGGCACAAATATTAGATACTCCGATGGGTAAGATTGTTAAAGGTCTTCTTGAAGGTGGTGTTCAGTTAGGCGTGTCAACTCGTGGTATGGGAAGTCTAGAGCAAAGAAATGGCGTGACGTATGTTAAAGACGACTTTATTCTTAACACAGTAGATATTGTGCAAGACCCTAGCGCACCTGATGCATTTGTTAATGGTATTATGGAAGGTGTTGACTGGGTTTGGAATAACGGCATTTTGGAATCTAAGATTATTGAAGATATGGAGACAGAAATTAAGAATGCACCGAAAGGGTACGCTTCGGCAGTACAAATTCGCGAGTTTAAGAATTTCCTCTCGTTAATCAAATCTAAAGTATAGGAGTCAATTATGACTATTGAAAAGAAAGTCGAAGTTGAACTTCACGATGATGTTAACGAAATCGTGGAAGATACTCTCGAAGAAGGACAGGAACCGAATGCTCAACTAGTTTCCGAACCTGAGTCGAACGCGTCTGTGGATAAAGCAGCAAAGTCGACAAAAAAAGCATCATTACCTAAAACGAAAGCAGGTATGATCAGTGCTATGTACCAGAAAATGAACGGTATGAAAAAGCAAGATCTACAGGCATCTTACGGTAAGATGATGGGCGAAAACGTTGAATTTGCGGAAGACTTAGTCATCGAAAGCGTAGATACGAACACAGAATTAAATGCATTAGTAGATTCGGAAGCAACCCTTTCAGAAGAGTTCAAAGAAAAAACTGCTGCTATTTTTGAAAGTGCGCTACGATCTAAACTTTCTGAAGAAGTTGCACGTCTCGAAGAAAATTACAAAGAAGAACTTTCCGAAGAAGTTACGACTATTAAGTCTGACTTGGTTGAGAAAGTAGATTCTTACTTAAACTATGTAGTTGAATCTTGGATGGAAGAAAACAAATTAGCAGTTCAGGCAGGTTTACGTACTGAAATTGCTGAAGGGTTTATGACTAAAATGAAAGATCTATTCGTAGAATCTTACATCGAAGTTCCTGAAACTAAGGTCGACCTAGTTGACGAGTTGGCAGAAAAAGTTGAAAACTTAGAAGAACAACTGAATACTCAAATTGGTGAGTCTATCGGTTTAACTGAAGAGTTAGAGAATTACAAGCGCGACAGCATTATTGCTGAAGCAACTCGTGACCTCGCTGACACACAAGTTGAGAAGTTAAAGGGATTAGTTGAGAAAGTAGACTTTGAAAATGCAATTGAATTTGCAACAAAGATCGCTACTATCAAAGAATCTTATTTCTCGAAACAAATTGCAGAAGAAGTTCATGAACTAGACGAAAGTGTTGAAGCGGATCAAACCGTGGAAGTATCTGGCGTTATGGCACAGTACTTAAGCGCGATTCAAAAAACCTCTAAAAAACAATAAACAGGAATTAAACATGCAACAATCTTACGATACTCTAATCGAAAAATGGGCACCAGTACTTAACGAAAGTTCAGCGGGCGAGATCAAAGATCATCACCGTCGTTCTGTAACTGCTGCTATCTTGGAAAACCAAGAAAAAGCAATGATGGAAGAACGTGCTCAACATAACGGTTTCTTATCAGAAGCAGCACCTGCTGGCGCAAACACTAGTTCAATCGGTACTTGGGATCCAGTATTGATCTCACTAGTTCGTCGTGCAATGCCTAACTTAATGGCATATGACGTATGTGGTGTTCAACCTATGTCGGGTCCTACTGGTTTAATCTTCGCAATGAAGTCACGTTACGGTGCTGGTTCTACTAGTTCACGTGAAGCATTACATGGTGAAGCAGAAACTAACTTCAGTGGTACTGGTACACACGATAGCGATAACGCTTCTGGTTTTAACGGAATTGCTGATGACTCTGTTTCTGATGGTTCTGTTAACGACAATCGTCTAACTGCTTTAACTGGTACTGGTATGACTACTGCAGCAGCAGAATCTTTAGGTTCAGTTGGTGGCGGTGCGTTTGAAGAAATGGGATTCACTATCGAGAAAGCAACTGTTACTGCTAAATCTCGTGCGTTGAAAGCAGAATACTCTTTAGAACTTGCCCAAGATCTTAAAGCAATCCATGGTTTGGATGCTGAAACTGAATTGGCAAACATTCTTTCTACTGAAGTACTTGCTGAAATTAACCGCGAAGTAATTCGTACTATCAACAGTCAAGCGAAAACTGGTGCTTTACAAAGCAACGTTACTACTAAAGGTATCTTTGATTTATCAACTGATGCTGATGGTCGTTGGTCTGCTGAGAAATTCAAAGGTCTTGGTATTCAAATTGATCGCGAAGCAAACGTAATTGCAAAAGAAACTCGTCGTGGTAAAGGTAACATCGTTATCTGTTCTTCTGACGTTGCTACTGCACTTGCTGCTTCTGGTATGCTTGATTACAGTCCTGCGCTTAGTACTAACCTACAAGTTGACGATACAGGCAATACTTTTGCTGGTATCTTAAACGGTCGTATTAAAGTTTATGTTGACCCTTATGCTCAAGCAGATTACATTACTGTTGGTTATAAAGGCACTAATGCTTACGATGCTGGTTTGTTCTACTGCCCGTACGTTCCATTACAAATGGTTAAAGCAGTTGGCGAAGATAATTTCCAACCGAAAATTGGTTTCAAAACCCGTTACGGTATGGCGTCTAACCCGTTCGTAGGTGCTACACCTTCTGATGGTTTAGCAGCAGCGAAGACTAACCCTTATTACAGAATTCTACGCGTAGATAACATCTTAGCATAGTATAAGTATAAGAACTCGGTTAACTGAGTCGCAGTGGATTCACCTTCGGGTGATCTTACTCACCATTTTGTAGGTAAAACTACATTTAGGTGAGTTTAATCACCTTCGGGTGATTTTTTTTGTCCTAAAAAAGATTTATTCTAAAGACACCATGGTATTAGAATAATTCTTTAAAGGATTCTTAACAAGGTTTTATTAGTATAAGGATCCTTTTAAGGTCTATTCATTAACCACGTTCGGTGGTGTTTGTCTAAATTAAAGTATAAATAATATCATATAATAGCAAGAGGTGCATGATGGCAGAATTAACAGCAAACAAAAACTACCTACAACCAACAGGTTTTAGAATAGTATTATCAAGAAAGAATTATCCAAACTTAGTGTACTTCGCCCAAGGTGTCACGCATCCAGGTGCGAATGTAAACCCCATTGAACTTGCGACTAGACGAGTAACGTCTGTTCCATTGGCAGGAGAGAAAATCAGTTATTCTGAATTGTCTGTTGAGTTTATTTGCGACGAAGATATGATGTCATATAAAGAGATGCAGAATTGGTTAGAGCGCATGGTTAATGAAGGGCAAGTATCTGAATCTCAATCACTACATAGCGGTAAAACACCAACATACTCTGACATCACCGTACATATACTTTCTAGTCATAATAACAAGAACGTTGAAATTAGATATAAAGATTGTATACCAACAACAATAGGTTCTATCGAATTGTCCGCAAATGCTAGCGACGTGCAATATGTAACATTCAATGCAGGATTTAGGTTCAGTTCATTTGAAATCGTATGATATAAAAAACGAGAGAATAATCTCAATACTTGGCGAAATAGAGAATATGTATATCAACAAGTATGATATACCAGTGTCTAATGAATTGCGCAAGAGTGTTGAGAAGTTTCCCGACTATTATATCTCGGACGAATTTCGTGATATCATAATCGGTATGGGCGATACACATTCTGGTGCTGCCGAACATTCATTATCTTATGGCATCAAACCAGACCATTATAATGGCGAATATAAAGCAGAATATCGTGCAGAATATAATGATATAGATTCTAGAATCAAGACAGAACTTGGTATACAATATAATGCATTAAGTCAATTCTATCCGCCTGGTGGGTATATTGGTTGGCATTCAAACGCGGATGCTTCGGCGCATAACCTTATATTCACGTGGTCTGAGACTGGTGATGGTTGGTTTACTTATATTGACCCAATAACAAAGGAAGTTGTTGTAATGCCAGATAAGAAGGGATGGACGTTAAAGGCAGGATATTTTGGTAGATATGGTAGCGACAGCGTAATATATCACGCCGCCAAGACCAATTGTAAACGTTTGACCTTCTCATATACATTAGGACACGACACCGAATATTGGGGCGACTGCATTGACTATATAAGTCATAGATGATGATAAGGGTATATAATGATTTTAGATTTACAAAAAGTATTAGACGAGTGGAAAGAAGATAGTGTAATTCCTCAACATCAGTTAGATGACGTCTCAAGAAACACACCAATGCTCCACGCCAAATACCTACAATATCTTTCCTTAACTAAACTGCAACTCAAACGTGCGGAAAATGCTCAACACAATTTACTTAAAGAGAAGTGGCAATACTATAACGGTAAGTTAGACCCGCAGAGACTAAAAGAACTTGGTTGGGTTCCAGACCCATTTAATGGACTGAAGATATTAAAGGGTGATATGGATTACTATTATAATTCAGATCCAGAGATACAACAGTCCGAAGAACGTATTTTATATTTCAAGACACTCATTGAAACTATAAAGGAGATTGTTGATAGTCTTAAGTGGAGACACCAGACTATCGGTAATATTATTAGATGGCGAGCATTCGAAGCAGGAGCATAGTAGTTACATGGATAACATAATTAGAGTTGGTCTTGTTAATAATTCGTACTTGGCAATCGAGGCACATCCTGCAATTGAACAGGAATTGCGCGAATACTTTGCATTCTTTGTCCCAGGTCACAAGTTCATGCCCGCATTTAAAAGACGTGTATGGGACGGACGTGTTAAACTTTACAATATGATGACCAAACAATTAAATGCTGGTCTATATCATCACCTGAAGAAGTTCTGTGCGGATAGATTCTACGGAATTCAGTTGGTAGAACATGCCAAATATGGGTTGCCTTCTGATACAAACAAGATTAATCATCCATCGATGGTTAAGTTTCTTGCATCACTGAAGACTCCATTCGAACCGAGAGATTATCAGTATGAGGCAATAACTCATGCATTAGAACATAAGCGTTGCATATTACTTTCGCCTACTGGTTCAGGTAAGTCATTTATAATATACAATGCAATGAGGTTCATCCAAACCAAAACAGATAGACCTATACTTGTTGTTGTTCCGACCACCTCATTGGTTGAACAGATGTATAAGGATTTTGAAGATTATGGATTTGATGTTGCGAACGAATGTCATAAAATATATTCTGGCAAAGAGAAGGTTACTGATAAACAGGTAATAATTTCAACATGGCAGTCAATCTACAAGTTTCCGCCTGAATGGTTCGAACAGTTCGATGCTGTATTTGGTGATGAAGTTCACCTATTTAAAGCGAAGTCATTATCAACAATGATGGACAAGTGCGTCAACGCCAAGTATAGATTTGGAACTACTGGTACATTAGACGGCACTGAAACGAATAAATTGGTACTTGAAGGTTTGTTTGGTAAAGTATATCGTGTAACAACTACCGCCAAACTACAGGCGGAGAATACACTTGCTGATTTAGATATCTCTATTTTATTACTTCGATACCATAGCGATATATGTAATAAAGTATCTGCCATGAATTATCAAGAAGAAGTTGACTATATAGTTACTAACGAGAAACGCAATAAGTTAATAACTAAACTTGCGTTAGACCAGACAGGCAATTCGTTGGTATTATTCCAATTTGTTGACAAACACGGCAAAGTGTTGTATGATATGATCAAGGAAGGTGCTGCCGAAGGACGAAAGGTCTTTTATGTATCAGGGGAAGTTGATGCATCAGACCGTGAGCAAATACGTGGTATTGTTGAGAAACAGAAGGATGCGATTATTGTTGCTAGTATGGGAACGTTCAGTACTGGTATTAATATCAAGAATCTACATAACATAGTATTTGCCACACCTTCGAAGTCTCAAGTGAAAGTACTGCAAAGTATTGGACGAGGACTTAGACAAAGTGATGATGGTTCTACTTGTAAGTTATTTGATATTGCGGACGACTTACATACACCGACTCATAAGAACTTCACCCTTAAGCATTGTGCCGAACGTGTTAAAATGTACGTGCAGGAAGGATTTAAACACAAGATATATCCGATTAACATGAAGTGAGATAATAAAAATGACAGACATGACTCCACCGAATATCAAACAATTAAAATTGGTAACTGGCGAGGAATTACTTGCCGAGATATTAGAAGAAGATGAGACAGATCTTATTGTTAAGAATACAATAAAACTTGTTGAGTCTATTAGTGATGATGGATATAAGTATTATTCGTTTCGTAATTTTATGATATATCAGGATGACCCAGAATCAGTTATTTTACTGAAGGTCGATAAGATTGTTAGTGTTGCCTTGCCTATTCAACCGTTGCTTCGTCAGTACAATCTGGCGTTGATTGAATTGGAGAAAGATGCAATCGAACGTTCAGATGCTGAGTGTAGAGATATTGATAAAGAAGGTATAGATACTGAAGATGGTAATTCTGATATTGATACTAATATAATACCTCTGTTTCATTAGTATTCGACTTTCCCCAGACTACAGTCTTATTATAACGTATATCACGATATTAGTCAAGTACTTTCTGGTTTATTTTTAATTGATGTTATATACTAATAGTATAGTGTATTGATTATTATTAAACTGACAGAGTTACTTGACTTTTTGCTTGGTATGTATTATAATGGCATATATACGTTGCTGGAGTTCCGCAGCAACAAACCGAGAAGGTTTAGTATATAAGGCAATACAATGTACCACTTGCCATATAATGCTATAATTTTAACGTAAGAGAAGCAAGAGAGATATATTATGAAAG
>Ga0307986_10003972_pt1 | contig 10165 bp, 10 predicted proteins | sample EllFjometageno82_FD_203170 | JGI IMG/M metagenome (GOLD analysis project Ga0307986, IMG submission 203170) | Marine microbial communities from Ellis Fjord, Antarctic Ocean - #82 | ecosystem: Environmental > Aquatic > Marine > Unclassified | place: Southern Ocean | collected 2014-10-09
GTTGCAAATACCAAATTCATTCACCGCAGAATTAATGGCAAATCAAAATTGGGACTCACTCACACTTGATATGCAACATGGAGTAATTGATTATTCACACGCTATTTCTATGCTCCAAGCTATTTCAACTACCAATGTCGTGCCGTTGGCAAGAGTTAACTGGAATGAGCCCGGTCAAATAATGAAGATTTTAGATGCAGGTGCGTATGGAATTATCTGCCCCATGGTTAGTAATAGAAAAGAAGCTGAGAATTTTGTTCAAGCATGTATGTACCCGCCAAAAGGGTACAGAAGTTATGGTCCAATTAGAGGCTTAGTTTATGGTGGTCCGGATTATGCAGATGAAGCAAACAATGAAATTTTAAAATTTGCTATGATTGAAACAAAGGAGTCGCTAGATAACCTTGATGAAATTATGCAAACACCTGGACTTGATGGCATTTACATAGGACCTGCAGATTTAAGTTTAGCAATCGGAGAAAAACCAAGCTTCGACAAGCCAGAGGGTGATCCTGTTTATGAAGTCATAATGAAGATTTTAGAACATGCCAAAAAAAATAAAATTGTTGCTGGGATTCAAAATGCACAACCTGAATATGCTCATAAAATGATAAAAAAAGGGTTTCAACTTGTTACGATAGGAACTGATCAAAGATTTATGGTTGCTGCTGCAAAAGCTGCTTTAGGTACAATAAGACAAGATCAAAAAAAAGATAGTGGAAAAGGATACTAATTTCATTTTTTGATGGGCTATTACGTCTATATGCTCAAATTAATTAGCAAAAAATCTATTACATACGTTGGTTATACAAAAGATATCAAAAAAAGAATCGGTCTACATAATAGTGGAAAAGGGGCTAAATTTACTCGTGGGCGTAAATGGAAGCTTATATACAAGGAAAAGTTTGCGTCAAAAAATAAAGCAATTTCAAGAGAATATTATATAAAGAAAAATAGAATATTAAGAAACGAAATTAAAAATAATTTTTCATGAAGATAGCAATATTATTACCATACAAAGAAAATTTTTCACCAACATACCCTGGTGCAGTTTCAATATTTTTAAATTCAGTGATACAACTAAGTAAGTTCAAAAAAAATATCACTGTATATGGAAGTACTAATTTTAAAAAAAAATATAACATTAGATATATTAATATTGATATACCCAAAAAAATTCTTGGTATTGGAAGTCAAACAACTAATTATATAAAAAAATTTACTGAACTAGAGAAGAAAAATCCCTCAGATATAATTGAAGTACATAATAGGCCACTATACATACAACTTTTATCAAACAGTGAAGTTAAAAAAGTTCTTTATTTTCATAACGATCCATTAAGCATGAATGGATCTAAAAATAGTACTGAAAGACTTTTTTTAATAGAAAAATGTTCAAAAATTGTCTTTAATAGTGAATGGTCTAAAAAAAGATTTTTAACGGGATTAAATAATATTTATAAAAAGTCAGAAAAATTAATAGTTGTTCAACAAAGTACTCAGAAACAAATAATAGACTTAAAAAAAAAAAAAAAAATAATTACATTTGTTGGAAAATTAAATAAAGCTAAAGGATATGATATCTTTGGTAATGCTATTATTAATATATTAAATAAGTATAAAAATTGGAAAGCAGTGGTCATTGGAGACGAGGAAAGAGAAAAACATAATTTCACACACAAAAATTTAGATATATTGGGTTTTCAAGATCATTCTATAGTGTTAAAAATTTTTAAATCAACAAGTATTTCAGTAGTTTGTTCCAGATGGGAAGAACCTTTTGGTAGAACAAGTTTAGAATCATCAAGTTGTGGATGTGCTGTGATAATAACCAATAGAGGAGGTCTTCCAGAGACTATCACTAACGGAGTAATTATAGAGAAACTGAGTAAAACTAATGTTTATAACGCTATAGAAAAACTTATTCTAAACAAGAAATATAGAATAGGACTACAAAAATTATCACTAAAAAATTTTATTTTAACTAGTAAATATTCTTCAAATTTAATTGATGCTTATAGGGTTAAATTAATAAAAAATTCTACTGCAACAAAGAAGAAAAAACTAAAAATTTTACACGTAACTAATTTTAATGAGAGACATAATGGTAGGCTTTTTTACAATACAGGTAAAAGAATTAACAATGGATTTATAAGACTCAATCACAGTGTTTTGGAATTTAGCGACAGGGATATTGTTAGCTATTACAGAGGGTTAACAGATTTCAATGGTTCAAAAAAACTCAATAATAAGTTAATAGAAGTTATAAGTAATTATTTGCCTGATTTAATAGTCATGGGTCACGCAGATTTAATAGATTATAAAACTTTAAAATTTATAAAAAAAAATTATCCGGAAATTAAAATTTGTCAGTGGTTTTTAGATAGGATGGATACTGACTGGTCCAAAAACTTAATAAGATTCAAGGACAAAATGAGTCTTATGGATTCAAATTTTTGCACTACAGATCCCAAAACATTAAATTTACCGAAGAAAATACCAATTTATTATATGCCAAACCCAGTTGATGAATCTTTCGAAACTTTAAAAAATTATGAAAAAAATACTTTAAATAGAGATGTTTTTTTTGCAATGAGTCACGGCGTTCATAGAGGTGTATTAAAAAAAGGTAAATTTGATGAAAGAGAAAATTTTATTAATAAATTACAGAAATTGATACCTAATGTAAGATTCGATTTATATGGGATGAAAAATCATCAACCTATATGGGCAGACAATTTTATAAATGCACTTTCAAATTGTAAAATTGGTTTAAACTTAAGTCAGGGGAAACCTTCAAAATATTATAGCAGTGATCGATTTGCACAAATTATAGGTAACGGATTACTTGTTTTTATTGATGAAAAAACTAAATTTAGTCACTTTTTGAATAAAAGTGAAATAGTAACTTATAAAAATATTTATGATTTAGCTAAAAAGATTACAAGATTTAATCAAAATGACAAACTTAGAAAAACAATTGCAAAAAAAGGTCATAAAAAATATTTTAAATACTTTAATTCTACAATAATCGCTAATTTTATAATCCAAAAAACTTTTGGAAATCGTAAGGCCAAATTTTTTTGGGAATCTAAAATAAAATAATGTTTTCTGTTATTGTCCCGACTTATAATAATATTAATTATCTAAAAATTTGTCTCGATAGTTTAAAGAAAAATTCAAAATTTGATCATCAAATTATAATTCATGTTAATGAAGGAATAGATGGCACTTTAGAATACGTTAAAAAAAATAATTTTATATATACTTATGACAAAAAAAACACAGGTGTCTGTGTTGCCTTCAATAAAGCTGTAAAAAAATCTACAAAAAAATATATAGTTTTAGGTCATGACGATATGTATTTTTGCCCTCAATGGGATGAAGTTTTTTTAGAAGAAATAGAAAAACATTCCCCAGATAAAGATTTTTTTTTATCAGGCACAATGGTTCAACCTTTTGAATCTTATATTAATTTAGATTGCGGAAAAACATACAAAGATTTTAATGAAAATAAATTACTTAATGAATTACATCGTATAAAGTTTCATGATTTTCAAGGTACACACTGGCAACCATCTTTAATACCAATAAAAACTTGGAAAAAGGTTTTTGGTTTTAGTGAAGAATTTAGTCCAGGTCTTGGATCTGACCCAGATTTTAACATGAAGCTTTGGAATATTGGGGTTAGATTGTTTAAAGGATTAGGTAAGTCTCGTGTTTATCATTTTTCCTCAGTCTCTTTAAGAAAAAAAACTTGGAACAATGGATCAAAAGTTTTTTTATTAAAATGGGGAATTAGTATAAAATTTTTTAAAAAATATTACTTAAGATCAAACACAAGATTTATTAATGAACTGACTAATCCAATAAAAAACTTTAGTTATTTTTTATCTTTGTTTGGTTGTAAAATAAAATTTTTTTATACAAAATTTCTTGAGATTTTTTTATAATAAATTTTTTTTTATATTTTTATTTTATTTAAAGCATTGTTTTTAAATAAATTCGCCTCTTGTATATATCTTCTTACCATTTGAGTAGTTTTGTGGCCTGTCATAGACATTATATTTCTTTCTTCGGCTCCGGCTTCAGCAGTTGAGGTTGCAAAGCCTGACCTTAAACTATGACCCGCATACTTGTTTCCATCTAAACCAGCTAAATTGGCATATTTTTTTATTATTAAGGCTACGCTTTTGTCAGATATGGGAAAGATTTTCTTATTTTCACTTTTACCTTTAGCCATCCAATCTTGTAAATGCAGAACTGGACAATACAAAGTACTATCGAAAGAGGGGATTGCTTTTGTCATTCCTTCCCCTGATTGATCTGTTTTAGATCTCTTTACAAAAATTTTTACTCCTTCTCTAACAAACTCTATATCATCATTTTCTAGCGCAACTAGTTCTGATCTTCTAAAACCCCCTGCAAATCCAATTAAGATTAATGCTTTGTCTCTTACTTTTCTTATCTCTCTGATCTTAAGTGTTTGTATAACATCAATTATTTGTTTTAAATCATTGATTAATATGGGTTTTTTTGCTTTTTGATTGCTTCCTTTTCTTCTTTTAATGCCTAATAGGTTTTCTCTAATTACTGGATGCTTGGTGTCTATATAGTGACCTTTCAGTTTGTGAATCACGCTAATGGAGGCTATCCTTCTTTTTAAAGTACTGAATTTAGATGTTTGTGAAAGATGTGTTAAATATAATGACAGAATTTTTGGATCCGCTGGCAAAGAACTAAAATTATTTTTTGTACAAAAAGTAGAAAAATCTTTGTAATCAGATTCGTAAGCTCTTAAAGTATTAGGTGATTTAGAGTTCCTTAAATTTTTTAATGTTTCTAATTCTAAGTTTTTAAGGTCAGTTACTAGTTCGTTCATATTATTTTCCGATAACCATCAATTATCGGAAATAATATATTAGGTGTAATGAGATGTCAATAGCTATAAATTATCTGCATGGATGAAGGTTTAAGAAGTCTTTTGTGGTTAGTATTTTTCATTTTACCAATTATTTTATTATTAGGTTCGTGGGTTTTTGGTAGTCGTATTGCCGATAAACCATTTAGCAAAAAATATCTAAAAAATTTTTTTACGTATTTAGAATGCTTATGATGTTTTATTTTGGAGGTATATTTCTTATATATGTTTTTTTTTTCAACTTTTTGATTTATGAAATTAATAGGAACTAAGTTTCAGCTTAAGGTGTGGGCCTATCTTAAGAAAATACCCCATGGTAGCGTTAAAACCTACTCTCATGTGGCTAAAAGCATAGGAAAGCCACTTGCTGTACGAGCTGTGGCCAATGCTATAGGTAAAAACCCTTGTCCGCCAAAGATACCGTGCCATAGAGTGATAAGATCAGATGGGTCTCTTGGTGGTTACTCAGGCAAAGGTGGCATCAAGACAAAGAAAATGTTGCTAAAAAAAGAGGGCGTAACGCTCTAGTATTGTTATTTAATGGGCGTTTTAGAAGATTCACCCTACTCTGTTATTGATAAAGTATGACTAACGGCTCAGTTGTATTCAAATTAAGTTCATCTAAAAAAAAACGCTATCTACAGGCGTTTAAATGGCATATTCCATTACTGCAGGGCTCTAGTAGTGTTAACAGTAGCAGTTTCTGGAGGCGCCAAATGTATTGTTAATAATGTCTTATTCAACCATCTAAAAGCTATATATTCCGTCATTTTTTACTTATCTCGGATATAAAAGTAAAAAATCTATGAAGCATATACTTTAATAAGCTTTAATTTATGAATATTATGTTTTTTTATTAATATTTTAAAATAAACTTAAGTATTAAAATAAATGAATAAAAACAGTAGCTTAGAGTAGATAGTTAATTTAAAATATCAGTATATAAGTAAGTTATACTTACTTATAAATTTAATTACGCTTCTTTTTTTTTTTTTTAATTCTCCATCTAGAGCCTTCTCTTACAATGTAACCACAACAATTAGAAGCACGGCATTTACAGGGGAAATCTCTAAAATTTTCATCAAAAGCAAACCCATAATCATAAGATAGCTCCTCACCTTTTTTAATATCTTTTATAGAGCTAACCCAAAGTTTTGTGCCTTTTCCTGTAACCTCGCAATTAGGATTGCAAGAGTGGTTAATCAGTCTGGCTGTATTATATTTATAATCTCCGTCTAAATCGTATCTTTTGTTTATATTGAATAAGTAAATATGTTTGTCATTATCAAATTTATCACTCCTTGCAGTTTCTTTTTTTGTAATCAGTCTTCCTTTATAATCAATAATTCTTGTTTCATTTTTAATATCTTGGTTTGCTACAAGACCTTTATTGCTAATTTTAGATTTTATTATTCTATACATTTAGTTTAGGAAATTATTAAAAGAAATATTTAAGAGCTATAAATACAATTACAGGAATTGTCAAAAAAGATAATACAGTTGATACAACTATAGTACTTGCAATGCTGTTAACAACTTTTTTAGAAGAATACATAGAACCGACTAAATATGTGAGTATTGCACTTGGCATAGAGCATTGAATAAATAGGACACCTGCTGCCACACCCTTTAAATCAAAAAAATAAATTAATCCTAGCCCAACTGAAGGGCCTAAAATTAATCTTGCAAAAGTAGAAATTATTGCATGTTTTAATGAGAAAACTTTTAACTTCGTAAGGGCTATGCCTAGAGACATTAGTACCAATGCAATAGTTGAGTAAGCCAATAAAAAAGCAGTATTCTCAATAAATTTAGGTGGTTGAATATTATAATACAAACATCCTGCAGCGACTAACACAGCGTAAACTGGTGTGCTTTCTAATAGTACTTTAAAACTAATTTTTTTACTTGCTAAAAATATACCAAATGTGAAATGAGATATTATTATTACTGATGAAATAGCTGATGCAACACCCAAACCAAGTTTACCATAAGCAAACAAACAAATAGGGAGGCCCATGTTGCCACAATTAGGAAAAATTAATGGCGGTAATTCGCTAATGTAATCTCTTTTTTGTAATTTAAGAAAAAATAATCCTATTATAGAAAAACCTATTACAGCTAAGAGTGTATAAAAAAAATAATTAATAAATAAATTAAAACTTATATTGGTAGAAGTAATTGCATAGAAAACTAAAGCAGGAGAACCAAATTTTGCTGCAAAATTAGTGATAAATTTTGTATCGTAAGTGGGATTTTTTTTTCCTAAATAATAACCAACTCCTATCAAAGTAAATACAGGAACGATTACATCTATCAACTTTAGATATATATCCATGTCTACGCTTTTTTAGTTTTTGTTCTTACTTTTGTTTTTTTGTTAAATCCAATTGCTAATTCAAACTCTGTTAAACGCATATAAATAGACCTTAATTCAGTAATTCTTGTCCAATTTTGAAGGAATAGTGAAAAGCTAGATTGCACCTCTCTAAAAGCACTAGATGTTTGAACTAAAACCCCTAAAGTCATGGCTCCAGTAAATAAGCCAGGACCCATAAGTAAATAAGGAACCATAACCATTGATTGATTATACATAATTATCCAGAGATCAAAATAGCCATAATGTAGGAATAGTTTGTGGTAGTTAAACTTAATTCCTGTAAATAGTTGTAGAATTGTACCAGGACCAGCATAATTAACTCTGTCATCTTCCGCGTAAACTAACTCTTTTCTAAAAGCGGCCTCAACTTTTTGGTTGTTATATTCTAAACCAGGTAGTTTAATTCCAACAATCCAGCTGATAAGAAGACCTCCTAAACTAGCTGTTAGTGACACAACAACTAAAGATCCAGATACATCCTTAAAAAAAGGTATTATAACATTTTCTGATAGACCCCAAAGTATTGGTATGAAAGCAATTAATAGCATTAAAGCTCTAACAATTTGAAGACCTAAACTCTCAACAATTTTTGCAAAGTTCATAGCATCTTCTTGTATACGCTGAGACGCACCTTCTACTTTGGCATCAGCTGCTTTCCAGTAAGGCATGTATGAATATGTCATCGCTTCCCTCCATCTAAATGCCCATAGACGGGTAAAATAATTTGTTATCGTGTAGATAATTACATAAGGAAGAGCCAATTTAAAAAAAGTTTTTATTCCATCATAAAATTCAGAAATTTCTCTTTTAGGAGCTTCCTGAAGAAGATCATAAAAACCCTTATACCATTGGTTAATCATTACATCGATCCAGGTTTGTGAAAATAAAGATAAAATTATAAAAAGAAATCCACCCCATGACCAAAGCAACCATTTTTTATCTGTAAAAAAACTACGCCACATAATTAATTTTTAGTGAAATTTTCTTCATAAGATTTAATAACAAAAGTTTTTGGTTTAGGGTCAACCACAGAAAATTCAATGTTGTTAGCTGCAGCATAATCAATTGCTTTATCTTTTGAGGTAAATTTTAATTTAACTTCCTTTAAAGTATCATTTGAAGATTCCCACCCCATTAAAGAATTAGTATGAGGGTCTCTAGTTTCAAATTCTAGTATCCATGTTTTTTGCTTGCCCCTGCCCGACTGCATAGCAGTCTTTACAGGTATATAAATTTTTGCTTTTTTTTTCATAATTGGTCGGGGCGGCAGGATTTGAACCTGCGACCCTCTGGTCCCAAACCAGATGCGCTACCAGGCTGCGCTACGCCCCGATTGATTGATTATATAAGTTAAATAAGACTTTTTGGCAATTGAAACATTCTTGTTATATAAACATTACATGTCTAATAAATTAATTATATGAAAAAAATTGGAATTCTTACAAGTGGTGGTGATTGTGGTGGTCTTAATGCTGCAATTAGATCGATTTTTTTTAGGGCAAAAAATAAGTACGATATGTCAGTATTTGGGATAAAAAATGGAACTACTGGTTTTTTACAACGCCCTCTTGATTACGTTGAGCTGACGAGAGAAACCTTCTCTGGATATTTGCTGAAACAAGGAGGAACTTTTCTCGGTACAACAAATAAGGCAAGTACGATCAATCCTATAGATAGAGATGGAAAATCTATAGATCAAGCTCAAATGATAGCTGAAGGATATCGTCAACTTAAATTGGATGGTTTAATTATAATTGGTGGTGATGGAAGTATGCAAATTTTACAAAATCTAGCTAAAAGAGGAAACTTAAATATTGTAGCAATACCTAAAACTATTGATAATGATGTTGGTGCTACAGATAGTTCTATTGGATTTGATACTGCTGTACAGGTGGCAACACAAGCATTAGACAATCTGCATTCAACAGCGGTTAGCCATAGTCGTTCAATGATACTAGAAGTAATGGGACGAGATGCTGGCCATATTGCCTTAAGCTCAGGCATAGCAGGAGGTGCAGATATTATTTTATTACCAGAAATAAAGTATTCGTTCAAAGGTATCATTAATAAATTAAATGAAATGAAAAAGATTAACTTAACACATTCTTTAATAGTAGTTGCTGAAGCTGTTAAAAAAGAAAACGGTCATAAAGTGACTCATGAATATAAAGATGGACAAAAACGCTTAGGTGGTATCGGTGACTATATTGCAAATGAAATTATGACAAAAACAGATATTGAGTGCAGGGTTACGGCATTAGGGCACGTGCAAAGAGGTGCACCACCTACTCATAACGACAGAATTTTAGCTAGTGCTTTTGGGGTATACGCTGTGGACCTTTTGCAGCAAAAGAAATTTGACAGAATGGTAGCTTGGAAGGACAGAAAAGTCATTGACGTACCAATAGCAGATGCTATTTCTACCTATAAAAATGTAGAAAGAAGTGATGCATTAGTTGAAACAGCACTCTCGTTAGGAATATATATAGGTGATATTAGGTAATAAATGATTAACGTCCTTACTAAACCATTTAAAGAATTTTTTAAATTAGAATCTGCTTCAGGTTTAATATTATTATTTGCAGCGATAATTGCTTTAATAATAAGCAATAGTAATTTTGAATCTTTTTATTTTAATACATTGCAAAAATATGTAAGTTTAGGGATAGGTAGTTTTTCTTTAAAACTAAGCGTTATACATTGGATAAATGATGTCTTGATGACAGTTTTTTTTTTCTTAGTGTCCTTAGAAATTAAAAGAGAAATTGTTCAAGGGGAGTTGTCAAACCCAAAACAGGCTTTACTACCCATAATTGGTGCGGTTGGTGGGATGGTAGTTCCCGCAGCGATTTACATAATAATTA
>Ga0307986_10003974_pt1 | contig 10155 bp, 10 predicted proteins | sample EllFjometageno82_FD_203170 | JGI IMG/M metagenome (GOLD analysis project Ga0307986, IMG submission 203170) | Marine microbial communities from Ellis Fjord, Antarctic Ocean - #82 | ecosystem: Environmental > Aquatic > Marine > Unclassified | place: Southern Ocean | collected 2014-10-09
TTTTCTGAACTTGATTTAGCTTTAGATGGAGCACGCTCTTCCAAGTTGAGTCGATGAGCTTTTCCTATAACTGCATTTCTAGTAGTTTCACCTAGCATGCCCGCTATTTCACTGGCTGTATGGCCTTTAGTCCAAAGTTCTCTAAGTTTTTTTACTTTAATGTCTGTCCAGCTCATATATTTAATATTATCTATATATAGTGTTATTATCTAATATATCTCATTATGTAGTATGCAGAGGCAATAAATACTAGTAAATTCGACAAATATATTAGTTTTGCACAAGTTTTTTAATTTTAAAAAGATATAACACTGCCCATGGTTGAAATTAGTTCAAAATATAAAATAGGGACCAGAAGATTTGGTTTAGTTAACTGGGTTGGAGCGTGGACACTCTATAAAAAAGAGGTTTTAAGGTTTTTAAACGTTTGGATTCAAACTATTTTTTCTCCTCTTATCTCTGCATTACTTTTTTTATTAGTTTTGTCATTAGCTATAGGTACCGATAGAGGCAACGTTTTAGGAGTACCATTTATTAATTTTTTAGCCCCCGGGTTAGTTGTTATGCAAGTTATTCAGCAATCATTTTCTCATTCCGCATCTTCTTTTATGATTGGAAAAATACAAGGTAACATTGTTGATATTCTATATGCCCCACTATCTGCGGGTGAAGTTACTTTTGCCGTAACGCTTGCTGCCGTCACAAGAAGTGTAATGATAGCATTTATATCGATTTGCATCTTTCACTTAATTCTAGATTTTGAAATTAAAAATTATTTTATTTTAATTTTTTATACATTTTTGTCTTCTTTTATTCTAGGTGCACTTGGTATTGTGGCAGGGCTTTGGGCTGAAAAATTTGACCATATGGCAACTGTGACTAATTTTATTATCATTCCTTTATCTTTTTTATCGGGAACTTTTTACACTATTGATAAGTTACCCGGTTATCTACATACAATTAGCAAAGCCAATCCATTTTTTTATATGATAGATGGATTTAGATATAGCTTTATAGGACAATCAGATGGCTCACTAGTTATAGGTATGATTTATTTAACAATATTAAGTTTTGTTATGTTTATGACTGCTTATATATTATATAAAAAAGGCTATAAAATTAAATCTTAGATATGAGTGCGCTATTAAACAACTACGCTAGAAAAAAAATTTCTTTTGTAAAAGGGAGAGGTTGTTATCTTTATTCAACAAATGGAAAAAAGTATTTAGATTTTGTACAAGGAATAGCGGTTAATTCACTTGGTCATTGTCACAATTATTTAGTCAACGCTATTATCAAACAGTCGAAAAAATTATGGAATGTATCTAACGCTTTTATAATTTTAGAACAAGAAAGATTAGCAAAAAGACTTACACAAAACTCTTTCGCGGACTATGTAGCTTTTCAAAATTCAGGTGCAGAAGCAACGGAGCTAGCAATTAAAGTGGCTAAAAGATATTTTTATTCAAAAGGTCAGCCTAAAAAAAATAGAATTTTATGCTTAAATAATAGTTTTCATGGCAGAACTTTAGCTACAATTTTTGCAAGCAACAGTAAAAAAGCTACAGAAGGATTTGGACCAAAAGTAGACGGCTTTGACCATTTTGATTTTGCAGATCATAAAGGCCTAGAAAAATCTATAACAAAAAAAACTGCAGCTATAATGGTCGAAACAATTATGGGAGAAGGTGGAATTAAAGTTATTCCTGATTATTGCTTAAGAGGTCTAAGAAAATTATGTGATAAAAAAAAAATTTTACTTATTTTAGATGAAGTACAATGTGGAATAGGAAGAACAGGAAAATTTTTTGCCTTTGAACATGCGGATATTGTCCCTGACATAGCTCCTATTGCTAAAGGGATAGGAGGAGGATTTCCTCTTGGAGCTTGCCTTATGACCAAAAAAGTAGCTTCGTCCATGGGGCCCGGATCTCATGGTTCAACTTTTGGAGGCAATCCACTAGCCATGAGTGTTGGTAATGCAGTGCTAGATCAAATTCTAAAAAAAGGTTTTTTAAAAAATGTACAGGTTATTTCAAAATATTTTCATGGTGAATTAAGCAAATTGCAGTCTGAATTTCCAGGTATAATTAAAGAAGTCAGAGGATTAGGATTACTGACAGGAATCAAGATTACTCCTGATCAAAATTTATTTGTGAAAAAGCTTCTAGAAAACAAACTATTGACTATAAGAGCCGCAGAAAATGTTGTGAGATTACTACCGCCATTAAACGTTAAAAAAGAAAATATAGATGAGGCAATAGTAATTTTAAGAAAAGTATGCAAAAATTTTAAATGAAAAACTTTTTAAACATATCTGATTTATCTTCTCATGAATTAAGAAAAATAATAGAAGAAGCAAAAATAAGAAAATCAAAAAGAAAAGACTTAAATAAATCAGCAGCTGATTTTGACCAGCCCTTTGCCGGAAAGTCCATAGTCATGATTTTTGAAAAACCTTCGACAAGAACAAGAATTTCTTTTGATATCGCGGCTAAGCAATTAGGAGGTTCTTCAATTATTTTAAACCCAGATGTAATTCATTATGGCAAAGGAGATGAGTCTATAAAAGATACCGCTAAAGTTTTATCAGAGTATGCTGACATTATAATGATGAGAACTTCTTTACATAAAAATTTAGCAGAGTTTGCTAAATATTCTAACATTCCAGTAATTAATGGTTTATCCGAACAAAGTCACCCATGTCAAATAATGTCAGACATTTTGACTTTTGAAGAGATTAAAGGAAATATAAAAAATAAAACTATTACCTGGTTAGGTGATGGAGATAATAATATGTCTAATTCATTCATTGAAGCTTCAGCAAAATTCGGTTTTAAACTTAATATTGGTTGTCCCGATAAATACAAACCAAGTAAAAATATAATAACTTGGGCTAAAAAAAATAAAGCTAACGTTACTATTACTAAAAATCCTAACGAAGCAGTTAAAAATGCAGATTGTGTTATGACTGATAAATGGGTTTCTATGAATGATAAAGTAGATAAAAATAAAAAGAAAAAAATATTAAAAAGCTATCAAGTAAATAAAAAAATAATGAAATTAGCAAAATCAGATGCAATTTTTATGCACTGTCTACCTGTTGGAAGAGGAGAGGAGGCAACAGATGAAGTTATTGACGGCAAACAATCTGTTGTTTGGACACAAGCCCTTAATAGAGTTCACACTCAAAAAAGTATTATTAATTGGTGCTTACAATAATCAAGGTCTTGGAAGTGGACTGTCACTTTGAGAATTTAAATATAAAATTACAGAAGCTCTATCTTTATCTTTTCTTAAACCTGCATAAGCCATTTTAGTTCCTTTTATATAAGACTTAGGTTTTAGTAAAAATGCATTTAATTCTTCAAAGCTCCAATTTTTCCCATGAGCTTTTAAAGCTTTCGAATAAGCGTAACCATCGATAGAAGCAGTGGGTCGTCCAACCACACCATAAAGAGCAGGCCCAATTAAATTTTTTCCTCCTTTAGCAACAATGTGACAAGAGCTACATTTTTTAAAAACTTTCTCACCATGTGTTAAATCCCCTAATGCTAGAATATCTTTAATATCAAGCTGAACCACTTTTTTAACCTCAGCTATTTGATTTGATGTCGCTAGCTCTATCCCTTCAACTTTGTAGGCTGGTTTTTTTAGTTTTTCAACGTGAAAGACCGAGTCCGCAAATTTATTGATGCCTATCACAATTAAAGCAGTCAAAAGAACAGCAGCTATAATTTTATTTAATTCAAAACTATCCATAAATTTGGTAATTACTATCTGACGTATAACATGGCTTTATTAAAAAAACTTAAAATTTAGACATTTTATTTGCGTCCTAGAGACGCATAAATATGAACAACATTGCAATAATAATACCAGCAAGACTTAATGCAGAAAGATTGCCTAATAAGCCTTTAAAGCTTATTAACAACAAAGAAATGATTCTTCATGTTCATGATGTAGCTAAAAACTCAAATGTAGGTCAAGTTATTGTTGCAACACCTGATCAGGAAATTTTAGGGCTCATTAAAAGACACAATGGTCAAGCCGTGCTCACAAGTAATAAACATAAAACAGGAACAGATCGAATATTTGAAGTTTTTGAAGAAGAATTAAATTCTAAGCCAGAAATTATAATTAATTTCCAAGGAGATATGCCAAATTTAAATCCGAATGTAATAAAAGATTTAGCAGAACATATGAAAAAAAACTTATGTGATATTGGAACTTTAGCTTCGCACATCGAAAACAGCCATGAAGAAAAAGATTCTAATGTTGTAAAAGTAATTACTGACAGCAACATTAAAAATAAACTGTTTGCAAAAGCTATAGATTTTTTCAGGATTTCTAATAAACCTTTAAATAAACTGACCTACCATCATGTTGGAATTTATGCCTTTACTAATAAAGCTTTGATAAGATATGTAAGCTTAAAGAGAAGTAAGCTTGAATTAGAAAGAAAGCTTGAGCAAATGCGTGCTCTTGAAGATAAAATGAAAATAGATGTAGGATTTATTGATACATGCCCTTTGAGCGTTGATACTGAGGCCGATTTAAAAGCAGTAAAAGAAATAATGGAAAATTAAATGACAAAAATTAAAATAGCTTTTCAAGGTGAGAAAGGTGCTTACTCTCATATAGCGTGCAAAGAAATTTTTGAAGATGCAGAAATTAAAAATTGCTCTACTTTTGAGGAAACATTCAAGACAGTTTTTGACGATGAAAACTTTAAGGCAATTATACCACTTGAAAATTCATTAGCAGGAAGAGTTGCTGATATTCATTATCTATTACCCAAATACAAATTACAAATTTATGCAGAACATTTTCAAAAAGTTGAGCACTGTTTATTATGTGAACAAAGTACAGAGCTAAAAAATATTAAATACGTAAGAAGTCATGCTCAAGCAATTGGTCAGTGTCAGGAAATTATAAAAAAAAATAATTTTAAATCAATAATTTCAGCAGACACCGCTGGTTCTGCAAAAGAACTAGCAAAAAGTAAAGATAGCTCCATAGCAGCTATAGCATCAGAATTAGCAGCAAAAATATATGGCTTAAAAATATTGAAAAAAAATATTGAGGATGAAGCAGGTAATGTCACACGCTTCTTGGTAATGGGTAAAAATGTTAGACAACCGAAATATGATAAAAATAAAAAATATATAACAACGTGTATTTTCAGATTAAAGAGCGAGCCATCAGCTTTGTACAAATCCTTAGGAGGTTTTGCCACCAATCAAATCAACCTAACTAAACTAGAAAGTTTTTCAGTAAAAAACACTTTTGATCAAACTAATTTTTATTTAGACCTTGATGGACATATTGAGCAAAAAGCAGTTCAAAAAAGCCTTGAGGAGCTTGGGTTTCACACTGAGAGCTTAGATATTCTAGGGGTTTATGAGGCTTCAAAATTTAGGCAAAAATAGTCCACAAAATCTTTAATCTACTCTTGTGGTAATCAAATTGATCTTGATATAATCATTTTGAGGTTGGCATCAGGTGGATGTTTCATAAACCCGGTCAGGTCTGAAAAGAAGCAGCCGTAGTGAAAATTTTTCAGGTTGTTGCCTGCCTCTTTAAATATAATGATAGATAACAAAATTTTAGCTTTAAAATACAGACCTCAAGAATTTAAAGATCTTATTGGTCAAGAAGTAATGGCACAAACTATTACCAATGCTATCAAACTAGGCAAAACTCCAAATGCTTATTTGTTAACAGGAATAAGAGGGGTGGGTAAAACTACTACCGCCAGATTAATAGCAAAATCTTTAAATTGCTTAAAAAATTCAGACAAAGAAATAAGCTGCTCTTCAGAGAAGTTTTGTAATTCTTGTGTAGAAATAATTAACTCTAATCATATGGATATTTTAGAAATGGATGCTGCATCTAAAACAGGGATTGACGATGTTAGAGAATTAATTGAAAATGCTAAGTACAGCCCTACAAGCGCAAAGTTTAAAATTTTTATTATTGATGAAGTGCACATGTTGTCAAAACAAGCATTTAATGGATTATTAAAAACTTTAGAAGAACCACCACCTCGACTAAAATTTATTTTAGCAACAACAGAAGTTAGAAAAATTCCTGTCACCATTCTTTCTAGATGTCAAAGATTTGACTTAAAAAGAGTTAATTTAGAAAAATTATTTTTACACCTTAAGAATATAGCAAAAAAAGAAAATGGAAGTATATCTGATGGGGCGTTACAGTTAATCGCAAGAGCATCAGAAGGATCAGTACGTGACGGAATATCTCTTCTTGATAGAGCTTTAATTAGTCAAAGCATAAACAATAAAGAAATTCAGGATCAAGATGTGAGACAAATGTTAGGTCTTGCGGATCGAAGCAAATTAATGTTACTTTTTAAAGAAATTTTATCAGGCAACCAAATAGAAGCAATCAAACATTTAAAAGAACTTTTTGATAGTGGCCTAGATGCAAAAAACTTCCTAAATGACATACTAGAGATTCTTTATTTATTTAATAGAAGAATAAATTTAGGACCTATTGAAAAAGATTTAATGATTTCAGAATCAGAAATACAACTAATTAATGAATATTCTAAAAATTTAGACATACAAGACCTTGGAATTTTTTGGCAACTCACCATTAAAACCATGGATGACTTAAAGATTGTTGGTAATGAAAATTTAATTCTAGAAATGTATGTAATGCAATTAATGCACCTTAAAAATATTGACCAAAAATCAGAAAGTACTTTAGACTCCTATTCTAACAGTGAATCGCTAGAGTCAAAAAGAATTTTGACACCAAATAGCGATGAACAAGAAGATAAAAAAACAAAAAGTATTTATAAAAATCAACTTAAAAATACAGATCAAATCAAGACGGATCTCGTAAAAAGTCCTGAGCTTAATTCTAAAAATTTAAATTCTATAGCAATTAAAACTTTTAAAGACCTAATTCAAGTTGCCATTAAAGAGAAAGAAGTAGAACTTAAATACGACTTAGAGAGAAACGTTAAACTAGTAAGTTTTGCACCTGGTAAAATTAACATTACTTTTAACGAAAGACTTAATAAAAATTTTATTAAAATTTTAACTGAAAAATTATTAATATGGACAGGTGAAAGATGGATTATTTCTCTTAGCAAAGAACAAGGAGAAGAAACTATTTATGAAAAAAATATTACAAACAAAAAAAACAAGCTAACTCAAGAAATGAATAGTGAAGCTGTAAAAGATTTTCTTGATGTTTTTCCTGGTGCAAAACTTATTGATGTCTCGGAGGATAATGATGCCTGACTTTACCGACATGCTTTCAAAAGCAAAAGAAATGCAAGCTAAAATGAAAGATGTTCAAGATGCAATTAAAAATATTGAAGTAGAGGGTGAAGCTGGTGGAAATTTAGTTAAAGTTATTCTAACTGGCGATTATGAAATTAAAGCCATTAATGTAAGCGCAGAAGCAAAAAAAGAAACTGCAGAAATTATTAATGATTTAATTATAGCAGCTTATAATAACGCAAAAGAAAAACTGAAAAAAAAAACTTCCGAGGAACTTTCAAAAGCAACAGGAGGAATGAATTTACCTCTCGATCTTAAATTCCCCTTCTAAATGGACAATCATATTCCAGCGATAGATGAACTAATAAAACTCTTTGCTAAATTACCGGGCCTAGGTCCCAAATCTGCAAAAAGAATAATATTAAAATTAATTAATAATAAAGAAAGCATGGTTAAACCTTTGGCTCAATCATTGGCTAAAGTTTATAAAAGTATTGTTAGATGTTTGAATTGTGGAAATCTTAAAATAATAGACCAGATATGCGTATGTGAGGGTGAAAATACTTTTGATAAAATTTGTGTAGTAGAAAATTTAGCAGATATGTGGGCCATAGAATCTTCAAATATCTACAAGGGACATTTCCATATTCTTGGAGGCACTTTGAATTCAAATGAAAATTATGAACAAAAAAATTTATTAATAGATTCTTTAATAAGAAGAGTTAAGAAAAATAGCCTTAAAGAAGTTATTATCGCAACAAGTGCTACAATCGAGGGACAAACAACCGCTCATTATATTGAAGATGCAATTAAAAATGATAAAATAACAATAACAAAACTTGCCCAAGGTTTACCGGTCGGTGGGGAAATTGAACAATTAGATGACGGTACTTTATATTCGGCATTTAAAAACAGAGTCCCTGTTACAAGTGAATAATTAATTTTATGGTTGAGCTTTTTTTAAAAACTTTTATTTTTTATTTCATTGTTATTGATCCTATTGGTAGCACACCTATATTTTTAGTGGTAACAGAACATCTTGACGCAAAAGAAAAAGTAAAAACAGCTCTTCACGGAACATTTATAGCTACACTTATTTTGTTATTTTTTGGGCTTTTAGGCAATAGTATTTTAGCTTACTTAAACATATCTTTTCCTGCGTTTACTATTGCTGGAGGAATCATTTTATTTATTATTGCCTTAGAAATGCTTTTTGACAAAAGACATCAGAGAAAGAAGGAAGACATTAATTTTACATCTGACAATCTTAGTATTTTCCCACTTGCAACCCCCTTGCTTGCGGGACCGGCTGCAATTACCTCTGTTATCGTTTCAGTGAGCGCAACAGGAAATGATTTTACTAAACAGGCTATTGGAATGTTTGCATTGATAGCCGCAACATTTGTAACTTTTATTATTTTATTTATTGCAGCAAAATCAGAAAAGATAATTAATAAAAGAATTATAAGTATATTTTCGAGAATAGTAGCGATTGTTTTAGCTGGCTTAAGTGTTCAATATATTCTTGATGGAATTAAAACCTTTATGAATCTTTAATTTTTTTTTCTAACCGACGTTTATGTAATAGTGGTTCCGTGTAGCCCGAAGGTTGTGAACTTCCTTTAAATACTAAATCACAAGCTGCTAAAAAGGCTATAGATTCCTCGAAGTTGCCAAACATAGGTTCATAGTTTTTGTCAGCATTATTTTGTTTATCTACAATACCTGCCATTTTTCTCATAACTTTCATGACCTGATCTTTGCTGCAAATATTATGGTGTATCCAATTTGCCATATGCTGAGAAGAAATTCGAAGGGTTGCTCTATCTTCCATTAAACCAACATTATTAAAATCTAGTACTTTAGAACAACCAACTCCTTGGTCAATCCATCTCACGACATAACCTAAAATTCCTTGAGCATTATTTTCTAGTTCTTTATTGATATCTTCTACTGACCAATTAGGTCTATCAGCCACAGGAATTGATAAAATATTTTCTACTTTTGCTCTAGTTCTCAATTTAATTTCTGCTTGTTTTTTAAAAACGTCTACTTGGTGGTAATGTATTGAATGAAGAGTTGCTGCTGTTGGTGACGGAACCCAAGCACAATTTGCTCCTGAAGAGGGATGTCCAATTTTTTGAGTCATCATATCTGCCATACGATCTGGCATAGCCCACATACCTTTACCTATTTGAGCTTTTCCAGAAAGACCACAAGCTAATCCAATATCAACATTCCAATCCTCGTAAGTATTTAACCAAATAGATTTTTTCATATCACCTTTAAAAATCATAGGGCCGGCTTCAAATGAAGTATGCATTTCATCACCTGTACGATCTAAAAATCCAGTATTGATAAAAACTATTCTTTCTTTTACCGCGCGGATACATTCTTTCAAATTCACTGTGGTTCTTCGTTCCTCATCCATAATACCTACTTTAATTGTATTTCTTCTTAATCCCAAAATATCTTCCACCTTACTAAAAATCGTATTAGTAAAAGCAACTTCTTCTGGTCCATGCATTTTAGGCTTAACAATATAAACAGATCCTGTTCTTGAATTTATTTTATTTTTAAAATCATGTTTTGCACACAAAACACACATGAAAGAATCCATGATACCTTCAGGAATTTCTGATCCATCTTTTAAAGTGATTGAAGGGTTAGTCATTAAGTGACCAACATTTCTGTTTAATAGTAAAGCCCTGCCATGTAGTTCAAATTTTTCACCATTAAGACCTTTGTATGTTCTGTCTAAATTTAATTTCCTTATAAATTTTTTCCCATTTTTTTTCATCTCAGTTTGTAAATTACCCTTCATAATACCGAGCCAATTTCTATAACATTTAACTTTATCTTCTGCATCGACTGCCGCAACTGAATCTTCATTGTCCAC
>Ga0307986_10003975_pt1 | contig 10154 bp, 10 predicted proteins | sample EllFjometageno82_FD_203170 | JGI IMG/M metagenome (GOLD analysis project Ga0307986, IMG submission 203170) | Marine microbial communities from Ellis Fjord, Antarctic Ocean - #82 | ecosystem: Environmental > Aquatic > Marine > Unclassified | place: Southern Ocean | collected 2014-10-09
TTCTAATGTCTGCATGTTCAATAATATAATCTGCTCCATTTTCAGATTTACTATAATTTGTTTTTCCTTGTTTTCGCTCTTGTGCATAGCTTAGTGAGTTTTGATAAGCTATTTCAGAAATTCCTAGGCCTTGTATTCCAACAACTATCCTCTCTAAGTTCATCATAGTAAACATTGAGCTTAAACCTTTATTTTTTGGTCCAATCATATAACCGGTTGCATCATCAAAATTTAAGACACAAGTTGCTGATCCTTTAATACCCATTTTGCTTTCAATTGAACCTGTGGAAACTCCATTTCTTGAACCTATAGAGCTATCTTCATTGACTATAAATTTAGGAACTAAAAATAAACTAATACCTTTGGTTCCAGCAGGAGAATCTACGGCTCTTGCTATCACTAAGTGAATAATGTTTTCAGTTAGATCTTGGTCACCTGAGGTAATAAAAATTTTTTGACCACTTATTTTATAAGTTCCATCAGGTTGCTCTTCTGCTTTTGTTTTTAACAAACCTAAATCAGTTCCACACACTGGTTCTGTAAGACACATTGTGCCACTCCACTTACCTTCTACTATTTTTGGAAGATATTTATCTTTTATCACATCTGTTGCATGATGTTTTATACAATTATAAGCACCAATACTTAATTCACTATAAAGCTTAAATGATAGACTTGCTGAAGAAAGCATTTCATCAAAAAAAGCGCTTACTGTTTTTGGCATTCCTTGACCACCATATTTTGGGTCACAAGATAGTGAAGTCCATCCATCCTCAATATATTTTGTGTAAGCCTCTTTGTATCCAGGAGGTGTTCTAACTACCCCATTCTCTAATACTGATGGATTTTCATCACCTGATTTTGCTAATGGTAAAATTAGATTTTCATTAATTTTAGCAGCTTCAACCAATATATCTTTTACTAATTCTGAGTTAACTTCTTTATATTTTTCAATTTCATTATAGTTTTTATTGTTTCTCAACTTTTCAAAAAGAAACATCATATCCTCAACTGGTGCTGTATAATTTGGCATTTAGAAACCTTAGAATAAATATTTAACTATTGCAATTTTGAAATTATCGCATCACCCATTGCAGATGTTGATACTTCTTTTTTACCATTTGATAAAATATCCTTAGTCCTAAGGTCATCATTTAATACGTCCTGAACTGCTTTTTCTAGAGCATCTGCTTCATTATCTAAATCTAGCGAATATCTTAATGCCATTGCAAAGCTTAAAATTGATGCTATTGGGTTAGCAATTCCTTTACCTGCTATGTCTGGTGCTGACCCATGAATAGGTTCATACATCGCCCTCATCTCTCCATCTTTATTTTTTGCTCCAAGAGAAGCTGAGGGTAACAAGCCTAAAGATCCCGTTAACATTGATGCTTGATCAGATAGCATGTCTCCGAACAGGTTATCAGTAACAATTACATCAAATTGTTTTGGGTTTTTTAACAGTTGCATTGCACAATTATCAGCAAGCATGTGACTTAATTCCACATCTTTGTATTCTTTGTCATGAAGCTCTTGAACCTCTTCTCTCCATAATTGTCCTGATTCCATCACATTTGATTTTTCACATGAGGTGACTTTATTAGATCTTTTTTTTGCTAAATCAAAAGCTACTTTAGCGACTCTAACTATCTCACTGGTCGTATAAGTATGAGTGTTAATGCCTCTTCTCTCACCATTTTCTATTGGCTTAATCCCTCTTGGTTCTCCAAAATAAATTCCACCTGTTAACTCTCTAACAATCATTATATCCAATCCTGAAACAATTTCTGGTTTTAAGGTTGAGGCATCTACTAATTGTTCAAAGCAAATCGCAGGTCTCAAGTTTGCAAATAATTTTAATTCTTTTCTTAATTTTAATAATGCTCTTTCAGGTTTTTTTGGGAAATCTAGATCATCCCATTTAGGACCACCAACTGCACCAAGCATTATAAATTCACTTTCTAGTGCTTTATAAAAAACCTCATCTGTAATTGGAATTCCATGTTTATCATAAGAACAACCACCCGCTAAATCTTGATCAATTTCAAAATCTAAAGATTTATTTGTATTCAACCATTCAATAACTTTTTTAACTTCCTGAATAACCTCTGGTCCAATTCCATCTCCAGGTAAAAGTAGTATTTTTCTTTTTTTAACTTTAATCATTAAATATCCAGGGTTTTTTTTCTTTTAATTTTTTTTCGTAAGAGTCTATTTTTTTTGATTTTTCTAATGATAAAGCAATATCATCAAGGCCGTCTAATAAACATTTTTTTTTAAAAGGATCAATATCAAATTTTATCTCATTATTTCCATAAATAATTTTTTGCTCATTCAAATCTACTGAAATTTGCTCTTTTCTATTTGAATATTCTGAAAGTTCTTTAATTTTTTCCTCTTCTAAAATAATTGGTAAGATTCCATTTTTAAAACAGTTACTGTAAAAAATATCAGCATAACTAGAGCTTATTACGCATGTAATACCAAAATCTAATAAGGCCCAGGGTGCATGCTCTCTTGAAGAACCACAGCCAAAATTTTTTCCAGCAATTAATATTTTTGATTGGTTGTGGGGTTCCTGATTAAGAATAAAATCTTTAATTTCATTTCCGCTATCATCATATCTCATTTCAAAAAATAGGTTTTTTCCTAATCCAGTTCTTTTAATTGTTTTAAGAAACTGTTTTGGAATAATCATATCTGTATCAATGTTTATGATTGGTAAATATACTGGGATACTTGTAAGTGAATTAAATTTTTGCATTTTAATTTTGATACTTTCTAACATCATCTAAGTTTCCAGCAATTGCTGCTGCAGCTGCCATTCCGGGGCTTACTAAATGTGTTCTTCCACCTCTACCTTGTCTTCCTTCAAAGTTTCTGTTTGATGTTGAGGCGCATCTTTCTTCTGGTTGTAGTTTATCTGCATTCATTGCAAGACACATTGAGCAACCGGGCTCTCTCCATTCAAAACCAGATGCTATAAATATTTTATCTAAACCTTCCTGTTCTGCTTGCTCTTTGACCAAACCTGAACCTGGAACAACCATTGCATGAACATGAGATGCTTTTTTTTTATTTTTTAATATTTTTGCAGCTTCTCTTAAGTCTTCAATTCTACCATTGGTACAACTTCCTATAAAAACTTTATCAATTTTTATATCTTTTGCTAATGTATCAGCTTTTAAACCCATATATTTTAAAGATCTTTCCATAGATGTTTTTTTATCTAAATCTTGCTCTTTTTCTGGGTTAGGTACTTTGCCATCGATAGTAATTACATCTTGTGGAGAGGTTCCCCAGGTAATCATTGGTAAAATATCCTCTGCTATTAAGTTAATTTCTTTATCAAACTTAGCTCCATCATCAGTCTTTAATGTCTCCCAATGCTTCATTGCCTTATCCCAATTTTCATTTTTTGGAGACATGGGTTTCCCTTTTAGGTATTTATAAATTTTTTCATCTGGAGCTATCAGTCCTGCTCTTGCTCCTCCTTCAATGGTCATATTACAAATTGTCATTCTTTGCTCTACACTTAAAGATGATATTAGACTGCCTGCGTATTCAATCACACATCCAGTTCCTCCTGCAGTTCCAATATTTCCTATAATTTGTAAAATTACATCTTTAGATGTGACACCAATAGGAAGTTTTCCATTAACATTAATTCTAAAATTTTTTGCTTTTTTTTGAACTAACGTTTGAGTTGCCAATACATGCTCTACTTCTGAGGTACCGATTCCAAAAGCTAAAGCACCGAATGCTCCATGTGTCGCTGTATGACTATCTCCACAAACGATTACTGTTCCTGGCTGGGTGAAACCTTGCTCAGGACCAATTATATGAACAATTCCTTGTCTCTTGTCATCCATTCCTAAATATTGAACTCCAAATTCTTTACAATTATTTTCTAAGGTGTCTACCTGAATTTTAGATTCTGCATCTGCTATTCCTTTTGATCTATCAGTTGTTGGGACGTTATGATCTGCAACAGCTAATGTTAAGCCAGGTTGTCTAACTTTTCTATTGGAATTTCTTAATCCTTCAAAAGCTTGTGGACTTGTCACTTCATGTACTAAGTGTCTATCAACAAATAATAATGCTGTACCATCGTCTTGTTGATCGACCAAATGATCATTCCAAATTTTATCGTAAAGAGTTAAGGGCATTGAAAAAAAAACTATTTTTTTTCTTCAGAACTTTCTATTTTTGGTTCTGCTTGAGCTTCAGGTTCTTTTTTGGTTTTTGTTGCTACTGGTGCATCAGGGGTTTCTGCTGCTGCTGGAGCTAAAGTTTCTTCGGTTACAGTTTCTGGTTTAACATCAACCTCTATACCAATTTTTTTTCTAATTCTTTCTGCAATCCTAGCTGATTTACCAGTTCTATCTCTTAGATAGTATAATTTTGCTCTTCTAACTTTTCCATGTCTAATAACTGTAATTGTGTCAATTAGCGTTCCATATAATGGAAAGGTTCTTTCAACACCTTCACCAAATGAAATTTTTCTAACCGTAAATGAAGAATTTAAATCTCTATTTTTTCTAGCAATGCAAACACCTTCAAAATATTGAATTCTGTCTTTTTTTCCTTCAGTAATTCTCACACCAACTTTTACTATATCTCCTGGAAAGAAATTTGGAATTTTCTTCTCTGCTAAGATCTTTTTAACGTTATGTTGGTTTATTTCTTCGATTGTTTTCATATTGCTTCTTATCAAATTATTTTTTCTTATATTTTTCCCATAGATCTGGTCTTCGGACGCGTGTTATAGCCTCTGATTGTGACAAACGCCAGTCTTTAATTCTGTTATGATCTCCTGATAATAGTACTTCTGGGACGCTTTTTTCCTCCCAAATTTGTGGTTTTGTGTACTGAGGATACTCTAAAAGTCCATTCTCAAAACTCTCTTCTATTTTTGATTGCTCATTTCCTAATACTCCAGGTAACAGTCTTAAGATGCTATCTAGCACAACAAAGGATGCTGTTTCCCCTCCTGATAAAATAAAGTCTCCAATACTAAGTTCTTCTATATTTCTTGTTGATAATACTCTCTCGTCAACACCTTCGAAATGACCACAGATTAAGCTGATAGATTTTTCTCTTGATAGTTCTAATGCTAATTTCTGATCAAGCTTTTTACCTTTAGGTGATAAATAAAAAATTCTTTCACCCTCTTTTTTATTTTGATCAATAGATTTTGCTAAAACATCAGCTTTTAACAACATTCCTGATCCACCCCCAAATGGAGTGTCATCAACTTTTTTGTGTTTAACTTCAGCTGCGTCTCTAATGTTTACAACTTTAAGATCCCAAGTTTTATTTAATAATGCTTTTCTATAAAGCCCTTTACCTAAAGGGCCAGGAAAAATATCTGGATAAAGTGTAAATATTTGAGCTTGCCACATGAATCCAACTATTTAGTTTCTTCCTTTGAAGCCGCTTCTGTTTTAGGAGCTTCTGTTTTAGGAGCTTCTGTTTTAGGAGCTTCTGTTTTAGGAGCTTCTGTTTTAGGAGCTTCTGTTTTAGGAGCTGCTGCTGGAGCTGCTGCTGGAGCTGCCGTTTCATCTCCTTCTTTTTTTCTTTCTTTTTTAGGAATAGCTTTATTTGGATTGCTACCATTTGCTGGCATTGGAATTAATTCATTTTCTCCTAAAATCCTTGCAACTCTAGTTGTTGGTTGGGCACCCTGACCTAACCAATATTTGATTCTTTCAGCTTCTAATCCTACTCTTTCTTTTTTATCTTTAGGTAAAAGTGGATTAAAAAATCCTACCTTTTCGATAAATTTTCCATCTCTTGCACGACGGCTATCAGCTACAACTACTTTATATACTGGTCGCTTCTTTGTTCCACCTCTTGATAGTCTTATTTTTAGCATTTTTTTTCCTTTATTTATTTAAGTTGATTTAATAGCTCTGGAGGTATTCCTTTATCAGACATACCCTTCAGGTTTCCTTTTGACATCTTCTTCATCATTTCAGACATCATTTTAAATTGCTTAAGCAATTTATTGATAGTGGCCGCATCTGTTCCAGAGCCATTAGCAATTCTTTTTTTCCTAGAACCATCAATGATTTTAGGGTTTCCTTTTTCTTGTTTTGTCATAGATAAAATGATTGCTTCATTTTTAGTAATAACACTTTCGTCAATTCCCGAAGCATCCATCTGTGATTTAATTTTTGAAACACCTGGCATAAATGACATAATTCCCTCTATGCCTCCCATTTTTTTCATTTGTCTAAGCTGTGTTAAATAATCTTCCATAGAGAATTGTCCTTTTTTTAAATTCTCTTCTACTTTTTTTATATTCTCTTCACCAAGATCTTCTGCAGCTTTTTCGACCAGAGAAACAATGTCTCCCATGCCTAATATTCTGTTGGCTATCCTGTCTGGGTGAAAAACTTCTAAATTGTCTATTTTTTCTCCTAATCCTAAAAATTTAATTGGAACCTGAGAAACATATTTCATACTAAGGGCAGCACCACCTCTGGCATCACCATCGGCTCTTGTCAAAACAATCCCTGTTATATTTACAGTATTTTTGAATTCTTTAGCCACTTCTGCAGCAACTTGCCCTGTTAATGAATCTGCTACTAAAAATACCTCTGTTGGATTAATTATACTTTCTATCTGTTTGATTTCACTCATCATCTGAAGATCTATTTGTGTTCTTCCTGCTGTATCAAATAATATAATCTCAGCACCACTGAGATTGGCTGCACTAACTGCTCTTCTACAAATATCTGCTGGTAACTGTCCTTCAATAATGGGAAGTGTTAAGATATTGTTTTGCTCTCCTAAAGACTTTAATTGTTCTTGAGCAGCAGGTCTATATACGTCAAGACTCACCATCATTACTTTCTTCTTTTTATTTTTTTCTAAATATTTTGCTAGTTTTGCTGTTGTTGTTGTTTTACCTGAACCCTGAAGACCTACTAACATCATTGGCACAGGAGGAACTGCATTCAAATTAATTTCAACATTACTTTCACCTAAAAAGCTGACTAATTCATCGTAGACAATTTTAACGATCATATCTCCTGGTGAGGTTGATCTAATTATTTCTTGCCCAATAACCTTTGGTTTTACTTTTGCTATAAAATCTTTAGCTACATCTAATGATACATCAGCTTCTAAAAGAGCCTGTCTAATAGCTCTTAAACCTTCATCTACTTGATTTTCGTCAAGTGAAGGTGCTTTTTTTAAAGAAGAAAAAATTTCTTCGAATTTATTTGTTAAGTTTTCAAACATATTTATTACACACAGCAGTATCGCACTAGTGAGCGAAACTCGCTGACTAGTGTTGATCTCTTTGTTTCCAAAGACACCACAAATTTAACGTTTTTGTGGAAACAGGACCAACTTATAATAGAGGTTCAAAAAGTCAATAAATAAGATAAATATCTATATATGGATATTAAGGCTTTAAAAATGGATGGTTTAGGTAATGATTTTGTAATTATTGATCAACGAATTCATAATTTTAATTTAAGCAAAGATCAAATAATTAAAATATGTGATCGAAATTTTATTGGGTGTGATCAACTTATTTTAATTAAAGAAAATAAAACAATAGATGCTGGTTTAGAGTTTTACAATTCTGATGGCAGTGTATCTGGTGCATGTGGAAATGGAACGAGGTGTATTGCTCACTTTTTATCTAAAGAAAGTGATCATAAAGAAATAACTATACAGACGTCTTCTGGATTACTAAAGTCAAAAATCTTAGAGAATAATTTAGTTGTAACTGAAATAGGCGCTCCAAAAACAAATTGGGAAGAAATTCCTTTAAATAAAGAGTTGGATACTAAAGATCTTAAAATTGAAATTATAGATAAAGATAATAAAAGATATGCTGGTGGGATAGCTGTAAATGTAGGAAATCCACACATAATTTTTTTTGTAAATGATATTGAAAATTTTGACTTAAAAGTTATCGGACCAAAAATTGAAAATCATGAAATATTTCCTGAGAAGTGCAATGTAACCTTAGCTAAAGTTATAAACAAAAATTTAATAAAGGTTAAAGTATGGGAAAGAGGTGCTGGTCTTACAAAGGCCTGTGGTACCGCAGCATGTGCAACTGCTGTAGCAGGAAATATTAAAGAGTTAACAGAGAAAACTACTGATATAGAGTTCGCACTTGGAAAGCTAACAATCTCAATAGATGAAGAAAATAATATTTACATGAAGGGTCCTGTTTCTGATATTAAAAATATTGACATTAAATTGTAATGAACATTTTTGATAAATTTAAAATTAGTTTTAAAAAAAACGCTTCATCATTTACGTCTGGATTAAGAGATATAATCGTCAAAAAAGAAATAAATGATGAAACATTAAATCAAATTGAAGAGTATTTAATTAAATCAGACGTAGGTCTTCTTGCTGCAGAAGAAATAAAAAAAATTATTTCTCAGGAAAAAATTGATCCTAAAAAAGACGTCATGAATGAAGTTAATTTGATTCTTAAAAATTATATTATTACTTTAATGAAACCTTTAGAATATGAGAGTTTTTTTGATAAAAAAGAAAAATTAAACGCTGTATTAATTTCGGGTGTAAATGGAGTTGGGAAGACAACAACCATAGGAAAAATTGGTAAAATATTAAAATCTAATGGCAGCAAAGTGATGTTCTCTGCATGTGATACGTTTAGAGCTGCTGCAATAGAACAGTTAGAAAATTGGGCAAATAAAATAGGTGTGCAAATTATAAAATCTGCACAAGGATCAGATCCTGCATCAGTTGCTTACAAGGCTATAGAGGAGGCTGTTAAAGGTAACTTTAATCATGTTTTAATTGATACAGCGGGAAGATTACAAAATAAGAAAAACTTGATGGAAGAATATAAAAAGATTGCAAACGTAACTAGGAAAATAGACCCTGATGCACCACATGATGTAATTTTAGTTCTTGATGCTACGTCAGGTCAAAATGTGATAAACCAAGTAGAAGAATTTAACAAGATTATTCCACTAACTGGTTTGATAATGACAAAGTTAGACGGAACTGCAAAGGGTGGAATTTTATTAGCTCTGGCTAAAAAATATAAAATTCCAATAGTTGCTCTTGGTCTCGGTGAAAAAGAAGATGATTTACAAATTTTTGATGCTAAAAAGTTTTCTGAGGCTTTTATCCAAATTAATTAATTAAATTATTTGATATTAGTGGTTTGTAATAACTACATTTGTAGTTTTCTTTAAGTTTTGAATGACCACAATTTTTAGCAAAAGAAGAAATAATAAAGTCAAATTTACCATTTGATGGATATTGATTTAGTTTCCTATTTGCAATATCAAATTTAAAATTCTTATTTATATTTTTAATTGCACTAATCATTATTAAAGTGTTGTTATCCTTTAAGAGATAGTAGGCAAAATCTTCTGGAAAAACTGGATAATCATAGCTATCTAAAAGATATTTTGCTTGAGTGGGAAACCACTCATAAGTAATTAATGGAGAAGAAATTTTTTTTTTATGGTTATAAATATATAGATCTTGGGGAAACTCTGTAACATAATTATAATCTTCACCTCTTGCTAAAACCGCTTTTTCTCTAGTTTTGAAATAAAGAGAAAATTTCTTATCATGAGAGCTCATTTGGCCTATATAAAAAAGTTTATCTACAGTAGTTTCTGGATTTTCGGCAGAGCTTGAATTTGAGAAAAATATTAATACAAAAAAAGTTACAATAAATTTATTCACCATCTGTTTATAGAAATGAAATTTGTAAATTTTTTGGTCGGATTGTGGCTTAATTTAAACTTTTCTTTTAACTATATAAACACCACCAAAAACTAAAATTGTTCCTATATAGTGATAATACTCTAGCTGCTCATTAAAAAATAAATAACCATAAATCGCACTATAAACAGTAAAGATGTAAAGAGTAAAACCAGTAATAGATGCACCAAGCTTCTTTTGCGCCATTGTGTATAAAGTAAAAGCTATAATTCCTGGTGAAATAGCCGCAAATAGAACCCACATAAAAAATTGAGCATTAAAAACTGTTCTAACAAATAATGTTTCTTCTATTAAGTAAAATGGAAGCAAGCTCACAACGCCAAAAAATGCAATCAAAGTAAATCTATCAAAAATTTTTAAATTGGTTTTCCAGTAAAATAAGTAAATAGAGTAGAGAGCCCACCCTA
>Ga0307986_10003976_pt1 | contig 10154 bp, 13 predicted proteins | sample EllFjometageno82_FD_203170 | JGI IMG/M metagenome (GOLD analysis project Ga0307986, IMG submission 203170) | Marine microbial communities from Ellis Fjord, Antarctic Ocean - #82 | ecosystem: Environmental > Aquatic > Marine > Unclassified | place: Southern Ocean | collected 2014-10-09
TCTCGGATACCAAATCGGGAAGAGGATTGTTGACTTTCGCGTTTGTCGAAATCCTCTCCGCTCATGATTGCTCGTGTTGGCAACAATAAATCAATCTATTCAATAAAGAAATTAGTTTTTATTCGAGTACAGGTATTGACTTTTGTAATTTCCTAAAAGCCGAAAACCCGTTGGAGCCAGTTTTTCTTCGGCTCGCTCTGTTGTGTAAGAAGGCTTGCGAGTGTTCTGTTAAGGTGTGACCATTCTGTTGGAATATCATACCACTCATGCAACGCACGTTCAAAATCAGATGATGCCACACCCACATTCATCCATTCTGTTGGTTCATCAGCATCCAAATGGCACCGCGCTGTGCCATTAGCCGACACTTCAAGGGCGAAGCCCTCATCCCCTGCTCCTTGCTCAATTATCATTAGGCGGAGACCATCTGGAGATTGACGAATTTCGTGTTGAGGATCTACTGCAGCCGTGGCAATATGATTTATTGCCCGATGCCAGTCGTTTATGGTCAAGGAAACCCTTCCAGTCGCCGATTGATATTGGCTATGCTCTGTCAACTGGATGAGTTGGTTGATGCTTTGAGAAACGGTTATGTCAACCCAAGTCACTTCTTGAGGTTGGTAAAAGGAATGAACTCCTAGTTCTTCACCTGCTGGAAACCAAGCAATTAAGAGATTATCACGCACTTCCTCAACAGATGATGGCATGGTGTGAATCAAACCGCAAAGCATTCCTGGGTGTGGGTAAGGTGGTTGTAACCGCATATGATATGCACGATGATCTTGTCGTGAAAAACGCTCCAATCCGTTAGGTATATGCGAGTGCCAAGAGCCAAACAAATCAATTTCAGGTTGAATGGTTCGGATTTTATCCAGAGTCCAAAGCTGATACCTGCGGTCGGGCAATAATTCCACTTCACTAACATTATCTGGTTCTGGACCTGTCGGAATGAAGTCATCCACAACAAGCGATCCATCTTTTCCTATTTTACCGAAAAATCTGCCACCAATTTCTAAAGTTGGTGTACGATTAATTTCTGAAAATATTCGAGCAAGTATTTGTTTATTCATCTTCAATTTAGGGCGTTGCTCATTATTCATTATTCTTCACCTCGTTTGCACCAAGGGCAATCCTCATTTTTTCCTACGTAATTAGACTGTATTTGGAACGGCTGAAAGGCAATTCTCAACCGGGAAGTTTCGTGGCCTTCAAATTCCGCATCATCGATAAGATGACGCCTAGTAATCATGCTCACATGGTTGACGCCATGACCTCTTTCTATCGGAGGAATTGGCCGCCAATTGACCTGAATATCAGTTTTTACCGCCCCTTTTTGCGCAGAGAGTTTTTCATCAAAAATGGCTCCACACCATGAGCAACACCGGTCATTATTTGGGTCCACTGAACTGCTACATTCACCACATAGAGGCTCAATGCCGTATCTCTGCCCGTCGTTAGAATCCAACCAAACCGTTCTGCTGCTTTGAGTAGGTGGTTGCTTTCCTCCTCTAATGTCGTAAGGGAGTTCGAGAAGATGTGATTCAAGTCGAGAGAGGCTAGAGGAATCACCCGTAACCGCCTCCAAAAATAAATCATTTACACTCGCATCAAGCAACGCAGTAAGCGTCATTCTAGACACAAGAGCAGCGATACTGGCTATATCGGAAGCGAGTCCGGAAAGACCAAACGAAGGGTCTGGAATACGACCATAGCGCGCTTCTTGAATTGCTTGTTCAGTTTCTGTGGCTGCTTTTGATTCAGCAACTGTACGTTCGATGCTGATGGCCTCTGATTGAGCAATAAAGCATTCAAAACAACCCGTTGATTCCGGATGGTAAAGGTAAGAATCGCCACCAAAACCAGTTCGGTAAACCGTGCCTACAATCATTGGCGTTTGAAGTTCACAAGCAATTCTATTAGCAACCAAACGTGAGTTTTTGTTATCCGTAGTCACCATAACTGCGTCACAATCCTCAAGCGCTTGCTTGAATGCTTTTTTCCCATCAACAGTGGTGATATTGATTGGTAAACAGGTCACTTGCGCATCTGGTATTCGGTCTAATATCCAATCTTTCGTAATTTCAATTTTCAGCCGTCCAAGTTCTTTTCGCATGCCAGGATGCTTGACTAAATTAGAGGCTTCAAAAGTATCAAAGTCAACTAAAATCCATCGCTGGACTCCAGACATAGCAAGATGCTGAACGGCAGGAAAGCCTAAACTTCCAAGTCCAACAACCATCAGTGTTTTGTTAACAAGAGCATCGGGTGCCAAGAGATGGCCAATTCGAGAGGACAAATCACTCTCCATTTCCTTCACCCCATGAAATAGACCACACCGATGTCGGCTCTTGAAACCTAAATCCGTTTGGCGACTGTGCTTTGATAGAGGATTCTGAACTTCTGTACTCATAATTTTTTATTCTCGTGAACGTGAAGCCCAGTTGGCGCAGTTCTTTTACAATTAAAAGAGTGAAACGCTTGTCTGCTAACCGGTCCGGTCTATTCTTCTGGCGATAACCGAGATCATCGGTTAGCCATGTGATGTTTGGATCTAAAGGATTAAATGAAACTCCAATGCGAGGTGGAACTCTTAAGCCATTAAGTATGTGTGGGAAATCCGCAACACTTGGTAAAAACAACAAAATGCTAAACAATCCGCTTGATGCTGCACTTTTAATCATGTACTTTATACTCGAAACAGCTTCGTTCAGTCGTATTTTGTCATCCATGTGGGCATGTGTTTGGAAAATATCTTCCCACTCATCAAGGGCTTTCTGACTCATGGAGCGTATTTCCTGTATGAAATTAATATCATCGGATTTGTTGAAATTTTCCTGTTTGTTGAACTCTTTACTCATGGAAATGACCTCTATTTGCTAACATTGACAAGTTCTATTACCACATTTACTGCAGTGTGCTTGACCTTTTCCAGGCCATGAACCAGTTCGTTTGTATTCCACGTATTTGTTTATCCATATTGTAGACCTAATCATCATGCCAGCGATTGTATGGTCTTCAGTCCAATCTTCGGGGAAAAAAATGCACATGTGGATTTCATGTTGTCGGTCTCGGTACATATGGGCCTTTGAGTCGTATTGGTCCTTGGATAAACCAGGAATATATATCCGAGGGATTTCGCTTGGATATTCCACTGGAATAATCATTTCAAGGCGAACGGTGTCTTTGTCAAACAACCTTCCTTCAGTTAATTTAACATCGTATTCAATTCCACTAATTTCTGTCCCTGCTTGTTCGGGTGAAGAAAAGTAACTTGGTTTTAAAGCTAGACACCATTCATCTACAAGTCCAAGTTCAACTTTCATCCTTGATGTGCGTTGTGCCAATGCATGCCTTTCAGCATTCATTGAAACTTCATCTGGAATCCCTCTCGCCATTAGATTCACCCTACATTATCGAACTCTCTAATCCCTCGACTTTTACGTGGTTTGTGTTGACTTAAACTTGTGTCGGTTGTGAAATCAGGATTGTCAAAATCGGGAAAAGCTTGAATCTTGGGTTGAAGTTGTTCTCTTCGCTCTTTTAGATTTCCCATAAGTGTGGCTTCGTCTTTCGGACCCACCGAAGGAAAATCATCTTCAATTCCTTTCAACTCTGCAAGTGAGGAAGCGGTTTGGATGCTAACAAGACAACTATCGAACAAAAGTTTTCTCTGCTCCTTTCTTTCAGCAGTTTGTTGTCGCTTCTTTTCTTTTTCTAGTTCCAAGACTCGTAAATGCTGTTCATGTTCGCTTTCAGTGCGCAACACTAAATCCTCATTGGTTACAGAATCTATCATCCTCTCTTCAAGAAGACGGACACCATGTGGAAAGCGTAATCCGGAATTCAAATCCCCTTTAATCGTTCGTGTGTGGACGTGTTGAATTGAATCCCCAAGAAGACCTTGTAGCAAATTATCTAACCATTCTCCTAAATGAGAAGATTGGTTTTTTTGACGCCAAGATGTACGGTGATTCCATCGAAACCGCCCTTCTACTTTGTCTACTAGCGTGAAATTAGGGACTTGTTGCGAATCGACGTTGAGCAAATCAATCACAGGCTCCATATCAGCCAGCTCCCATGGATTAATAATAATCTGAATCCAAAGTTCAAGGTTTTTTTTCCGAGCGAGGTTGAGTTTCCTTTCAATTACCAGCAATCTTCCACCCGGGCTTGTAGGTGGCCTGCCTCTACCCAAACCAAGGCTCACCGCTAAGCGTTGAACTTTTTCAGAAGTTCCGATTGGAACCCAAAGAATGTCTTTCGATGCAGTCATAGCCTCACCTCTAATCTCGCACTTGGCATCCTTCACCATCAGGATCTGAAACAATGACTCTATCTTTATTCGTGGAGTTAACTGGTCGACTTTCCGGTCTTTCAACTTTCTTAGTTTCGCCAGTCTTTTTATCAAACTCAACACTATCCCAATTTCCAAATCGGCCAGCAGCCTCGTTTTCTTTCGAGGTAATAATCAGTCGGTCGAATGATTTATTGATAGGGTAGTCATTGGTGCGCATGGTTAACCTTCCTATTCAACCCTTCATCAAGGTTATGCCTATGGATATTAAGCGTCGGATTTTAGTAGTGGCATAGCAAACCACAAACATGTTCGGAGACCTCCTGTTACCTCGCTTAAGAGCAGGTCACCCTGTAATTAGCATAATCAGCCACGAATGGGAGCGTATTCAACAAATCCTCATGAACACTTCCAAATCCTTGAATCGAAGATTATTACGTTGGTCAAGTGCTGATTCAAGAATCCTTGAACTTAGAAAAATCGGCAATGTTCTTGATTGGCATCCGTTGCTTGATGCGAATGGAAATCTTGTACCTTCAATTTTTGATGACAATCATACGACAAGCCTCACTGAAAATGGCCCTGACTGGGCATCCGGGAAAGTCGGTAGGGTTGCAGTTGATTACCTTCTGTGGTGGTATACCAATCAACACTGGCTTGAAGATTCAATCTTATGGCTGGAAGATATCACTCCTTACTTTGATTCTACAGGGCATGGAGCCGGCGTTTCCGAAAGACGATTCCTTGTACGCAGAGTTCGTGAATTCTGCGCCCGAGGAACAGCGATTGAAGCAAAAAAAGGAATTGTTATGACCTTTCCCGAAGATTACCTTCCTCCTGAGTTAGAAAAGGATGTTGAACAATTCCATCTTCCTTTGCCGAAAGCCAAGGAGTTGTCACAACTTCTCGACCGAGTCCATGAAGACTGGATTAACCTTCACCCCAATTCAATTAAGATGAATAAAAACGAAGTTTACGAGCGTATTGTTCGGGCGGCTGCAGGTCTAACTTGGCAAGAAGCAGATACAGCATATCGGCGAATTTTCGCAGAGATGACCTTTGCAACTCCTCCGAGAAAACAAATGATAGAAGATGATGTTCAAGTCCTCAACGAACAAAAAGCCCAAATAATCAACAAAACGGGTGTTCTTGAATACATCGAGACAACCGACACCATGGCAAACATAGGTGGTATGAAGAATCTCAAAGATTGGCTAAAGGTTCACAAAGGAGCCCTTACTGATATCCAAGATCCGCCAAAAGGACTCTTGATGATGGGAGTGCCTGGTTGTGGAAAATCACTTATGGCACGAGCCGTTGCATCTGATTGGAAATTACCTCTGCTTTCGCTCAAGGCCTCTAACATCTTTGACAAATATGTTGGGGAATCGGAAGGGAAAATTTCACGCGCACTGGCAATTGCTGAAGCTATTGCACCCTGCGTCTTATGGATCGATGAAATTGAAAAATTACTTGCAGGTTCAGGCGGAGATGGTTCTAACGACAGCGGTGTTTCAGCGCGGATTGGTGGTTCAATACTATCTTGGATGGCTGATAAAAAGGCTCCAGTGTTTGTGGTGGCAACCGCAAATAATCCAGAGCGATTGGACCCTGCATATGTGCGTAGAGGTAGATTTGATGAGCGATTCTTCATAGATTTACCAGGACCAATCACGCGCAAGGAGATTGTTATCAGTCACATTAAGCGAAGATTCCCTCAACTTGATGCCGCATCACTTGACATCGCTAGTCTCGTTGCTGAGAGCCATGGTTATACTGGTGCCGAAATCGAAGCTTCAATAGTTGAAGCCAAAAACCAAGCACGCCATCAGCAAGTGCCAATTTCATCAGAGATATTTATTCACTCAATGAAGCAGTTGACTCCTGATGCCCACGCAATGGGCAAAGATATTGAACACATACGAAAATTATGGGGCGGCGACCGCGCTCGAAGGGCTGATGATGAGCCAGAAGTAGATTTATCTAAATCCGATTTCATGAATAAAGATATTCGGGATGCTGCAGATACACAAACCAAAATAAATAGAGGCATTCGGGAGTTTTGAGGTGAATTGATGAAAGAACAAATATTGGATATTTTGATTGACTGGGAGACCCTTCGAATCACTGCACACATTGAGGGCGAGGCTGATTCAATGAAATGCAAAGAAGATATTCTCTCTTTTCTCTCGGAAATTGGCGACTTCGACGAAGGCCGTTTCACCATTGAATTCAAACGGGATGGCGATGATTCAGATGGAATAATCCGAAAAGAAAAAACCACCAATACAGGAACAAAGAAACAGAGGAATTGATTGCATGAGTTATATCACAAGAACGTCAACCACTGTCATGATAGACCAAACATGCTTCAATGAATCACTTCAACGGCTTGAGGTTACAAATCTAAGAACTATCGCCTCAAAAGTGACTTTCACTCATGCCGGAAGGTCTTGGGACATCAATCGACTAACGAATGGTGCTTACAGTTGTCGAGAAGTAGGCCAAGGAAATGAAGCAACGAAATTGCTTAATCTAATTGGTGAGACCTATTTACAAATCCAAGAAGAAAGAAGAAAGGCTGTGGAGAAAGAACTGCAAAGGATCGCAACTCTTCAAAAACAACTTGCTGAACTAAATGAAAATGTCTCCTTTGATGGAGTAAAACACAAAGAGGCTGAATTTAATCGAGAGAAAGTGGAGAAAGAACTGGCCACATCGCGTGCCAACCTCAGTGCAATTGAGAAAAAATCTTCCGAATTAGAAAAAAGCAGACTACATTACCTTTCTATGACGAAGGAGCAAGTTGAACTTCAGGCTAAGAAGGGAAATTGGGGAGTAACTGCACTCGATGACAACACCACAAAGCGTCAAACACGAATCCAATTGCGTCGGAGAGTGAAAAACTGAACGATTTGAGTTTATTGGTTCATGACCTAATCCCGAAGTCCGCAATCTACGGACCTGGCGAGCGGTGGACTCTCTGGGTTCAAGGTTGCACACTCGGATGCAAAGGATGCTGGAACGTGAACACGTGGACTGTGAAAACAGGTATTACACGAACAGTGGACTCTCTAATAGAAGAACTTCAAAATTCATTGGAAGGCCTTGAAGGCGTGACAATCCTTGGCGGCGAGCCCCTTCAACAAGCTGAGGCAACCCTTGAATTAATCAAACAGGTCAAAGCATTGAACCTCACGGTTATGCTTTACACCGGATATGAACAAAATGAATATACAGCCACTATGAGAGAATGCCATGACCTCAGCGATCTTGTGATTGGTGGAAGATACATCCAAGAATTACGCAACCCCGAATTACGTTGGCGAGGTTCAACGAACCAGAAAATCATTTCTCCAACTGGACGGTACAATCCTGAAGAGTTTGAGGATTGGGAAGAAGTTGAGATTACTATCGACCATGACTCGGGTGAAATCACCATGACTGGATATCCTGATGAAGACCTAGAAATACTCATCAGAGATTTCTATTAACCGCATAAATCGCAGATTCTATAGAGTCTAATTTCTTTTCAATGTTGTCTAATCGTTCAGCAATATCCCTTGCAGATTTACTGAAAAAAAGCATCCAGTTCTGATTGTTTGGATGGTTGCCAGAAACTATAGTGACTGAAGTCAAATCGTGACTTGCTTGATACCTTTGTACCTCTGCCTCTACTAAAGTTGACAAAGTAATCAATTTGCTTGTGGTGACTTGTACCACAAAAGTAGCAGGTTTATGTTCATATTCTATTTTATTGAAATCCATCTAATCATCCCAACTCCTTTCGAATACCGAAGTAGCTACGTATGATAAGTTATGGCGGCTCAAACGTAGAACGATGGTTTGGAGGAGAAGGGGCATATCTGGAATACTTTCTAACGTTCCAATACCTGGAACAGAAGAAAGGTCTAACACATCTCTTCCTCGTCTAACATTTCTTTGTATACTAATTACATCCTTCCCCTGAACTTGGAATTTACTATACTTATTCAGAGTATTGTGAGATACGACGTCCTTGAGAGGCTTGAATTGCAGGTGAAAAGAGCAACCACTGATTTTACCCAAAGTTGGTACTATCTTTGCCACATTAGCAAAACATGTATTCATCGCAGTTAAGAAATGTGTCCCATATACGTAATTTTGTTCACTGAAGTTGAATTCAAAATCTGCCTCAAAATGAACCTCATCGTCAAACTCACCATACACAGCGGTACGAAAGCGATTGCGCATATCTGGGTCTTTTCGAATCAAATCTAGGCAATATCCAAATGAGTTTTCGATAAATTCACAACTCGTTGCTAAGGCTGTAATCTCAATCTCATTATTGCTGTTGAAAATCATTTTTCCACTTCGGTTCAAAACGACACACCTTGTAAATTCATTGAATATTGCATAGTCTTTTTTGATTTCTTCCATTGCATGTACACTACTATCTATGTTAGGGTGTCGAGCCACATTCCGCCTTCTAAAATCCTCGATAGTGCTTTTATGATTTAAATAATTCATGGAGGCATTGTAAAAATCTCTGAAATTCCCAATGATGTTACCCCGATTCAAAATTGTGATATCCACAAGCAACTCATTTTGGGAAGCTTGCAGCGCGTGTTTGCTCACTGCAAAACCGCGGCGGGAATCAATTTTTTCTTCTCCATATTGCATATCATGGGCAAATGGTTGGTTTCTACCGCGATTGCTTTGGAAGTTCAATTCTAGAATATAGCCAATCAAGCAACCCCTGTAATACACATTACTGGCATGCTGGCCTTCATTCTCCCAATCGGTTGTATCAGCAAGTCCGGATTTTATGTGATCTTTGCTCATTCTAATCATTCCCAGAGCCCATATCCAACGATAATGATGCGCTTGTTGGTCGATAAACTGTTGTTCGCCCCTCAAACTCGTTTATTGCATGTGTTTCCACTGTTAATCCATACAAATAATAATCTCCTTCTCCCTTCTCGGTCGACTCACGAAGATATTTTGTAATTTCTATTGAGCCTCCATTAAATTGGACTTCAAACGTAACGAAGAGTATCGAATCGTGAAAGTAATCTTCAATATACCCATCATAATCCTCTTCAATCTCCTCTTCAGTGATCCCACTTACGCCTTCAAATGAGATGAAAATCTGATTTTCTTCATCGTAAGTCATGCAAAATTCTCCAGAATGTTCCTCAACGAACAAATCCACAGCATTCGAAAGTGATATTTCAGTAAAATACGGCTTGGTTGAAAATTCGATAGTAACTTCTACTGCAGAATCGTGATCACCATTCCATTGACTGCAATGCATCATGGAGGCAAGCTTTTGCCGCAGCATTTGGTCGCTTTCCAAATTACCCTTTAGTAATGAGAAAGATTCATTGAGAAACTCAAGTGCATTATTGTCTACGACATTATCTTCTGAATAGATTGACGAAACAATGTGGAGCATGGAGTCCCCTTTTGGTTTCAAATCATTCTTGATATGATCGGGATTCTTCTTCATGATAACATTTCGTTCAAAACGCAGTCCTACTTAGCCTCTTCGTCACTTAAGTGAATGATGGCGCCGATATCTATGGGGCTAAAAACAAGGTCTAATCGGTGTGCTGTTGTTTAAATCACACACCAATATAGTATCTCGACATTAATTAACGATCTAAGCACGCAATTTGCATAAATTACAATTCCAAGGTTATTTCAAAAAACAGAAGGTCGATGAGCCAGAGTTCCGTGAGGAAATCCCACAGAATCATTCACCTGTCCTGTGATGTTACATGGTATTTGCAGATATTATTCCGATACGAAGAGGGGTACGGAGGCAATTGTAGTTGTACGTAAGGAAGGTTCGTGTATTCCGGTACGAGCACTCGAT
>Ga0307986_10003980_pt1 | contig 10151 bp, 11 predicted proteins | sample EllFjometageno82_FD_203170 | JGI IMG/M metagenome (GOLD analysis project Ga0307986, IMG submission 203170) | Marine microbial communities from Ellis Fjord, Antarctic Ocean - #82 | ecosystem: Environmental > Aquatic > Marine > Unclassified | place: Southern Ocean | collected 2014-10-09
AGAATAATGGGTGAGTCATATAATACAAATTTATTAAAAAAATGTATTCTATTAATAAAAAAAAGTATTCGCTAAATTGAAACCTAAATCAAAAATATTGATAATTGCAGGATCAGACTCTTCTGGTGGTGCTGGTATACAAGCAGACATAAAAACTATTACATCTTTAGGCTCTTATGCAATGACAGCTATAACGGCAGTAACCTCACAAAATACAACGGGTGTTAAATCAATTGTAGGTATCGATCCGAAAGAGATATCTAAACAAATACTGTTTACTTGCAGGGACATAAAGCCAGATGCAATTAAAATTGGTATGCTTCATTCTGAAAGTGTAATTAAGTCAGTAATTAATTCATTAAAATTGATCAAAGTTTCTAAGATTATTTTAGATCCTGTAATGTTTGCAAAAGGTGGAGCTAGATTAATCAATAATAAAGCAATAAATATTTTAAAAAAAAAACTAATAAGAAAAGTATCTTTGATCACACCCAACATCCCTGAAGCAGAAGTCTTAACTAATTTAAAAATAAAAAATACACAAGATATGATTCAGGCAGCTCAACTTCTATTGTCAATGGGCGCTAAAAATGTACTTATAAAAGGTGGGCATCTTAAATCTAAAGTTGTACAAGATATTTTTGTAAATAAAAAAGAAATTAAGTTTTTTTCAAATAAAAAATTCAAAACTAAGAATACGCACGGTACTGGTTGCACTTTATCTAGTGCTATCACTACATTTTTTTCATGTGGAAAACTATTAAACAAATCCTGTGACCTTGGAATTAAATATGTTAACCAGTCAATAAGATCTAACCCTAATTTTGGTAAAGGCCATGGTCCCATTAATCATTTAAATTCGATAACTATTAAAAAAAAGTTTAGATAATGAAAAACATCGTTGTAGTTGGTTCACAGTGGGGAGACGAAGGAAAAGGTAAAATTGTTGATTGGTTATCTGATCAAGCAGATGTTGTTGTAAGATTTCAAGGTGGACACAATGCTGGACACACTTTAGTTATTGATGGAAAAGTTTTTAAATTAAGATTATTGCCATCAGGAATAGTTAGAAAAGAAAAAATTTCCATTCTAGGCAATGGTGTTGTTATTGATCCTTGGGCTTTATTAGATGAAATCAAAGATATTAAAAAACAAGGAGTAGAAGTTACACCAGATAATTTTATGATTTCAGAATCTGCTTCTCTTATTTTGCCTTTTCACAGAGAGATGGATGAAATTCGTGAGGATGCCGCTGGAAAAGGAAAAATTGGAACAACACGTAGGGGCATTGGGCCATGTTATGAAGATAAAGTTGGAAGGCGTGCAATTCGCGTTATGGATTTAAGATCTGAAACTAATTTGGACGCACGTTTAGAAAATGTTCTACTTCATCATAATGCAATTAGAAAGGGACTTAAGCAAAAAGTTTATAAAAAAAATGATTTAAAAGAAAAACTATTAAAAATAGCTCCAAAAATATTACAATTTGCTCAGCCTGTGTGGCTTAAATTAGATGAATATAAAAAAAAAAAAAAGAAAATATTATTTGAAGGTGCGCAAGGTATTCTATTAGATGTTGATCATGGAACTTACCCTTTTGTAACTTCATCGAATACAGTTCCAGCAATGGCAGCAACAGGTACGGGCTGTGGTCCAAATACTATTAATTATGTTTTAGGGATTACCAAGGCATACACAACTAGAGTTGGAAGTGGACCTTTTCCAACAGAATTAAAAGATAAGATTGGTGAAAGTCTAGGGGTAAGAGGAAAAGAATTTGGAACAGTTACAGCCAGGAAAAGAAGATGTGGCTGGTTTGACGGTGTACTAGTGCGACAAACTATTAAAGTTGCAGGCATTACTGGAATAGCTCTAACAAAACTAGATGTTTTAGATGAACTAGATGAAATTAAAATATGTGTAGAATACGAACTTAACGGTAAGAAAATGGACTATCTACCTGCTGCATCTGAAGACCAGTTCAACATAAAGCCTATTTATAAAACATTTCCAGGTTGGAAAACATCCACACGTGGAGTAAGAAATATGGAAGGGCTTCCGGAAAAAGCAAAGATGTATATTCATGCATTAGAAGATTTTATAGGCTGCAAGATTTCAAGCATCTCTACAAGTCCCGAGCGTGAAGACACTATTTTGATTGAAGACCCTTTTAGCGCCTAGTTTGCAGGTAGTAAATTTTTAGATTTACTAGAATTAATCATATTCTTTTGAAGCTTTTCAAAAGCTTTAGTTTCAATCTGTCTTATTCTCTCTCTACTAATTTTATATTTTTGACTTAATTCTTCTAATGTTTTTGGGTTTTCCGTTAATCTTCTAGCTTCTAAAATTTCTTTTTCTCTATCATTTAAAATAGTCATAGCCTCGTTAAGTAATTCTTTTTTGTCATCAAATTCCTGTTTTTGAGACATAATTAACTCTTGATCTAAATGTTCATCGACCAACCAATCTTGCCATTCATCTGTTTCTCCGGCTTTAATAGGATCGTTAAGTGATTTTTCATGTCCCATAAGTCTTCGGTTCATGTTTACCACTTCATACGACTGAACATCTAGTCTTTTTGAGATTTCATTTACTTGTTCATCTCTTAAATCACCTTCTTGATTAGGTGCGATTTGGTTCTTAAGTTTCTTTAAATTAAAAAAAAGTTTTTTTTGTGCTGTGGTCGTGCCCATTTTAACTAAGCTCCAAGATTTTAAAACGTATTCTTGTATAGCTGCTTTAATCCACCACATAGCATAAGTTGCCAGTCTAAAGCCTCGTTCAGGATCAAACTTTTTAACTGCTTGCATCAAGCCAATATTACCTTCGGATATTAATTCGTTAACAGGTAACCCGTATCCCCTATAACCCATGGCAATTTTAGCAACTAATCTTAAATGACTTGTAACTAATTTATGTGCAGCTTTTAAATTTCCTCTTTCTTTCCAACTTTTTGCAAGCATATATTCTTCTTCCGCATCAAGCATGGGAAATTTTTTGATTTGTGCCAAATAAAGAGACAACCCTCCAACTGAAAGAGAAGGAAGATTAGTTATTTCTGATTTTTTTGTCATTTCAATATTATTTATAACTAAATTTGGCATTTCAATGACTTAATCTTTTTAATAAATCCAATATTTTCTTAAAATCTTGAGGTAAATTAGACTCAAAGCTCATAAATTTTTTTGTAGTTGGGTGAATAAAGCCTAAATTTTTTGCATGCAAAGCCTGTCTATTTAAGATTTTTAATTTATTTTCAAATTCTTCATTAATTTTTTTAAACCTAAGATTTTTTTTACCATATTGTTGATCCCCAAGTAACGAGCATCCCTTATAAGCCATATGGACTCTTATTTGATGAGTTCTGCCAGTTTCCAATTCACACTCTATAAAACTTATTTTTGGAATATCTTTTATTTCAAACACTTTTATAGTCGTGTAATTTGTTACAGCTTTTTTTCCTGAAATTTCTGTAACAGACATCAATTGGCGATTCTTTCTACTTCTACCTATTAAAGTCTGAATTTTCCCACTCAAAGGTCTTAAGATTCCCCAGCTTAATGCCTGGTAAGTTCTCTTAATAGTATGATCGCTAAATTGTTTTCCCAGGTGTGAATGAGCATTATTGTTTTTTGCTACAACTAGTAATCCGCTTGTCTCTTTGTCAATTCTATGAACGATGCCGGGTCTTATTTTTCCATTAATATCAGATAATTTTTTTTTATATTTATAAATTAAAGCGTTAACTAAAGTATTACTATGATTACCAGCTCCGGGATGGACAACCATTCCAGCAGGCTTATTTACAATTAAAATATCTTTATCTTCATAAACGACATTTAATTTAATATTTGATGGTAAAATTTTGATTTCATCTGTAGCAATTAAATTTACTTCAATATTGTCATTTTCTTTTAATTTTTTTGAAGCAGACTCAACAATAGAGTTATTAATTTTTACTTGTTTCAGTTCTATAATTTTTTTTAAATTTGATCTTGATAAACTGGGCAATAACTTTGTAAGAACGATATCTAGACGGCTACCTGCGTTTTGCTCTGTAATATGAAATTTCGTTAATTTTTGAGACATTTAAATTATGAAACAGCATCATATGCTTTCGTAGAGTAATTAGAAAGGTAGATTTCTTTAAAGATTATTAAAAGTAACAGACATGACTCAAAAATTATAAAAATTTTTAACTGATTCATTGGAAATTATCCTATATAAAATTATTGTTAATATGTGCACCGCTAGTTCAACTGGATAGAATGTCGGATTTCGAATCCGAAGGTTGAAGGTTCGAATCCTTCGTGGTGCACCAAAAACTTATAAAATCCAATCTTCAAATTTAGATCTATTTTCTAAAATATATTGAGGGAATTCCTGATCTAATGGAATTTTTCTATACTGATACGGTCTTCCAAAAATATCAATTCCTGAATCTATTCTTTTTTTAATATTTTCTAGGTCAGTCAAACTAATTTGATTAAACTCTTGATGTGCAAAAGACATAATTTTTTTTTGTATTAATTCATTTTTTTTTAAAAAACTAAAATGCCATCCACCATCAAAAATAATTTGTGGTTCTTTATCTCTAAAAAAAGACCATATTTTTCTTTTTTTTGTTTTTATATTTCGCAACCACTGAGGTGATTTAAGAAACTTTTTCTGACAAATCTTCGTTCCAGGCCAATTTTCGTTAGTAATATTTAAATTGTTTATTTTGGCTTGAAAATTTTTTTGAATAAAACAAGCATATCTATTTTTTATTTTAAATTCTGATATTTTCTTGGGATTTGGAATTTCATCTACATCCGAAATCATTATTAAATCATTATCATTAAATTTTCTATAACCACGTTCTAGAGAGTTTCTTTGAAACTGATCTCTAATATGAGCTGGGTGCCAATCTTTTTTAAACGTTTTAATATTTTTTGGCAGATCTTCAATCACTAAATAATTAATTTTATCTTTAAATTTTACAAATTTTTTTATATCAAAATTTAATTTTTTTTCATTTCCTGCATGATCCATTGTGGCTTCTGCTATAACAAAATGATCTACATATTTATTAAGAGTATTTAATCGAATATCTAAAACAAGATCATCGTCAAAATACATAAAGCAATCTATTAATTTCATTCTATTATTTGCAAGTTAAGATAGTAAAACCAATTTTTTTATTTTTTAAATTACTAGATGAACAATGTAATTGAGCTCTGTCCCAAATTAGAATTTCACCAAGTTTCCATCTATAAACCATGTCAATTTCTAAACCTTTTAAATTTTTAATATTTTCATGTTTTAAATACTTTTTATGTTTTTTTTTATCAAAATTTTTACCTGAAAATATCTTCAAATGTTCTGATGATCTTTTGTTGTACCCTTTGGCTTTTAGTTCTCGTGGATCAATTGAAAAAGTTGTTGAACATCCATAAAATCTATTTTTAAACACCACCGTTTCTCCCTTAGAAGATAATGGTAATAAAATTTGCTTAAAAATAATTTTTTTAAAATCAAAACCAGTATCAACATGTAAATTAACAGGCTTGTAACTTTCTTGAAATAAACCAAAACTTTCAAATCCATTTTTAGTTTTTGGATTATCTAGTTTAAAATTACCTATTTTTTTCTTTATTTTTTGTATAATTTTTTTTTGTAAATTTGAATAAAAACTTGTGATCCATTTTTTCTTATTTATTTTTTGCCTTTTATTATTTATTTCAACAGGAAGATCTTTATACAGATCTTGAATTTTTTTAATTTCCTCTTCGTTTAAAAAGTTTTTTATTATTAATGGATTGCTTTCATAGTTTTTAATTTTTTTATGCATATTTACTCACCAATATTTATTAATGTGCCTTTCTTTTTAGCCCCATAATATGAAACATAAAAAACAACTACTCCTAAAATGAAGTATATAATTGAAATCAATATACTTTTTATGATTTCACTTATATTAACAGTTTGATTTATTAATATGTTTCTCATTTCTTCAAAAATATGCACTAAAGGCAAACCTTTAGCTATTATTTGCAGTGCATTGGGTAGTATTTCAATTGGATAATAAATACACCCAAGTGGTGCTAAAAAAAATAAACTTGCCCAAGCAATATTTTCAAATGACGGACCAAACCTCAATAAACCTGCTGTAACAAGCAAGCCTAAGGTTATGCCAAATATATAAAGTGCAATAAGCAGAAAGATTAAAGGGATTCCTAGCTTAAAAATGGACACACCAAACAAAGGAATAGCAACTAAAACTGCAGGCACTAAGCCAATCAATGTTCTAAAAATTGCTGTCATAGTTAGAGCTGCGATAATTTCGCTAATTTTAATTGGTGCGATGAATAAATTTGTAAAATTTCTACTCCATATTTCTTCAAGAAACATCATATTGTAACTAATGCTCGATCGAAACAAAAAATCATAAAGGATTGCTGCTGTAAGAATAACACCTACCGTATTGTTATAATATGACGAGCTTACGGTAAAAAACTCAGAAATAAATCCCCACAAAAAAACTTGTACAGATGGCCAATATATTAAATCTAATATTCTTGGAAACGAATTTCTAATTAAATAGATGTGTCTGAGACTTAAGCCATAAATTTTATGCCATCTCATTTTTGCTCCTTGCTATTTTTAAAAAAGTATCTTCAAGGTTATCTCTGCCATGTCTACTGATTATATCTTTACATGTGCCACGATCAACAATTTGTCCCTCTTTCATCATAATTATAGTGTCACAAAGTCTTTCGACTTCTTTCATATTATGAGATGCTAATAGAATAGTTATTTTATTTTTGGATTTATATGTTTCTATATATTCTCTGACAAAGTCTCCGATATCAGGATCTAGACTGGCTGTCGGTTCGTCAAGAAATAAAATATCTGGTTTATTGATTAATGATTTAGCTAAAGAGACTCTATTTTTTTGTCCTGAGGATAACTCACCTGTGTTTTTATTTAAAAAATTGTTTAAATTTAAATCTTCTGAGATTTCAGTAATTCTATTTTTCAAATCTTTGACACCATAAAGCCTACCATAAACTTCTAAATTTTGTCTAACCGTTAGTTTTTTTGGTAATTCAATATAAGGGGAAGCAAAGTTCATTCTACTCAAAAGATCATTACGATTAGTGCTGTCAACATTTTGATTATCTATTAATACTACACCGCTTGAAGGGGTAATTAGACCAAGCATCATTCCTATAGAAGTTGTTTTTCCACAACCGTTAGGACCAAGTAAGCCTAATGTTTTACTTTTTTCTAAAGTAAAATTAATATTATTTACTGCTAAATAATTATTAAATTTTTTTGTTAGATTTTGTACTTTGATATTCATGGATTACTTTGCCGCTCTATTTAACCTGTCGTTAATTGCTAAGCCAATGCCGGTCTGTGGGATTGAACATACACAAATCATTTTATAGTTTTTGTTCTTAATTAACCTTAAGGTTCTATATAAATTTTTAGCTGCTTCATTTAAGCTAGATTTATAACTCAGATTAAAAATATTTTTTCCTTTTTTATATTTTTTTCCAAAAACAATAAAGGCCTCATTATTTTTTGCTTTTTTTTGATTAAGTTTCATAGGTATGCCGGGTGAGTAATGTCTTTTAAGCATACCGGGTGCTTTAATAATTTTTGAATTATCATTAATTATAATTTTTCTATTTAAGACTTTAGAAATAGTTACAGGTCCTATAAATCCTGGTCTTAATATTTTTGGCTTAGATGTTAAGTCTACGACCGTTGACTCAAGACCAATTTTGCATGACCCACCATCTAAAATAATTTTTACTGAATTATAAAATTCTTGGACAACATCATCTGCGGACACGGGACTAATATGTGATGATTTATTAGCACTTGGTATAGCTAAAGGAAAATTTAAAGACTTTAATATTTTTCTTAATATTTTATTTTTTGGAAATCTTACAGCAACCGTTCCTAGTTTTGCTGTTGCTAAATTGGATAATAATGATTTTCTTTTCTTTCTTAACACGAAAGTAATTGGCCCTGGTGAAAACTTCTTAAAGAGTTTAAAAAAATTATCGTTTAACTCAACATCTTTCTTTAATTGTTCAAGATTATAATAATGAATAATAAGTGGATTTTTATAAGGTCTTTTTTTTAAAATATAAATTTTTTTAACTGCTTTAGAAGAATAGGCATTACCAGCTAAACCATATACCGTTTCAGTAGGGACACCTATAAGCTCTTTTTTTTTAAGGCAGTTAATAGCTTTAGATAAGTTATTGTTATTAACTTTAAATATATTTGAATAGATATTTTTCATAATGTAATTATTATACTTTTAATGAAAAATGAAAATATTCCAGAGAATACTAAAAGTAAATCTATAAAAGAGATTAAAGAGGAAATAAATCAAATTCTTGAAAAATTAGAAAGCCAAGAGACTAATTTATCTGAATCAACCAACGACTATGCACGTCTTATCTCTTTAAATAAACGAATAGACTTAATATTCAAAAAAAGGAATAAAGAAATATCCATTATAGGTAAAAAAATTAAAAAAAATTTATAATTTATGAACAGACCTTTTCTAGATAGTAATGCAAAAAAAACAGACATTTTTTTAAAAAAATATTTAAACCGACAAAATGACTCTGGTCTAATTACCGCAATGAAGTATGGCTCATTATCGGGAGGAAAAAAAATTAGATCGTCCGTAATTATTGGAGCAGGAAAACTTTTTAGTATTAAAGCTAGTAAACTCTTAAATGTTTGTGCAGCAGTTGAGTGCATCCATTCCTATTCTTTAATTCATGATGATCTTCCTTGTATGGATAACGATAGCATGCGAAGAGGAAAATTAGCAACACATGTAAAATTTGGGGAGTCGACAGCTATCTTAGCCGGCAACTCACTGTTAACTTTAGCTTTTGAGATGATTGTAGAAAAAAACTACAACATAGAACACAAAGCAAAAGTAGAACTTATTAAAGCTCTAGCTCTTTGTTCGGGACATAGTGGTATCGCAGGTGGTCAATTTTTAGACCTAAGCTTTGAAAAAAAAAAAAAGAATTTTTCGGATATACTCGGCATGCAAAGAAAAAAAACAGGAAAGTTATTTAATTTTTGCTGTTTTGCACCAGGCATAATTGCAAAAAAAAAATTTAAGGAATTAAAATCTCTAAGTAAATTAGGTGAAGATATAGGTTTATTGTTTCAGCTTGCTGATGATTTTATTGACCTTAAAGGTTCTAAAAAAATAGCAGGCAAACAAACAAAAAAAGATCAAAAGAAAGGCAAATCAACCATAATCAGTTTGATGGGTTACAAAAAAGCTAATTCTTTTGCACTACAGCTTAAAAAAAATATATTGAGTAAACTAAGAAAACATGGAAAAAATGCAAACGATTTAATTAATACAGTAGAATTTATTTTAGAAAGAAATTTTTAATGAGCATATTATTAGAACAAATTAATTACCCAGCAGATTTAAGAAAATTAAAAAAAAATCAATTAAAACAAGTTTCTGAAGAACTTAGAGAAGAATTAGTAAATGTAGTCTCTAAAACTGGAGGTCATCTAGGTGCTGGACTTGGTGTTGTTGAGCTTACTATTGCCATCCATTATGTGTTTAATACTCCAAATGATAAATTGGTATGGGATGTAGGTCATCAATGTTACCCGCATAAAATTATTACCGGTAGAAAAAACTCTATACAAACTTTAAGAAAAGGAGGGGGCCTGTCTGGTTTTACCAAAAGAGCAGAAAGTGAATACGATCCTTTTGGCGCAGCACATAGCTCCACCTCGATCTCCTCAACTCTAGGTATGGCTGTAGCAAATAAGCTATCAAACAATAACAACAATGTAGTAGCAGTGATCGGTGATGGAGCTATGAGCGCAGGTATGGCCTATGAAGCTATGAATAATGCTGGTGCACTTAAATCAAAACTTATTGTAGTCCTAAACGATAATGAAATGTCAATTGCAAAACCAGTTGGAGCTATGAGTAAATACCTAGCAAGACTCCTGTCGGGAAAAATGTATTTTAGTTTCAGAGAAACAGTTAAAATGATCATTTCCTCTTTCTCAAAAAGGTTTGCTGAAAAAACAGCTAAGGCTGAAGATTTAATAAAAGGCTTGGTTAGCGGTGGTACTTTATTTAGTGA
>Ga0307986_10003981_pt1 | contig 10150 bp, 11 predicted proteins | sample EllFjometageno82_FD_203170 | JGI IMG/M metagenome (GOLD analysis project Ga0307986, IMG submission 203170) | Marine microbial communities from Ellis Fjord, Antarctic Ocean - #82 | ecosystem: Environmental > Aquatic > Marine > Unclassified | place: Southern Ocean | collected 2014-10-09
CAAGTGCGTTTCCAACTTGTTTCCATGTGTTTAAATCCATCTCAGGATTTAAACCTGCTTTTTTCATTAAGTCTTTGTTAATCCATAATACTGGCGTTGATGCGTTATATGGTAACGATAACATTTTACCGTCAGTAGTAGTGTAATAACCTTTAACAGGACCAATATAATTATTAGGCTTAAAGCTTACCTTGGTATCTTTCATAAGCTGGTACATTGGAACATAAGCTCCTTTTGCTGCCATTAAACTTGCAGTTCCTACTTCGAACACCATTAAAAGGTTTGGATGTTGTTTAGCTCTAAAAGCTGCGATACCAGCATTTAAAGTTTCTGAGTAGTTACCTTTTCTTGTGTGAACTACAGTGTATTTGTTTTGGCTTGCATTAAACTTGTTTACTTGTTCATCAAGTAAAGTGCCAAGTCTTCCACCAAAAGCATGCCACCATTGTATTTCTGTTTTCGCTTGAGCAGCAGTTCCTGCAAACATTGCAAAAAGTGCTATCGAGCAAATAAATGCTTTTATTGTTTTCATTATTGTTCCCCCAGTATTAATTTAAAGGAAAAAGTTAACACAAAATATATGTAAAGAGGAGTCAGTTATTTATAATAAATTCTACCTAGGGTTTTATCTTACTTTCCCATAAGTATTCAAAAACAATACGCCCAATATGATTAATATCAATCCAATCACACCATAAAAATTTGGAGTTTGATTATATTTAAATACTCCAAACAATGTAACGGCTGTAATTGTTAAAGCTCCATAAGTAGCATACGTAAAACCAACTGGGATAACCGTCATAGCTTTTGATAAACTAAACATACAAACAATAATGCTGATTATACAAAATATTGTTGGATTAATTTTTGTAAATCCTTCTGTGGTTTTTAAATAACCGTTTGCTGTAATTCCAGTAATAATTGCTAGAATTAAGAAAATATAACCTGACAATAAAGATATGCTTTTCATATGTTTAATTTTTTTTAGCGAACTCACCGCCGTCTCTATATCTCCACAGCCATTTTTTCATAGCGGTTTCAATATCTATTGGTTGTATATCTAGATCTTTTAAGGTTAAATATTTTCCTGAAACTAAATTGTCGGCTTCAGACAAAATATTGCACTGATCTTCTGTTAAAATAGGCGGTATAGGCAGTAAGTTTAATATTTTACTTTGTAATCTCGCTAAAGGCATCGGCATCTTAATAACTAATTTTTTTTTATTAATTGTTTTTAAAATTGACTTAACCATATCACCAAAACTAATAATTTTTGGTCCTCCAATCTCATAAATTTTTCCTTCGTTATCTTTAGTTTCTATCGCTTTTACTATTGCATCAGCTACATCTGTAACTAAAATTGGTTGAAATTTATAATTTATTCCTACAATAGGAATTACTGGTAAAAAACTTAGGCGTGAAAATAAATTTGTAAAATTATCTTCTGTTCCGCACACTACGCTTGGTCTAATTATAACGGTATTTTTAAAATTATTTAATGCTTTAGTTTCACCTTGAAATTTTGATCTTTGGTAAAATGATGTAGAATTTTCGCTTGCTCCAATTGCGCTTACTTGAATAAATTTTTTAACATCTGACTCTGCACAAATTTTTGCTATAATATATGGTATGTCAGCATGAATTTTTACAAATTTTTGTTGCCTGTTTTCATAAAGGATGCCGATTAAATTTATTACTACATCAGAAGCGTTTATTGCCTCCTTGATTTTGGAAAAATCGCTATTTTTCCAATCTATAAATTCTATCGCTCCTGGAGGTGCTTGTGTCTTTAAATACCCTTTCTGAAAGGCATTTCTAGTTGGTATAATGCATCTATAATTCTTATTGGTCAAATTTCTGACAAGATATCTTCCTATAAAACCTCCTCCACCAAGGATTGTTGCTATTGGGTAATTATTCATGGTATTGAGAATAGTTATGGTAAAAATACATAAAATTCAAGGCGACATTACTTCAGAGATCGCTAGTTCATTTAAAGAAAGTGTTGCTATTGATACTGAAGCTACAGGACTTCAAATACCTGAGAGGGATAAATTAAGTTTAATTCAAATTTGTGGAGAAAATGGTGATGCATACATTATTCAACCAAATCGTAATTCTTATCAAGCACCCAACTTGGTCTCTGTTTTAGAAAATAGCAAAATTCAAAAAATAGGACATTTTTTAAGATTTGATAAAAGCGCTTTAGAATTTTTCTTAAAGTGTAAAGTTCAAAATATTTTTGATACTAAAATTGCCTCCAAAATTGTTAGAACATACACAGATTCTCATGGGCTCAAAAATTTAGTACAAGAATTTTGTAATAAAAGTTTAGATAAAAGACAAGGGAGCAGTGATTGGAATAAAGACATAAACGATCTTTCAGATAAACAATTAGAGTATGCAGCTAATGACGTAATATATCTTCATAAAATTAAATCAGAGCTTGAAAAAATGTTAATTAGAGAAAAAAGAATGGCTCTTTACAAAAGCTGTTTAGAGTTTTTGGAAACAAGAATTGAGTTAGATCAATCAGGTTTTAAATTTGATATATTTGAACATTAATGTCTAAAATTAATTATATAAAAATTGCAAAAAAAGCTGCGGCCATCCAAATTTCTGAATTGCGAAAAATAAATAAAGTTTTTGGAAAAACCTTTGTTGAGGCAGTAGAGTTGATTGCAAGTTGTAAGGGCAAGGTCATAGCAGCGGGAATTGGAAAGAGTGGAATAATTGCAAGAAAAGTTTCTGCTACCCTTTCTTCTGTGGGCATATCTTCTTTTTATTTAAACCCCGGCGAAGCAAATCATGGTGATCTAGGCCAGATAGAAAGGAAAGATGTTCTTATAGTTTTTTCTTACTCTGGTAATACTGCGGAAATAACTAATATGCTAAAATATGCTAATAGATTTAATATTAAGATTATTGGTGTGGCGTCAAAGTCAGATAGTTTGCTTATAAAAGCTAGTGATATACCTGTCGTGCTACCAATTGTTAAAGAGTCAGATCCAACAGGAATGGTACCCACTACTTCTACAAGTATCTCTTTACTATTCGGAGATTGTTTGAGTGTAGCATTAATGTCAAAAATGAAATTTTCTAAGGACCGTTTTAAAATATTTCATCCAGGTGGCAATATTGGACAAACTCTTCTGCTTGTAAAAGACATAATGATAAAAGGAAATAAGTTACCAGTAATAAATTTAAACAAAACCATTGAAAGTGCGATCAGAGTAATTAATGATAAAAAACTTGGAATTGTTGTTGTGACAAAAAATAGTTTTGTAAAAGGTTTTTTAACTGATGGTGATTGTAGAAGAGCTATTAAAAGTATAAAAAAAGATGATAAAATAGAAAAATTCATGACACTTAAGCCATTGTTTGTAAGTGAAAACACAACAGCCTCAAAAGCTCTTGCTATAATGAATGAACGAAAAATTACTAGCTTACTAGTTAAGGCAGATAAGTTAGAAAAAAATAAAAGTAAGATTAAATTAAAGGGTATAATTCACATACATTCTCTTTTAAAACATGGACTAAGGTGACAAAGCGAAAAAAAAACCTACTAGTAATTCAAGTACTTATATTTTTTACAGCCTGTACACTCATTTACTTTACTTACTATTATAATGTAGATCCAAAACTAAATTTAACTACCGTAAATGAGAAATCAAAAAATCTTAATAAAAAAGATTCGAAATCAGGTAATATATTTAAAGACGTAGTTTATAAAGGACTTGATTTGAACGGAAACAGATATGAAATTAATGCTGCTGTTGCAGATTTTGAGCTTGAAACGCCAGAATTAATAAACATGCAAATAATGGATGCGAAATTTAATTTTAAAGACGGAACAACTCTTTATGTTCGTGGTGATTGGGGGATATACAACAACAAAACAAATGATATAAAGTTCAGAGAAAATATAAAAGCAACATATCTAGATAGCACTTTGTACGCAGATAACCTAGATTTTCTAAACTCAAAAAATTTGTTAAATATTTATAAAAATGTTAGAACTTATGGTCCGGATGGAAGCATTATTGCTGATAATTTAAATTTCAATTTATCAGACAAAACGTTAGACGTTTCAATGTTTGATAGTGACATGGTTAACGTAAAGTTAAAAAATAAATGAAAAAAGGTTTTAGAATAGTAAAGTTTAAAAAGAAACAGCCTGTATTAGAGGTAAGAGATTTAACAAAATCATTTGACGGAAGAACAGTTTTAGAAAAAATTAATTTAAAACTATACCAAGGCCAATGTCTAGGTTTGCTAGGACCTAATGGAAGTGGTAAAACAAGTTTATTTAATTCTATTCTAGGCCTACACGGCATAGATAGTGGAAAAATTTTCACAAGATCAAAAAATATAACCGATGAACCTATTCATAAAAGAAGTGGTTACGGTATTGGCTACCTTACACAAAATAACAGTCTTTTTGGTTCTCTTAGTGTTTATGACAACCTTTACGGAATTACACAATTGACTATGAAAGATGATCAAAAAAGAAGGGAATTGGTTGAGAGGTTGTTAGGAGAATTTAATCTTACCCAGATACAAAATTTAAAAGCAGAAAACCTATCAGGTGGACAGGCCAAAAGAGTTTCGATTGCTAGAGTTATGATTACAAATCCTAAAGTAATTTTAATGGATGAGCCTTGCTCTGCGCTAGATCCTATTTCTTCTGAAGAAGTTTCTAAGTACATTTTGAAACTACAATCTACTTTTAATGTTAGTATTTTAATCACTGAACATAATGTTAAGAATATATTTGATTTAGCCGATAATATAATGCTCTTAGGTGAAAATAGAATAATTGCTGAAGGAACTCCATCAGAAATTCTAAAATCTCCAAAAGCAAAAGAATTATACTTTGGTAGCTCATACTCACTTTAATTTGTTAATGAAAAATAAAAAATTTTCAGTAGTTTTTCAAAATAAAATTAAAGCATTCAAAAAAACTATCAAAGTAGATAGTGATAAGTCTATTTCCATCAGGTCCTTTTTAATTGGTGCAATTAGCCAGGGTGCTTCTGAGGCTAAAAATGTTTTAGAATCTGAAGATATTTTTTCTGCTATTCAGTGTCTTAAAAAACTGGGTGTTGAGATAAAAAAAATTAGATCCAAAAATTATATAATTTATGGCAAGGGTTTGGGGTCTCTCAGCGCCAAAAAAAACCAAATTTGTGACTGTGGTAATTCTGGTACTTTAGCAAGGTTGTTAATTGGAATTTTAGCTACTACACCAAATATTAAAGTAAAAATAAAAGGAGACAAATCTTTAAATAAAAGAAATATGTTTAAATTAATAAATTTAATGAGTGAATTTGGTGCTGAATTTTATCCAAAAAATAAATTTAACTTTCCACTAACAATGGTGTCATCAGGAATGCCAATAGCCATAAAATATAAAGCTGGAGTATCAGCGCAATTAAAAAGTGCTGTTATGCTTGCTGGGTTAAATTCATTTGGAAATACTAATATCACTGAAGAAAAAAAAAGCAGAAATCACACTGAAAATATTTTATTGAAAAATTCAAAAGTCATAACAATAAAAAATAATAATATTAATATTTTTGGAAAAAGTTCTTTGGTCCCTTTAAATATTTATGTTCCTGGAGATCCATCGTCAGCTGCTTTTTTTGCCTCTCTCGCGCTACTAACAAAAAATTCATATTTAAAAATTAATAATGTAGGATTAAATTCAAGAAGAATTGGATTCTATAAATTATTAAAGAAATTTGGGGCAAATATTAATTTTAAAAATATAAAAAAAATTAATAATGAGCTTGTAGGTGATATTCATATAAAATACTCTAAGATTAAACCCATTCGTGCAAGTTCAGAATTCTATCCTTCAACTGCGGATGAATATCCTATTCTATTTATAATTGCAGCTTTAACTCCAGGTATATCTGTTTTTAAAGGAATTAAAGATCTAGCAAACAAAGAAAGTTCTAGGGCTAAGGAAATGCAAAAAATACTTAAGCAAGTTGGAATCAAAAGTAAATTAAATAAAGATGAAATAAAAATTTATGGTAAAAGCCAACTTGTGGAAACAAAAAAAACTGTGAGAGTTGAAAACTTAGGTGATCATCGAATTTGTATGGCAACAAGTTGTCTTTCTCTTGTTACTGGTATTAAATCGTATGTAAATAATTTTGAAACTGTAAATACTTCGTCGCCGTCTTACTTAGATTTAATTACAAGCTTAGGGGGTAAATTTGAAATTAAAAAGACACTATAAGTTAATCATAAGTTGTGACGGTGGTGCTGCTAGTGGAAAAACTACTGGTGCTAGAAAAATATCTAAGAAATATTCTCTAAAATTTTTGTCTTCCGGATTGCTTTACAGGTATGTGAGCTATCAACTTCTTAGAAGCAAACCCAAAAATCGAATTAATTTTATTAAAAATTGTTTTAAAAAACTAAATCTAAGTAATTTAAACAGAATAAATTTACACACCACCCAGATTTCAGAATACTCCTCATTAATTGCTAAAGAAAAAAAAATTAGAGACATATTAAAATTGTTTCAAAATAAATTTTCAAAAAAATATAAGAAGTGTTGTATAGAAGGTAGAGATATTGGTACGGTCATACTTCCGAAAGCAGATATAAAGTTTTTTTTTAAATGTGATTTAAATATTGCTGCAAAAAGAAGATTTAAAGAATTAAGAAGAAACAATCCTAAAATTAAGCTTTTAGACGTTAAAAAGTCAATAAAAACAAGGAATTTTAGAGATCTCTCGAGGAAGAATAGTCCTTTACTGAAAAGCCCTGATGCGATAATTGTGGACACCGGAAAATTAAAAAATATTAAAGGCATGATTAAAAAAATGTCTGAAATAATAGACAAAAAAATTATAAAAAAATATGGCAGTCGAAGCACAAACTAAAAATCAAACAAGCTCTATAAAAGAGTTTGAAAGTCTTCTAAATGAGGACTTTAAAGATAGAAAATTAAAAGAAAACGAAATCATTAAAGCAACTGTAACGGAAATAACTAAAAACTTTATTATTGTCGACTGCAAAGCGAAAATGGAAGGCATGATTCCTATTGAAGAATTTAAAAATGATAATGAATTAGAAAAATTAAAGCCAGGATCAATAATTGAAGTTTATTTGGAAAGAATCGAAAGCTTCAAAGGAGAAATAGTTATTTCAAGAGAAAAAGCGAGAAGGATGAACGCTTGGAATAAAATGAAAAAAGTTTTTGAAACTCAAGAAGAATTGGTTGGATATATAACGGGAAGAGTGAAAGGTGGCTTTATTTGTTCCGTAGATGGTTTACCAACATTTATGCCGGCTTCGCAAATCGATATTAGACCTCTTAAAAAGGTTGATCACCTTATGAATATACCTGTCAAAGTTATTGCTACTAGAATAGATACAAACAGAGGCAATGTTTGTACTAGTCGTAGGGCGGTGTTGGAAAAAAGCAAACATGCTGAAGTTAAAGAGGTTTTAAAAAATCTAAAAGAAGGTGATATAATTGATAACGCAAAAGTTAAAGCCACTACAGACTGGGGTATATTTTTAGATATTAATGGAATTGATGCTTTGCTACATGTTAGTGATTTATCACATGGTAGAGTAAAAAAACCAGCCGACATGGTTTCTATTGGTCAAGAAATAAAAGTTAAGATTACTAAAATTGATTCTGCTACAAATAGAGTTTCTGCATCAGTAAAAGCGCTAACGGAAGATCCTTACGAAAATTTAACAAAAAAATATAAAGTTGGTGAAATATATGAAGGCATCTGTACCAAGGTAATGGACTACGGTGTATTTTTGAAGCTAGAGGATGGAGTAGAAGGATTAATTCATAATAGTGAACTTTCTTGGACAAATAGAAACATTCAACCAAGTAAAGTTTTGTCTGCATCTCAAACAATTAAAGTAAAGATTGTTTCTATCGACAAAGAAGCTAAAAGAATATCGTTATCTTATAAAGAGACTTTAGAGAACCCATGGAAAAAAATTGAAGGAAAAGTTGGGGCAACTGTAGAAGTTAAAATTAAAAACATAACCGATAAAGCTATTTTTGCAGAATTAGAGAGTGGTTTAACTGGAATGCTTCACTATAAAGAAATTTCTTACAACGAAAATGAAGAAGATTTAAAAAAATTTAAAAAGAACGATTTAATAAAAGTCAAACTAGTAGAGCAAAAAGACGATAAAATCAGATTTTCACTTAGAGCTTTGGAAAAAGATCCAATGGACTGGTTTAAAGAAAATAATAAAAAAATAGGCGATGTCATCACAACCACTGTTTTAGAGGCAATGAAAACAGGTATTAGAGTCTCAATAGGAAGTAATAAGAGCCTTTCAACAACTATAAGAAAGTCACAACTGGCGAAGGAATCTGGCGACCAACGGCCAGAGATTTTTCAACCGGGTAATAAATTAGATGCTGCTATAACTGAACTAGATTTAGGAACGCGTAAAATAGCTTTGTCTGTAAAACAAGCACAAATTACTGAAGAAAAATCATTAGTTAAAAAATTCGGTAAAGATGCCAAATCATCAGGTGCTACTTTAAAAGACATATTCAATAAGGCTTTAAATATCACAGGCAAGAAAAAGAAAGACAAAGAATAGGGCTTTTGCTTAAATCAAAAATAATCAAAAAATTAAATAAAAAACATCCAAACTTAAGTCCGTCACAAATATCTTCATTGGTGAATTTAGCTTTTGACTCAATAACTAATAGCTTGTTAAAAGATAAGTCTGTAGAATTGAGAAATTTAGGACGATGGTCAGTTAAAAAAATAAGAGCTAAATATAATGCGAGAAATCCAAAAACTGGAGAAATCATTTATGTTCCAGAGAAGAAAAAAATATCTTTTAAAATGTCAAAAAAATTGAAAAATGAAATAAATATCCCCAAATGAATAAAAAAATTTTTATTGCCTGTGACACAACTAATTTAAGTTTAGTAAAGAAAATTTTTAAAGAAACAAAGACAAATAAATTGAGCATTAACTATAAATTCGGTCTAGAATTTTTTAATTCAAAAAAAGGTAGAATTTTTTTATCTAAAGTAAAAAATAAAATTATATGGTTAGACTTAAAGCTTTTTGATATTCCTAATACAGTTTACTCCTCTATACTGGCTTTAAAAGATTTAAGAAATGTCAGATACTTAACTATTCACGCATCAGGTGGCTTAGAGATGATGAAAGCTGCCAAAGCCGCTGCTTTAAAAATAAATAAAAATGTTAAAATCTTAGGCGTAACAGTGCTTACGAGTTTTTCTGATAAATCTTTAAAAAAAACAGGTCATACTAAATCAATTAAAAATTTAGCAATTCATCAAGCAAAACTATCTAAAGAAGCAGGTCTAGATGGCATAATTTGCTCAGGTCATGAAGTAAAAAATTTAAAAAAAATTTGTAAAAAAATGGAAATCATCACCCCTGGAATACGTCTCCTTGGTGATAATAATCAGGATCAAAAAAGAGTTATGACTCCTAAAAGTGCTTTCTCCAATGGCGCAACTGGTATTGTAATAGGTCGAAGTATTACTAAAGGTAATATAAAAAACAATATACAAAAATTAATTAAATCACTAAACTAAAACAATGAAAGCAAAAGTCTGTGGTCTCTCTAGTGCCACTCAAGTAAAAGCTTGTATAAAATATGGGGCAGATTATTGTGGGTTTATTATTAACTATCCAAAGAGCCATAGATTCATTTCTAACAAAACAGCTCAAGAATTAACAAAAATAGATAAAAAAAATTCAAAATATGTCGGAGTTCTCGTGAATCCAACTAATGAGGAACTAAATAAATTTTCAAAATTAAATTTTGATTATTTTCAAATTTACGGAAATTACAACAATGAAGAAATAATGAAAATTAAATCTATTTGTAATCAAAAAATAATAATAGCATTGCAAATTAAGAGTGAAAAAGATGTTTTGAATTACAGGTTTTTTCAAGATTCTGCAGATATCATTTTATGGGATAGCTCTGGATTAGAGAGAAGTTTAAGCTGGAATTTTGATTGGATGAGGTCAGTGCCTAAAAATATTACTAAAATGATAGCAGGTAATATAGATATAAATAAACTTGAAAAAGTTTACAAATTAGCTGATATTGTTGATGTCTCTGGTGCATTAGAAACAAAAAAAGTAAAAAG
>Ga0307986_10003982_pt1 | contig 10149 bp, 11 predicted proteins | sample EllFjometageno82_FD_203170 | JGI IMG/M metagenome (GOLD analysis project Ga0307986, IMG submission 203170) | Marine microbial communities from Ellis Fjord, Antarctic Ocean - #82 | ecosystem: Environmental > Aquatic > Marine > Unclassified | place: Southern Ocean | collected 2014-10-09
TGAAGAAGTTATAGACGATCATTATTTAAATCAAATTAAAGAATTAAAAAATGATGAAAAAAAACTAAAAGAAAAAATTATTAAATTTAGGGAAGACGAATTGCTTCATAAAGATATAGCTTATGCGGAAGGGGCAACTAAAAAGGGTATGTACTCAATTTTGGATAAAATAATTAAAACTGGCTCAAAAATTGCGATCAATATATCTGAAAAAATATAATCAGGCTTCCAACTCGACATCCCAGTACAAATAATCCATCCAACTCTCGTGAAGAAAATTTGGAGGAAAATGTTTGCCATTTTTATGCAAGTCTTCAGTGGAAGGCTGAAAAGGATCCTGATTAAGTGTCATATCTGAATTTTTTAATAACCTACCACCTTTTTTTACATTGCATGAAGAGCAGGCAGTCACAACATTATCCCAATTTGTCTGTCCTCCTTTTGATCTTGGAAGTAAATGATCGAATGTCAGTTCTTGATCACTTCCACAATATTGGCATAAAAACTTGTCTCTTAAAAAAACATTAAATCTTGTAAAGCTTGGATTAGATTGAGGCTTGATAAAACTTTTTAAGGCAATTACACTTGGTAACTTCATGTTAAATGATGGACTTCTGATAATTCTATCGTAATTACTTACTATAGTTACTCTGTCTAAAAAAACAGATTTCACTGAATCTTGCCAACACCAAAGTGACAGCGGGTAATAACTTAAGGGTCTATAATCAGCATTCAAAACTAGCGCAGGACACTTTTCTAAAGAAAGATTTTGGTCAGTGAAAAACATTTTAAAATCCTAACTCAAAAAAATTATTTAATCAATAAATAGAATATTTATTTAATTCGAAAATTATTTATTATATACTTCAGTGCTGCACTAGAGGCTTCGACTGGAATGTGATGTTCACAGTTTTTTATCATTTTTGTCTCAACCTCAACATCATTTCTAATCAAAAAATCTTTTGCTTCTAGCAAAAAAGTTGGTGAAACAATAATATCTTTATCCCCATGTATTAAGAGCATTTTTGTTGATGAGTTTTTTCTTTTAATAAGATCTTCTGAATTTATTACTTTGCCTGAAAAACCAATAATACAATTGTAGTTTTCACTGCTTGTTAGTCCTAAATTTATAGACATCATACACCCTTGGCTGAAGCCAGATAGACATATTTGCGAATTTTTTAACCCATATTCATTTTTTACTTCTTCAATAAACTGTTTAAGCTTTATTTCAGCTTTTTTAGATTGTTCTAAAATATATTCTGGGTTATCTTTGGTTAAGTCAAACCATTGATAACCAATTGGATTAATTTCGCATTTTTCATACCCATTTGGACATAAAAAAATAGCATTAGGTAGAAATCTTTTCCAATTTAATGTTAACATACTTATATCTTTTCCATCTCCTCCGTATCCATGAAGTAAAATAACTGCATACTTAATTGGTATGTTTTTTTCAGGTTTTACAATTGTAGTTGTTAGACAAAATGTCATAAATGTTTTATTATGTTTTTATTTAAAAAATATAATACATTATAATTATGATTTCTGGAACATTAGTAAAAATTCTTGGTATAACACTTTTGATAGTTGTTGCTGTTGTATTAATTTTGGGAATTGGAACCTTATTTAAAGGGGGAGAGACTAGTAAAAAATATTCAAATAAATTAATGCAGTACAGGGTGCTTTTTCAATTTATAGCTATAATTGTTTTGGTTAGTTTTGCTTATTTTTTTAAAAATTAATTATAAAGCTTTAGCCAATTAATAAATTCTTCATCATTAAAATCAATGGATCCCATAATCCGAGAAAATTCTTTTCCTTCTTTATTAAATATAATGGTTGTAGGAACTCCCCTTAAGGAAAATTTTTTTGCTAAGGTAATAGATGCGTCAAAATAAATATCTAAATTCTGAATATTTAGCTCTTTGAAAAAAGATTCTGATTTAGATTCATCTTCTTGACCAATATTTATTGGAAAGATTTTTAAGTTATTTAATTTAGTATTTGATTGAAGATCATCTAAAGATGGCATTTCTTCTTTACAAGGAGCACACCATGTTGCCCAAAAATTTAAGATTACCAGTTTTCCTTTAAAATCAGCTAAATTAATGTTTTTTTTGTTTATATCCTTAAAGATTACCTCTTCGTATGTTTTTGGACTTTTTAATAAAACTAGATTTTTTAAATCAGGTTTTTCTAAAGCATGACTAAAAATGGTAGTTATCAGATAAATAAATATTATTAATAATTTCATACTAAATATGTATAATTAATTATCATGGTAAAAAATAAAAACAATAAAACAATATGGGGATTAAGAATAAAAAAAGATGCCTCCTTATTATTTCAAAAAATAGGTAACTCAATAAATACTGATAAAAAACTTTTTAAAGAAGATATTTTGGGATCGATTGTCCATGTTGAAATGTTATTTAGACAAAAAATTATTTCTTTTAAAATAAAAAATAAAATAATTTATGGACTTAAAAAAATTGAGAAAGAGATTTTAAGAAATAAATTTGAGTATAATAAAAAATATGAAGATATTCATATGAATATTGAAAAACGATTATTTGAAATAATAGGTGAAGAGGCGGGATATATACACACTGCAAGATCCAGAAACGATCAAGTAATTACTGATTTTAAAATGTGGACTACATCAGCTACAAAAAAGATTAATAAAAATTTAGATAATATTATAAAAACAATTCTTAAAATTTCTGAAAAGAACATTGAAACAATAATGCCAGGATTCACGCATCTAAAAAATGCCCAGGCAGTATCATTTGCACATTATTTAATGGCTTACGTAGAAATGTTTACTAGAGATAAAAAAAGATTTTCTTATAATTTAGAAAGTTTATCAGAGTGTCCTCTTGGTGTTGCAGCATTAACGGGTACTTCTTTTGACATTGATAGAAATTTTACTTCAAGAAAATTAGGATTTAAGAAACCAACAAATAACTCTATAGATACTGTTGCTGATAGAGATTTTGTATTAGATTTTTTATATAGTGTATCCGTTTGTTCTATGCATATTTCAAGAATAGCCGAGGAGCTTATTATTTGGAACTCTGATGGTTTTAATTTGATTACTCTTTCAGATAAAGTTGTTACAGGATCTTCAATAATGCCACAGAAGAAAAACCCTGATTTATTAGAATATTTAAGAGGAAAAACAGGCACAACTTATGGAAATTTATTTTCAATGTTGACCATACTTAAAGGTATCCCACTATCTTATTTCAAAGATTTACAGGATGATAAGGAGATACTATTTAAATCTAATGAAATTCTTAACAACTGTATTGCAATTCTTAATGAAGTATTACAAAACTTGAGACCTAATAAGCAACAAATGTTAGATCTTGCAAACTCAGGCTACATTACAGCTACAGATTTGGCTGATTATCTTGTTAAAAATCATTCAATTCCATTTAGAAAGGCATATCAAACTACGGCTATGATTGTTAATTTTGCAGAAAAGAAAAAGAAAAAATTAAATGAACTCAGTATTGAAGAGTTAAGAAAAATTGAACCTAAACTTACAACAGAAGTATTAAAGATATTTAATTTAAAAAACTCAATAAATTCAAAAAAATCTTATGGTGGAACATCTTTTGATAATATTAAAAAAATGATAATAAAGTATAAAAAGCTATAAAATGATAAAAAAATTAATTTTAATTACTATATTCAGTATTTTGTTATTCTCTTGTGGAAAAAAAGGAGACCCAGAATATAAGGCAACCAAAAACAATGTCCTTACGTTTAGGATTTAATGAAATATATTAATAAATGCCTCTCCATTGAAAAGATTAAAGTTGAGGATATTGCTAAAAAATTTGGTACTCCAATTTATTGTTATTCGTACAAACAATTAAAAGAAAATATAAATAATTTCAAAAAAAATTTTAAATCATTTTCTCCACTAATATGTTTTGCAATTAAATCCAACACTAATGTAAATCTGATTAGAGAAATTAAAAAATTTGGATTGGGTGCTGATGTGGTTTCAGTAGGAGAGTTGATGATAGCACTTAGAGCTGGCATAGACCCAAAAAAAATAGTTTTTTCTGGAGTGGGAAAAACGTCAAATGAAATAAGCTATGCCATTGATAAAAAAATTTTATTAATAAATGCTGAGTCTAAGAGTGAAATTAAAGAAATTGAAAAAATTTCTAAATCTAAAAAAAAAATCACAAATATCGGCATTAGATTAAATCCAAATACAGATGCAAAAACTTTAAAACAAATCTCAACTGGTAAGAAAGAAAATAAATTTGGTGTAGATGAAAAAACATTTTTTGATCTTATAAATTATTGTAAATTATCAAAAAATATTAATCTTAAATGTTTAAGCGTTCATATAGGAAGTCAAATTATAGATTATAAACCATATGAAAAAATGCTTAAAGTAGTAGACAGGATTATCAAAAAAAGTAATCACGAATTCGAGTTCATTGATCTTGGTGGTGGCATGGGAATATCATATAAAAAAAATGATAAAAAGCTCAATTATCAAAAATATAATGATGCGATAAAAAAATTCTTAAAAAATCATAACTCTAAAATTATATTTGAGCCAGGTAGATCAATAGTTGGTAACATAGGTTCACTCATTTCAAAAATTATTTACATAAAAGAGAATGAGAAAAAAGATTTTGTTATACTTGATGCAGCAATGAATGACCTTATGAGACCAGCATTGTATGGTGCAAACCACATAACTTTGCCTTCAATAAAAACAAACCAAACTTCAAAAAAGGTTTATGAATTTGTTGGACCAATTTGTGAAAGTACGGACAAATTTACAACATTAAAAAAATTCCAAAAACTTGAAGAAAAAGACCTTGTAGTAATGTGTGATGTTGGAGCTTATGGAATGTCATTAAGTTCAAACTATAATGTTAGGCCAAAACCAACAGAAATTCTAATCAGAGGCTCTAAAGTTAATGTCATTAAAAAAAGACAAAAAATAGAAGACCTGATTTAGTTTTTGATAAAAATGATAAGAAACTTTTTATTTTCGCTCTTCTTTTTTTCAGGAATTATTTTAATTTCCTTAATATTTATTCCAGCTATTTTTTTACCTAAGAGGATAGTTTTATTTGGTGGAAAAATTATGGGTTATTGGACCTCTTTTTGTTTACAATTTTTTTTATCAACTAAAATAATTATCAAAGGCAAGGAAAACATAATTGAAAATAAAAAATTTTTTATAGCATCCTCTCATCAATCAATGTTTGAAACTTTTTTTTTACAAACAATTTTTGATTCACCAGCTTTTATTCTAAAAAAAGAGTTATTAATAATACCCGTATTTGGTTGGTATCTTAAAAAAATTGGCTCAATATCAATTAAAAGAAACAAAATTTCAAAAGAAAATCTTGGTTTTTTTGACGATATATCAAAACACATTAACTCATCAGATAGACCTTTAATAATTTTTCCACAAGGCACAAGATTACCTCCTAAAGATAGAACACCCTTTAAAAAAGGTTCTAGTAGAATCTACGAAGAGCTAAAAATTTCGTGTCAACCAATAGCAATTAACTCTGGAAAAACTTGGCCAAAAAAAGGCTTCAAAAAAGTTAACACAATTTTAATCATCTCAATTTTAAACCCTATTGAGCCTGGTTTAGAAAGGGACGTTTTCTTAAAAAAATTGGAGAATGTTATTTACTCGGAGCTAGACGTTTTAAATTAACCTTTCATAGGCATTACAACAAATATACTATCAAAGTCATTTGGGTCCTTAATTAGAGCTGGGGATCCAGTGTCATTAAAAAAGATTTCAATTTTATCTCCATCTAACTGTGATGCAACGTCAATTAAATACCTAGAATTAAAACTAATTTCTAAATCATGTTCAAATTTTACATTTAAACTTTCTTTTCCATCACCACTGTTAGTGTTATTAACTGATAGATTTAAAACATCTTTTGATAAATTGAATTTTACTCCATCTTTTTTATCTAATGAAACTGAAGCAACTCGATCAACAGAGTCTAAAAATAACTTTAAGTCTATTTCTAATTTTTTTTGGTTATTTTTTGGTATCACCTGAATATAATTAGGAAACTTGCCATCAATTAACTTAGAAATTAAAATACTATTATTTAATTCAAATTTAATTTTAGATTTAATATTTGAAATTTTCACATCCCCATCATAACTCTCTAACAAAGAACACAATTGAAATATTGTTTTTTTAGGCAATATAATTGGTTCAAAATCTACCTTCTGATCTATTCTTATTTTAGATATAGACATTCTGTGACTATCAGTTGCTGCTGCTGTTAAAAAATTTTTATCCTCGATATCAGTTTGATGAAAAAAAATTCCACTTAAATAGTGTCTTGTTTCATCATTAGAAACTGAGAATTTACATTTATTAAGTAATTTTAATAATTGCTTAGACTTTATAGAAAACTCATTTTGATTAAAGTTTTCATCTGTTAATGGAAATTCAGATGCACTGATGCAATTTAAATTAAAGACAGACTTTTCTGATTCAACTTGTAGCTTACTAACATCTGTTAAAGATAGATTAATTTTTTTTCCTGAAGAAAATTTTCTTATAATATCATACATGACTGATGAAGTGGTAGTTGTATTCCCTTCTTCAATTACCTCTACATTATTAATTTGATGGATAAATATTAGGTCTAAATCTGTTGCAGTAATTGTTAAATTTGAATTGCTAGCATTTAATAAAACATTTGATAAAATTGGAAGTGTACTTCTTTTTTCTATTACACCCTGACAATAATTCAGTGCTTGCTGTAAATCTTGTTGGTTAACGTTAAATTTCATTTTCTTTAGTATACAATATTTGATTTTTTAAGTTATTAATATTGTTAGTCATTTCTGGGTCTTTTTCCTTTAATTTTTCAATTGTTTTAACCGAATGTATGATTGTTGTATGATCTCGATTAGAGAATTCCCTACCTATTTCTGGTAAAGATTTAGAGGTTAATATCTTAGTTAAATAAATCGCAGTCTGTCTTGGTCTAACAAGATATCTTGATCTTCTTGATGATAACATTTCATTTTTACTTATTTTAAAAAATTTACAAACAGTAGATTGGATTAAATCAATTGTTACTTTGTTTTCTCCTATATTTAACAAATCTTTTAAGACAACTTTAACCTCAGATAAATTTGGAACTTTGTTATATATTCTTGAAAAAGAAACAACTCTATTAATCGCACCAACCAGCTCTCTAATACTTGTTGTAATTTCAGTACTAATAAATTTTTGTATTTCATCAGAGATGTTTACTTGATTAGAATAAAAAACATTAAGCTCTTCTGTTTTTTGTTTAACAATTTTACTTCTAAGTTCGTAATCTGGTTTTTGAATATCAACAACTAAACCACCTGCAAATCGTGATTTAATTCTATCTTGAATTCTAGATAGCTTATTTGGGGCTCTGTCTGCAGAAATTATTATTTGTGATCCTTTATCAAGTAATGCATTAAATGTATGGAAGAACTCTTCCTGCATAGCTTCCTTACCATTCATGAACTGGATATCATCAATTATCAAAATATCTGTATTTCTGAAATATTCTTTAAACTTTACCATATCGTTAGACTTAATAGACTTAACAAATTGATACATAAACCTTTCAGCAGAAATAAACATCACTTTATTTTTGTCCTTCAAGGAAATACCAATTGAATTTAATAAATGAGTTTTGCCCATGCCCACTCCACCATAAATGTAAAGTGGATTATAGTGGGATATATTTTCTGAAACCTTTTGTGATGCTTCATATGCTAATTTATTACTTGTCCCTGTTATAAAATTGTCAAATCTTTTGTTTGGATCAATTCTGTTGTATTGCAAGTATGTGTCTTTGATAAATGATACATTTTCATTACTTTCGTTTGATTGAGTATTATGCTCAACATCATTGACAGAATTTTTTTCAACAATTGTAAATTCAATTCTTACAAGGTCTTTTTTATATACTTTAACAACTTGTAAAATCTGATCTAAGTATCTTGAAGTAATCCAGTCTCTTATAAATCTAGTTGAAACAGAAAGTAAAATATAATTACTCATCTCTTCAACAAAGTCTATTTTTCTGAGCCAGCTCTCATAAATATCACTGCCAAGCTTATTCTTCATATCTTTTTGAATAGCAACCCAATCTAGAGCTTCAGAAGAAGTACTTTTTAAATTCTGTGTTTTATTTTTGATAGACATAAGTTTGTAGGAATAAAGTTAGTTAGAAGTAAAATTGAAATTATACAATAAAAAAGTTTGAGAAATGAAAAATAAATAAAATCTAGAGGTGAATCATTTTTAACGGGAATAATTATTTTAAAGATGGTCTGTTTTTATTCTGAACAACATTTTTATCTCAACGACAATTAAATATAAAATTTGTTTTACAAATTTAAAATCTGTGAGTGTGTGGTTTACAAATTATAAAATTTACCAAATCTAGATATAGTGTTCTTAATTAAAAAAAAATCTTATTTAGTATAAATACTTTTAGTTGAAATTTTTAAACAACTGCAGGTAGTTTTTATAAGGCTGAAATCTTTTTTGTTATTCTTGAAACATTTCTTGAAGCGTTAGCTTTCTTAATAATTCCAGTCTTTGCAACTTTCATTAACTCAGAGTTCAACTTTGGCAAGAATTTTAAAGCTTCATCTTTTTTCTTTTCTTCAAGTAGAAGGTTCATCTTTTTTATAGCATTCCTATATTTACTCTTACGAGCCTTATTAACTAGTGTTTGTGTAGCAATTTTTCTAATTCTTTTAATTGCTGATTTTGTGTTTGCCATAAGCGCAGTGGTATAGCTGGAGAATTTATACTGGTCAACAGAATAATTGCTTATTTTTGGCAGGTATTACAAAAAAAAGTCGATCTATTGGATATAAATATTTTCTTTATTTTACCACTACATTTGCTTCTTAGACAATTTAAGTTTTTCCTTTGATAGACTTTAAATTCTTTTTGAAAATTACCATTTTCTCCAGAGGTATTCTTAAAATCACGAATACTTGAGCCACCTTTTTGAATGGCTTTATTAAGTACACTTTTTGAAAAAGTAATAATTTTTTTACATTCTTCTTTTGATAATTTCATTGCATAAGTTGTTGGACAAATTTTACTTAAAAATAAAATTTCACTTGCATAAATATTTCCAATTCCAGATACAAATTTTTGATCTATCAAAAAACTTTTTATGTCTTTTTTTTTATTAAAAAAATATTTCAACAAATATTTTAAATTAAAATTTTTAAAAAATGGTTCTGGCCCTAAATGACTAAATCTATTTATTAGCTCTTGTTTATTATTTATAAATTTAAAAAAACCAAACCTTCTAGGATCATTATAAATAACTTTTAAATCTTGAAATTGTATTTCAACATGATTATGTTTTTTTGGTAAGTTTGGAGAATTGTAAAAACTAGCATTTGTAAATTTATTCAAGTTATTTTTTTTAATTAAATGAATAGTTCCTGACATTCCTAAATGAATTAAACAAAAAGAACCATCAGAAAAATTTAAAATTAAATATTTAGAAAATCTTGTAACTTTTTTAATAATTTTGTTTTGTAATAATTCTTCAAATTTTTGTGGAATTTTAAACCTTAAATTTCTGTTTTTAATTATTACTTTTTTGATTTTTTTTTGTTCTATTTTTTTAGCTAGCGATTGTTTGACTATTTCTACTTCTGGTAATTCTGGCATTTGACGTTATATTATCAATAAATAATAAATTTAACATGCAACAATATCTCCAAAATAAAAAAGGGCTTGTTCAAGGTGTCTTTGATAATGTCTATGATAAGTATGATTTAATGAATGACTTCATGTCTCTAGGTGTTCATAGAGTTTGGAAAAGAGATCTAATGAGCTGGATGAATCCATCAAAGGATAAAATTTTAATTGATGTTGCCTGTGGCACCGGTGATCTTGGTAAACTTTTTTTAGATTTAACTAATAAAGATGGTAAAATTTTTTGTATAGACCCTAATAAAGGAATGATTGGTAAAGGCAAAATAAAGTTGACCACTTATAAAAATATTAACTGGGTTATAGCTCCAGCAGAAAAATTACCTATTAAAGATAATTCTTGTGACTATTATACAATTAGTTTTGGTTTACGTAAC
>Ga0307986_10003985_pt1 | contig 10142 bp, 11 predicted proteins | sample EllFjometageno82_FD_203170 | JGI IMG/M metagenome (GOLD analysis project Ga0307986, IMG submission 203170) | Marine microbial communities from Ellis Fjord, Antarctic Ocean - #82 | ecosystem: Environmental > Aquatic > Marine > Unclassified | place: Southern Ocean | collected 2014-10-09
CAATGATTCTTTTTACTGTATCTATTTTTTTTACAAATTCTTTATCTATTGGGAAACAAAATTCTTTTTCATTATTAGTTACATAAATTAAAGTTTGTGGTGTTTGCGAGTCTATGTAGGTAATTTGCCCTAAATCTCCTAAATTTTGATCACATACATTGTATCCTGTAATATCTTCAGTTGATTTTGTATTTTTTAAAGGTTTGAATTTTTTAGGTATGTAAACAGGTGATTTTAAAATACTTTTTGCCTCATCTTCAGAATTAATATCTTCAAATTTCACAAGTATATTTTTTGGTTTTGTATTTCTGATTTTAGATATAAAAAATGGAATTAGTGAATTATTTTTTTCAATAAATAAAAATTCAATATTTTTTATATCTAAAGTAAGATCTTCTTCGTTAAATATAGTTACATCACCCTTATAGCCGTGTAACTTAAAAATTGTTCCAAGTAAGAAGCAATTTTCTTTAAGCATTATAAAAAGTTATGCGAATTATTTTGTTTTACTATCTTCTTCTGTAGTAGTAGCTTCTTCTGTAGTAGTAGCTTCTTCTGTAGTAGTAGCTTCTTCTGTAGTAGGAGCTTCTTCAGTAGCAGGAGCTTCTTCAGTAGCAGGAGCTTCTTCAGTAGCCGGAGCTTCTTCAGTAGCCGGAGCTTCTTCAGTAGCCGGAGCTTCTTCAGTAGCAGGAGCTTCTTCAGTAGCCGGAGCTTCTTCAGTAGCTGGAGCTTCTTCAGTAGCCGGAGCTTCTTCAGCAGCCGGAGCTTCTTTAGCAGCTAAATCCATGTGTTTTTGTTGAATAGCTTTTGCCTTTTCAGTATTATATACTTTTTCAGCTTCTAGTTTTGCTTTTTCAGTTTCAGCTTTTTCTTTTTCAAGATTAGTTTTCTTATCAGAAATTTCACCTTCTTTTCCTGACATCCAAGCATCAAATCTTTTTTGAGCTTCATCTTCATCAAAGGCACCTTTAGCAACACCTGTTAAAAGATGCTTTTTCATATATACACCTTTATAAGATAAAATTGCTCTAACTGTATCTGATGGTTGTGCTCCTTTCATCAACCATTCAACTGACTTATCAAAATCTATATCAACTATTGCAGGATTTACATTTGGATTATATAATCCTAATTTTTCAATGAATTTACCATTTCTTGGAGATCTCTGATCTGCTATTACAACATGATAAATAGGTTTTCCTTTTCTTCCGTGTCTTTGAAGTCTAATTCTTGTAGCCATTTCTAATTTAATTAGGTTAAACCAACTCTGTGGTTATTCCTCATCATTGAGGGGGTGCAAAATTAATAATCTTTTCTAAAAAACAGAATTTTTTATAGTTAATTTATTTTCACTGTTTTCTAAGTCTAAAAATAATATATATTTAAATAAATATTAATTAATTTTGCAACATTATTTTTTTAAAAACATTATACGATGAGTAAGAAAGCTAATGAAACAAAACAGTTATCTAAGGATGATTTTAAAGCAGTTATTTTATCAGATTTTAGGTTAATTAATGAAGTTCGTGAATCTTCTTTATTTGGAAGGAGAGACGTTTTGTCTGGAAAAGGAAGTTTCGGAATTTTTGGTGATGGAAAAGAATTAGCTCAAATAGCTCTTGCTAAGGTTTTTAAAGATGGTGATTTTCGAGCGGGCTATTATAGAGATCAGGCATTAATGATGTGTTTAGGTCAATTAACTACCAAACAAATGTTTGCTCATCTTTACGGAAACCCTGAGTTATCAGCTGAGCCTAGCTCAGGATCAAGACAAATGATGAATCATTTTGGTTCTAGACTTTTAAATGAAGATGGGACGTGGAAAAACTTAATGGAACAAAAGAACTCTACTTCTGATATGGCCTGTTTAGCTTCTAATATGCCAAGACTTGTTGGGTTAGCTCAAGCTTCTAAAGTTTACAGAGAAAATAAAAATTTATCTCATAAGAAATCTTTTTCTAATAATGGCTCTGAGATTGCTTTTGGTACAATTGGAAATTCTTCCTGTGCTGAGGGACATTTTTTTGAAGCTGTTAATGCAATTGGAGTTCTACAGGTTCCAGCTATTATATCAGTTTGGGATGATGGATATGGTATTTCAGTTGGAAATGAATATCAGATGACAAAATCAGATGTTTCTGAAGTTTTAAAAGGCTTTCAAAGAGATGATAAAGGCGAAGGATTTGAAATATTTAAAGTTAAAGGTTGGGATTACCCTGCATTAGTTGATACCTATGAAAAAGCAGAGAAATTAGCAAGAGAGAAGCATATCCCTTCTATTATCCATGTTATTGAGATGACCCAGCCTACTGGTCATTCTACTTCTGGTTCTCATGAGAGATATAAGACTAAAGAAAGACTACAATGGGAGAAAGATTATGATTGTCTACTACAATTTTCAAATTGGATTATAAATAATAATATTGCTTCTAAAGAAGAGCTTGATATTATTAACAAGGAAGTAAAAGATTTTGTAAAAAAATCTAAAAAAGAAGCTTGGGAAGAATATCAAAACCCATTAAAATTAGAACTAGATGAGCTTTTAATAATATTAAATAATATTTCTGATCAATGTGAGATCGAAGAGCTTGAAGAGTGGATTACTAGCCTTAAACAATCAGCTTCTTTTGGTCTTTTTAGAAGAGATTTTTTATCAGTTGCTCGAAAGGTATTGGCTCGAATAGCTTCAAATAATACAATAGATAAATCTTCTTTAATTAGTTTTATAAATAAAATTAAATTAGAAAATGCAGAAAGATATAATACAAAACTTTATAATGAAACTAGTTATTCTGCACGAAATGTGAAGGAGGTACTTCCAGTATTTAATAATGATTCTGAAGAAGTTGATGGGAGGATTGTTTTAAGAGATAATTTTGATAAGATGTTTAGTAATATTCCTGAGGCAATGATATTTGGTGAAGATGTTGGTAAGATTGGAGGTGTTAATCAAGGTGTTGAAGGCTTGCAAGATAAATATGGAGAATTAAGAGTTTCAGATACAGGAATTAGAGAAACTACAATTTTAGGTCAGGGGATTGGTCTTTCACTTAGAGGCTTACGACCAATTGCTGAGATGCAATATTTAGATTACCTTCTTTATGCTTTCCAAACTATGGCTGATGATATTGCAACTCTTCATTATAGAACTAATGGTGGTCAGATTTCACCTGTTATTATAAGAACTAGGGGGCATAGGTTAGAAGGTATTTGGCATTCTGGATCACCAATGGGTATGATTATACATGGAACTAGAGGGGTTAATTTATGTGTGCCTAGGGATATGACTAAAGCTGCAGGTTTTTATAATACTCTTATGGCAGCAAATGAACCTGCAATGGTAATTGAATGTTTAAATAGTTATAGAGTAAAAGAAAAATTACCAACTAATATGGGTGAATTTAGAACACCTTTAGGTATACCTGAAGTAACAAGAAAAGGTAATGACCTTACTATTGTGACATACGGATCAACATGGAGAATTGTAACTGAAGCAGCTAAACAACTTGAGCAGTTAGATATTAATGTTGAAGTTATCGATGTTCAAACTTTAGTTCCACTTGATATTAATAGTATGATTGTTTCAAGTGTTAAAAAAACTAATAGACTTCTAGTAGTAGATGAAGATGTTCCTGGTGGTGCCAGTGCATATATTTTACAAAATATTATTGAAGATCAGAAAGCTTTCTTCCATTTAGATAGTGAACCTCAAACTCTGGCTGCTAAAGCTCATAGGTGTGCATATGGAAAGGATGGTGATTACTTTAGTAAGCCATCTATAGAAGATGTTTTTGAAAAAGTCTATGCTATGATGCATGAGGTTGATCCATTAAAATTTCCGACTCTCTACTAAATTTTATGAAAAAAATAACAGAATCTGATTCTCATTATAATTCTTTAGAAAAAATGAGTACCAATGAGTTATTGTTAAATATTAATAAAGAAGATAATACTATACCTTCAATTATTAAGGACAGTATCCCCCAAGTTAGTATTTTAGTAGACACAATAGTTTCTAAACTTAAAAATGGGGGTAGACTATTCTATATTGGAGCTGGAACTTCTGGTAGATTAGGAATACTTGATGCTTCAGAATGTCCTCCTACCTTTGGTGTCTCTCATAATTTAGTTGTAGGAATAATTGCTGGTGGAGATAGTGCAATTAGAAAAGCAGTAGAATTTGCTGAAGATGACATGAATCTTGGATGGAATGATTTAAAAGAATTTAATATTAATATTAATGATGTTGTTGTAGGTATTGCAGCCTCTGGTACTACTCCTTATGTTATAGGTGCTTTAGATAAGTGTCAAAAAAATAACATTACAACTGCATGTATAGTTTGCAATTTAAATAGCCCTTTAAGTTTAGTTTCTGATTACCCTATTGAGGTTATAGTTGGACCTGAGTTTGTTACTGGAAGCACAAGAATGAAATCAGGTACTGCCCAAAAATTAGTTTTAAATATGATTACAACTACATCTATGATTAAACTTGGTAAGGTTTTTGGTAATAAAATGATTGATATGCAATTATCAAATAAAAAGCTAATAGATAGAGGAACTAAAATGATTATGAAAAAAACAAATTTTTCTTACGATAAATCTGAAAAGCTTTTAAAAAAACATGGATCTGTTAGAAGTGTAATTGATTATTTCAATGGATAAAGAAAAACTAATTAAAGCTGCAATTTGGTTATCAGTAACCGTGCTGATCATTACTCTTGATGCATTTCTTTTATTTATAGGTTTTAATAATATGAGACATGAAAGCTATACGGTTATTACTATAGCAATATGCTTATTACCAATCCTTTTTTTTGCAGCTTATATGGGGGTAAAGAATCTTTTAGATTCTATTTTTTCTTAGCTTGAGTTATTTCTCTTTTACCAATAGGACCTGGAAGTGATTTTATCTCAAAACCTACTTCTTTTAATGTTCTCTTAACAACTCCTTTTGCACAATAAGTAATAAGAATACCATTTGTATTTAAATTTTCATATAGTTTTTTGAAAATATTATATGTCCATAGTTCTGGTTGTTTATTTGGTGAAAAAGCATCAAAATAAACAAGATCATACTTTGTTTTTAAATTGAATCTTTGAAGGTCAATATTAATTTTTAGTAAATTAAAATACTTAGAAATAGGAGTTTCTTTTTCCCAAGCAGAATTATGCATTTTTAGAAACATATCATCTTTAATCTTAAGCTGTTTGCAATAATTTAGTAACTTATAATCTTTTGATAATATTGGGAGATTCTCTATGCTATGATAATTATTATTTATTTTATTTTTATCACATTCAATTTGAGTTAATAATGCATTTAATCCAGTTCCAAAACCTATTTCAAGAGTGTTAATTGATGTTTTGTTAATAGCTTGTAAGCCATTTTGGATAAATATATGTTGTGACTCATCAATAGCACCACTTGTTGAGTGATAACATTCATCTATTATAGTATTTTTAATTGAATTTGAACCATCTTCAGTTAATATGATTTCAAGACTCATTTAGTATATAATTTTTGAATTTTCTTAATTGCACCAAGGCAAAATTGCTCATGACATTGAATACAATTATTTACCATTGAATTATAATTTTCTTTAGAGCTATTATTAATAAAGTTCTTTGAAGAGTTAATGTATGTATCTGCAAATTTTTCATATTTTCCGTCTATTCGAAGATTTAAATCTGTTGGTTTTGAAGTATGTAATGCGTTGTAGTTTATTTTAAATTCTTCTAAATTAATAGAGTTAAGATTAGTGATAGTAGTATCTGTATTTGTAAATAGTTCTTTTTTTATATCTAATGTATTAGTATATAAAGCACGCATTACTAAAGCTAATTCGCTTTCTCCATTAGGATTTATTTGAATATTCTCACATTCTTTAGTTGTTGATGAACAACCAAAAATTGTAATTATTATAATTAAAAAAAATATTTTTTTAAGCAATTTGTTATTAATAAATAATCACTCCAGTTGCCTCAGCAATACTATACATTATTTTAGGTTCAGATATAGCGTCAATTTCTTCTTGTGAAGCATTTGCATCTTCTTTAAGATGTTTTTGCCATTCTACTGAAAGAGTATCTACTTTTGCCATTCCTTCGATCATAGCAATTTTATCTGTTGCATCCATAGGAACAAAAAATTCATAGTCTTTAAATCTAACCAGCATCTCTGTAGTGTCTCCTAAATCTACATACATCCAACATCCTTTTTTCTGACATATGCTATTGATTTTTGCTACTAATTTCACTTGAACTGAATCTTTAGAAGCTAGTGTATTTAGTAATTCTAATGCAGAAACTTTACCTTCTTCAGTAATGTTTTGGTCACCAAAAATTTGTTTTTCTTGTATATTATTTGAACAAGAAATTATTGATATTACTAAAGCTATATGTATTATATATTTCATCTTTTTGTTTATTTTTTACAAATGTATCTTAAATTTAATTTAAAATCATTTTATAATGCATGATTCCAACTTCATCAAATTTCTTTCCAATTTTTTTGAATCCTACTTTTTCATAGAAATCAACAACCTGAACCTGAGCATGAAGATATTTAATAGTATCTGCTTTAGAAATGTCTTTTATAATTTCTTTTAAAATAAGTAAACCATATCCTTTTCCTCTTTGTGATTTTAAAACTGCAAACCTTTCCATTTTGATTCCTTTCTCTGTTCTTCTATATCTTGCTGTTGCATATGGTATTTTGTTTTGAAGTAATAAAAAATGTATTGATTCTTCTTCGTTTTCATATTCATCTTTTGGATCACAATTTTGTTCATTTATGAATACTGATCTTCTAATTTCGAAACATTTTTCCATATTTATTTTATCTGCAAATAGTATTTTTTTTATTTCTATCACTTTCATTTTATTTAAGGTAAAATTATTTAAATTTGCATAAAAATATTTATTATGCTTAAAAACTTATTTGTTAAAATACTTGCTCTATCATTTATATTTCAATTTTCTTTTACTCTACATACTAATAATGTAAAAGTAAATAAAAAGAATTCTACAGTAATTTGGACAGGAAGTAAACCTACTGGCTCTCATACTGGAAATATGAATATTAAAAGTGGTTATTTAACTTTTGATCATGGACAAGTTGTAGCTGGGAATTTTGTTATTGATATGAAATCTTTAACATGTTCTGATATTGAGTCTGAAAAAAAGAATCAATATCTTGTTGATCATTTAAAAGATGCTGACTTTTTTAATGTAGAAAAATTTCCTGAAGCTTCTTTATCAATAATTAGAGTTGAAAAGCTTAAGGAAAAGCAGTTTCAAATGCTTGCCGACTTAACAATTAAAGGCATAACTAAACCCGTCTCTTTTACCGCAGATTTAAGTGTAAATGGTAATTCATATAATGCTATAGCTAAAATCATTATTGATAGGACTAAGTGGGGGGTTGAGTATAAGTCTGGAAATATATTTAAAGATCTTGGAGACAAGATTATATATGATGATATTGAATTTGATATTTTCTTAGTTTCAGAGAAATAATCTTATATAAGTTTAAATATTTCTTCTGCTAGTAAATCTGCTGATTCTTCATTGTTTCTAAACCATAGTTCTGGTTCTATTAGTTCTAATTCACTTAAAGATATTTCATTATTATTGTCATAGATTATATCTACTCTGGCATAAATTACTTTATTTGGACATAATTGAATACATTTTTCTGCAAATAGAATCTCTGTTTTACTAGCATTGTATCTTTCTACAGTACCACCATGATCATCCTGAACTCTAAAGTCTCCATGTTTTGCTCTTTTTTTTACTGCATGAGTATACTTCCCTCCAATTATCATCATTGATATTTCACCATCTGTAATAATGTTATTTAAGAACTCTTGAAATAAAAAACTCTCTTTGAGAATTAATTCATTTAAGAGATCATTATATTTATTAAAATTGTTCTTATTTAATCTATATGTGTGTCTTGCAGCTCCTGAAATTGCTGGCTTAATAACAGCTTCTTTCCAATTAGTTTCTTTAAATAGATCATCTATATTAAGCTGATTTCCTTTTTCAATAAAAATAGTAGGAGCGATATTAATTCCTTGCTTTTCTAAGTCATTTAAATAATGCTTGTCTATATTCCAAAGAATGATGTCACTTGAATTAATAAATTTTGTTTTTTCCTTAGTGATATCTAACCATTTAAAGAATTCATTAAAGCGATCAAAATAATCCCATGTAGAACGAAAAATAGCATACTTTGTTTTGGCCCAATTAAATTCATTAGCATTCCAGTTCTTTTTACAAACTTTTAATCCTTTTCTTTCAAGGGACTCTTGTAGTATATTGTCTTCAGTTAGAACCTGATTGGTATACCAGTTGATTTCTTTTGGATTCTCAAACCTGTAATCAGTTAAAATGACTACATCATACATTTACGGTTTGTATCTTTTTATACTGCATCCAACTGCTTTTGTTTCATTTGGTTCAACATCTTCTTTAGCAACTAGCTGCTTAATAGCATCATTTAGATAGAATTTTTTAACTGATTTTATGTCTTTATGATTATCATCAATTGAACCTTTGTAAACTAATCTATTCTCATTACTGAATAAAAAGATATGAGGGGTTGTTTTAGCTCCAAATTTATTAGCTAATTTACTTTTCTCATCTAAAACATAAGGGTATTGATAATTCATTTCTTTTGCATGATCTTGCATCTTTTCAAATGAATCATCACCATTTCTTTTTTTATAATTTGAATTAACATAAAATAAATCTAAATTATTTTTTTTAGCTAATTCTTCTACAAGTTTGTATCTATCTTCCCACATTACAACAAATGGACATGTGTTGCATGTAAATATTACTATTAACCCATTATTTTCTTTTACGGGCATAATAGAATACATACTTCCATCAACTGATTTAAGTTTGTTTTTAATCTTTGGCATATTACTACCAATTTCTATTGTTTCAAAACTTGAACTTTGTTGTTTAATTTTATTTTTTATTTTTTGAGAATCTTGTGCAAACATTATAAATGGTAAGCAAAGAATTAATGTTATAATTTTTTTCATTTTTTTATTTTTGGTCTATAATTAGTTTTTTGTTAATGGTTCCATCCCTAAAGATGTTTATTTTCAGATTACTATTGTTATTCTCTCTTCCAAGAATATCTATTGTTTTTATTACTTTCTTATTTTCTTGTATATCATTTAACCCAACAAAACCTATTGGAACAAGTTGAACATCTTGTAATGTAAAGTTGTTATTTATAATTGAAGCATTTATAGTTTTACTATAATATCCTGATTTGCTAAATGTAAATTGATAGCTTCCCTGGTATATATATCTGTGATAATTTCCTATTGGTAGGCTTGAAAAAACATGAGAACTATCAATATCATGACCTATAATTTCAATTTTTGCTTTTAAAGGTAATCCTGTGATACTATCTGTTATTATTCCCCTCAGACCATAAAGTGATTGCTGCATAAAATTATAAAATGAATTTTTATTTGCATCCCAAAAGGAGGGAAGATCTAAAGGGTTTGGTGTTTTGTCATTAGAAAGTTCTAATGTAAATTCTCTACATTGTTTAAAGTAATTCATATAATCTTGTCTTCCACCATCAACTTCATACCAGTCATATCCATTAACTATTCCATCATCAAATCCAGTAAAGTAGTTTGAGTTTCCGTAGTATTGACAAGTATCAGCATATTCATTACATATATGTTGCCACCAATTATCATCTGCTGTTAGCTGAAACCATGTATCCCAAGGGTAATTAGCTACTACAGCTCCTGTATGTAAATTCGATGATAAGTTAAAGTTAATAGAATCAGATAATCCCATAAAAAATAGTGTTTCATCTTGCCATGGGTTTCCATCAGGATGAGGGCCATCTTGAGGATCAGGATAATTTCTATTTAAATCTATCATATTCGCATTTGATCTTGTAGCTCCCCAAACATTACTATTACCGCTAGCATAAGCGCCATCAGGATTTGCCAGAGGATTAATCCAAATGTCTATTCCGTTAACTAAATCTGTTATATAGCTATCTGTATTATAGTTGTTTAAGATATCATCTATAAGTCTTAGCATTAAAACATATCCAGTTAATTCATCACCATGCATAGAAGAAGTATAGAGAA
>Ga0307986_10003986_pt1 | contig 10138 bp, 13 predicted proteins | sample EllFjometageno82_FD_203170 | JGI IMG/M metagenome (GOLD analysis project Ga0307986, IMG submission 203170) | Marine microbial communities from Ellis Fjord, Antarctic Ocean - #82 | ecosystem: Environmental > Aquatic > Marine > Unclassified | place: Southern Ocean | collected 2014-10-09
TTTCATCATCGCTGCAACTGTTGAAGAATCTACTCCACCAGACATAGCAACTACCACTAAGGTGTCTTTAGGTTCTTTTGCAATGCCAATAGAATTTAATTTATTCATATTTAATGATATTTATGCATATATTTTGTATAAGCAAATTAAATGATTTTAGACTACGAACCAGGTGACAAAGTCACTAATCCAGCTAATAAAGATTGGGGTATAGGACAAGTGCAATCAATAATTGATGAAAAAGTTACAGTTAATTTTGAAAATGTTGGAAAGAAAGTGATTAATGCAAATATAATAGAACTAGAAAAAATTATTAAATGAATATCCAAGAAACAAAAACAATAACCCTGTCTTTGATAGACACCTTCAGTAAAGCAAGTCAAGTTGCACTTGACCTTAGAAAGATTGGTTTAAAAAAGGAAATTAAATCAGATAATACACCAGTAACTAATGGTGATATTGAGGTTAATAAAATCTTAACAGAAAAAATATCTGAAATAACGCCAAACATTGTAATTATCTCAGAAGAAAATACTGCTCATAAAAATGATAAAAATCTGGAAAATTTTTGGTTAATAGACCCAATTGATGGAACGAGAGACTACATAAGTGATAGAGATGAATTTACCTTAAATGCCGCGCTAATAATAAATAAAAAACCAGCCATAGGTATTATTACAGTACCAGCTAAAAAAAGAGTTTTTTATTCATATGGATTGTCAAATAGTTATGAATTAATTAATAACCAGGAAATTAACTTACTTGATAAAAAAAAAAAATTTAAAGAATTAAAAGCTGTTAGCTATTCTAATGAATTAAAATCAGAAATTGCAGAGGTGCATAAAAAATATAATATTACATCTCATCAAAAAATGAAAAGTTCTTTAAAATTTTGTGTTATTGCGGCAGGAGAATTTGATTTATACGCAGCAGAACCAAGAGCTTGTGAGTGGGATATAGCCGCGGGTCATGCAATACTCGAACATGCGGGTGGTAAAATAACAGATTTTAATGGTGATGAAATTTTATATGGCAAACCAGAATTTAAGAATCCAAGTTTAATTATAAGAAGTAAAAATATACTTTAATGGATGAGCAACTAAGAGTAATTTTAATAATAATTGTCTCAGTATCAATATTTGGTCTTTTAGTTTTTGTATTTGTTAAAAACTATATTAGAAATATTGTTAACAATTTAGTAAAAGAAGAAAAGAAGAAGTTAAAGTAGTTTAATAATCTTTAAATACTCTGATTGATCAATATCCATTATTCTTTTTGATGTTGCAAAATCAAAACCATTCCTAGCAAGAAGTGAAATATCTTTTTTATAAAATAAAGGTCTGTTATCTTCTGCTCTAGCTGGTCCTATTCTTTTTTTCTTACAAATTTTTATACCAGAGAAGAAATCTTGATCGGAGTTGTCTTCTTTAATTTTTTGAATCGACTCTTTAATATAAGTTTCATTTATACCCTTACCCATAAGATAGTATCTAATCTTATTTATCGAGCTACCCTTTTGAATTAAACTACGTGTCTTACTCTCAGAATAAAACTTATCACTAATAAATTTACTTTTTTCAAGATCAGGTAAAACGATATCAATAAGGTCTGTAATATCTTGTTTTTTTACGTTAGGTACGTTTGCTTTTAGATATTTTTTTAATAGATAGGTTCTTAATTGTTGCTTTGATGGGGCATATTTTTCAATATAAGCAAAAGAAAAATTCCTCATCTCTTCCATTGTAACCTCTAGTGTTTTTTTTCTATTTCTCATTGGAATCATGTTATCTTGTAATATAATACACTAAAAAATGATCGATCAAATTTATACATTCTTTACTGCAGAAATAGTTTACCTTTGGTTAAACCTGGGTGTTTTACCTTTTTGGTTTGTTTTGGTAGTTTTTCCAAAGTCGCAGATATGTAGAGTATTTGTAACTTCAATTTTTCCAATTTTTATTTTAAGTATAGCTTATGCTTATTTACTCTATGTTGCTCACATAAATAGCTATGATTTTTTACAAAATTTTAGTCTTTATTTAGGGTTTGATGAGATTTCCAATTTATTTGAAAATCAATCTTTTTTAATTTTATTTTGGATACATTTTTTAGCTATTAATTTATTTTGTGGTGGCTGGATTGTTAATGACTCTCAAATGTTTGGCATGAATAAATTTCTCGTATCAATTCCTCTTATAATTACTTATTTGATTGGCCCAATAGGAATATTTATATACTGGATAATAAGAATATTTTATGCAAAACGAATAAGACTTTATGATTAAGTCAATTGATTTTTATTTTGATTTTATTAGCCCCTATTCTTACCTGGCTCAAAAAAAAATAAAGATATTAAAAAAGAAAAAAAATATTATTTTTAATTATAAACCAATTCTTGTTGGCGGCCTTCACAACTTGCAAGGCATAACTGCACCAGCTTTTATTAAGCCTAAACTTAAGCACATGATAAGTGATTGTAATTTAATTGCTGAAAAAGAGAATTTTGCTTTTATGTGGAATTCTAAGTTTCCTATTAACTCATTAAATGTCTTGCGTGGTTATCTTTTTTTAAATGATGAAACTAAAGACTTATACCTGAATGTAATATTTGATGCTTATTGGAAAGACAATCTAGACACTTCTAATGAAGAAATTTTAGAAACTCTTCTAAAAAAATGTAAAATTAATACAAATGAGTTCTTTGATGGTATTAAAGATCCTAAGATTAAAAATAAATTAAAAGACATAACTCAAGAAGCTCATGATAATGAAATATTTGGTGCTCCAAGTTTTGTTGTGAACAATAAAATATTCTGGGGACAAGATAGATTAGAATTTGCCTTAGATGAATATAATAAATAGTTTAAACTATTTTAAAATCACTTTGACTTATTGCTGTAAAGCCACCATCTATATGTGATACTTTTTCAAAGCCCATTTCCTTTAAAGATTTAGCTGCAAGAGCTGATCTTAATCCACCAGCACAAAATAAAACTATCTCTTTATTCATATCAATTTTTCCACTTTTAAAATAGGGACCCTCAGGGTCTAGCCAAAATTCCAACATACCTCGAGGTATATGATTTGAATTTTCAATTCTACCAGCTTTATCTAATTCACCCTTTTCCCTAATATCAATTAAGGTGCATGTACCTTCATTTAATAACTTTAATGCTTCATCTGCAGTGATAGTCTTAACTTCATTTAATGCTTCAGAAACTAGAGTTTGTGATGATTTAATATTCATAATATTGTAAAAATTTAAATATAAACAATTATATGAAAAAAAACATCATTAAAAAACTATTTATTAAACTTTCAAAAGTTTTGGGTTATGAGATAATTGACCAAAGTGATTTTAGTTCACCTACTCTTCAGAAAGAATTAAACGAAGATCTTTCAATCGTAAATAAAAAATCAATTGTTTTGCCTTTGGGTGAAGTAAAAATTACCAAAAAAGTAAGCACTGTACTTATTATATTTAGAGCTAACACCAATGTTGAGATATGGGATCAAAATAAAAAGAGATTGTTTGAAAAACCAAAAATTGAATATTCGATAAGAGCTTTAAAATCACTAATAAGATCAATTAATTTTTCTAAAACAAAATACCCAAATATTAAATTTAAAACAATAATTGTTGATGACAAATCCAAAGAAGAAAATTTAAACAAGATTAAGAAACTTATAGATGGAAGTGGTTTAGATATAAGTATCACTCCTTTAAACCATGAGAAATATAAAGATAAGATCAAACAACAAAAGAATGATCAAACCTTTTCAAATCTAGCAAGTTTGCTTCAATCTTTTGAACTGGGAAAAGACCATGGGGAAGATTTAATTTTCTTTATAGAGGATGATTACTTACACTTTGAGCCTATGATGGAAGAGATGATTGCATCATATGAAAGAATAGCTTCTCAAGTTAATAAGGCTATCTTTATGTGTCCTGCTGATTATCCGTATCTTTATATGAATAATGAAAAAACAAATATTCTAATTGGAAACAAAAGGCATTGGAGAACAATCAATCAAACTCTATGTACATTCATGACCACAAAGTCATTACTAGATAAGTATTGGAATAATTTTTATAATACTTGTTTAGATAGAAATGATCCTTTTGAAAAACATTTAAATGAAATCTATACAAAAGAATTTTGTATCTCACCTTTGAAAAGTCTTTCTCTACATCTTACAAATGTAAATTCTAGCTATGGGCTATCACCTTTTATCAATTACAAAAAGCTTTGGGATGAAAATCAATAAACTTCTAGGGATCGTAGTTCTGGGTAAATAATTAAAGGACCCCAATTATGGGGACTGTTTATTAACTGATAGAGAGAGAGAGTTAAGTTATTTTGTTAGTCTCTGATTGCATAAGCTCTAACACCTATCTCAGCAACATCAGTTCCAAGTTTTTCAGCTTCTTTACTGATACGTAAACCAACAGTTGCTTTCAATGTTTTAAAAATAATAAATGAAAGTATGAAACTGAAAGAACAAATTGCTAAAACACCTGTAAACTGTATTCCAAGAGATGTGTCTGGGTTTGTAATTGGAGCTATTAATGTTCCAAATATTCCTGAGAACATATGAACTGGAATAGCACCAACAACATCATCGAGACCTCTTCTTTCTAAAAATTTTGTCCCAAAGTACATTATTAAAGATCCAGTTGAACCAATGACTATTGCTAAACCTGGTGTAGGATTAAGTGGCTCAGCAGTGATAGCAACTAAACCAGCCAATGCGCCATTTAACATCATGACCACGTCTGTTTTCCCATCTAATAATCTTGTAACTATAGCTCCTGTTATAACGCCTCCTGCACCAGCAAGGTGAGTGTTTACTGCAATTTTACTAATAGCAGTTACATCATCAAATGTTCCCATTGCAAGCTGGCTAAAACCATTAAATCCAAACCATCCAAACCATAATAGAAATGTTCCAAGTGTAACTAAGGGAATACTTGAAGCCGCGAAAGGTACTAATGATTTAGTTTCTCCTTTTTTTCCAAATCTTCCTTCTCTTGCACCTAAAACTATTACACCTGCTAAAGCTGCAGAACCACCACAAGCATGTACGAGAGTTGACCCAGCAAAATCAGAAAATCCTAATGTTGCTAACCAACCACCACCCCACTGCCAACCCATTGAAACTGGGTAAATAAATCCACCCATTAATGCTGCAAAAATAAAGAAAGGCCATATTTTAATTCTTTCAGCAACCGCTCCTGAAACTATAGATACTGTTGCGCAAACAAACATTGCCTGGAAAAACCAATCAGAGCTATCTGAATAACCTTTTTCAATACTTGAATTAGCACTCCAAATTTTAAAAGAGCCTATAAAACCGCCCTCAGGTATTCCATATGCCAAATTATAACCAAATAAAAAAAATACAATTGAACAAATAGCAAATTTTCCTACATTTTTTGCTGCAATGGTTGATACACTTTTTGTAGTAACCAAACCACATTCAAGCATACAAAAACCTGCTGCCATTAATGCAACTAAAACTGAACCTATATAAAATGCTAAAGTATTAAAAATATACTGACCTTCTATTGATATTGTTGTTTCAGCATTACTAGCACTACACATGCTTAGTAAAAATATTAAACTAATAATTGGTGCTGTTATAATTTTATTCTTTTTTATCATTGAGAACTCTAGATTAAGTGAATACTTATATTCTGGTCTTAGTTTATATCTAATGCTGGTGTGTAAAAAGGGGTATGCTATATTTGCATACACTAACAGCCTTGTTACATTTCTGTAAAAGGCTGTTAATTAATTTGATTCTTAATTATTTGTTAAACATTTCTTTAAGCGATTTAGCTGGTAAAAACTTAACTTTTTGAGAAGCGCCAATTTGAATTTGCTCTCCTGTTCTTGGGTTTCTTCCAACTCTAGCTTTTCTTTTAGCTACTTTATAAGTACCAAATCCAGCAATTTTCACTGTATCGTCACCTTTTAAAGCATCAAGAATAGTGTTTGTAATTGTATCAAAAGTACGCTCTGCATCAGCTTTACTTAGGTTTAAAGAACCTGAAAGTTGTGCAATTAGTTGTTTTTTGTTCATTGTTTAGCTCCAGTTATAATGGTTAATTCCTTTATTTTACATAAAAGTCAATAAATCAAGCATTTTATTAGTGTTATCAAATTTATACAGCACTATATACTGTGATTTTGTTAGAAAGTGTTGATTTTAAATGGTTATTTAACTTAAAAATAAATTAAATAACTAGAATAAACCTAAGTCTTTTATGTCATTAAACGTTGTAAAAAACATCAATGATAGCAATAAAAACATTCCGATTCGAAAAAAACCCTCTTGAACCTTTTGACTTAAAGGTCGCCCTAATATTTTTTCAATGCCATAAAACATTAAGTGTCCACCATCTAACATTGGAATTGGGAACAAATTTATTAAGCCTAAACTAATTGAGATGTAGGCCATTAAGCTAATAAAAGGTAGAATACCAAATTCTGCAACCTGGCCACTAATTTTTGCTATTCTAATGGGACCCCCTAATTGTGAACTATCACCAGAACCGGTAATCATACTTCCAAGATACTTGAGGGAAGAAACACTTACATAATAAACTTCATTAACAGCGTAAAACAGAGCTTTAACTGGGCCAAGTTTAACGTGGTTTATCTCATTATTATAAGCTCCAAGCTTAATACCAACCATACGTTTTGTTATTTTGTTACCAAGGTTATCTTCACTTTCAACCATGTTAGGCTTTACCTTAAAGGTCCGGTCTTGATCATATCTGTTTACTGTAAAACTAATAAATTCATTTGTAGACATCATGATAAATTTTGACACTTCCATGATACTTTTAACTTTATTGCCATCAATTGAGACCACAATATCATTGTTTTTTAGACCGGCAATCATTGCCGGACTATTTTTTTGAACTTCATTTATTACAGCTGGGGTAAAATCTTTGCCAGCAAAAATATAGATAGAGAAAAATATAAGAATTGCTAATAAAAAGTTAGCTAAAGGACCACCAAACACAATTAAAGCTCTTTGATGTAGCGGTTTTAAAACAAACAATTTATCTTGATCTTTTTTGCTGTATTCTTTAATTATTTTTTCATTATCAGCTTGACTATAAACATTTCTATCACCAAAAAATTTAACATACCCACCTAGTGGTATCATGCAAATTTTCCAACGTGTACCAGACTTATCATTCCAACCAAATAATTCTTTACCAAAACCTATGGAAAAATCAGTAATACCCACCTTAAAACGTTTGGCAAAATAATAGTGTCCATATTCATGGATAAACACGACAACTACAATTAAGGCTATAAAGGGTAATATGTAAGATAACATGATGGTCTAATAATACTTTTTATTAATATAATTTCTAGTTTAAAAATTCTAATTTTTAATATTGTAGCCTTTTTTCAATAATATTGAGACAGAGATCACACAAATTATTAAAAATAACACCATGGATCCTACACTTATCCAAATATTAAAATCTGATATTCCATAAAATGAAAATCTTAATCCATCAATTAAATAAACTACTGGATTAAAATAACTTACTGTTTGCCAGATAGGAGGCAGCATATCTAAAGAATATAAACTTCCACCCAAAAATACCATTGGTGTAATAACTAGAGATGGAACTATAGACATTTGCTCAAAGTTTGAGCTAAGAACTCCAATCAAAAATCCAAATAAAGCAAACGTAAATGAAACTAATATTAATAAAAAAACCATTAATAGAGGATATTCAACTGTCACATCAACAAAAAAGGAGGCAGTTAAGTAGATTACGGCACCAACAATTAATGTTTTAGTTGCTCCAGCTCCAACAAAAGCAAGAACAATTTCATGTGATGAAATAGGTGCTGCTAAAATTTCATTAATAGTTCCATTAAATTTGGGAAAAAATATTCCAAAGGATGTATTACTTATTGCTTGAGTTAACAAAGTAAGCATCAATAGTCCTGGCACTATGTATGAACCATAGCTAACACCATCTATTTTTTGAATATAGCTTCCAATAACTGAACCAAAGACCACAAAATATAACGATGTGGATATTACAGGTGAAAGAAGAGACTGACCCAGGGTCCTTCTAAACCTATTCATCTCATGAAGATATATGGCTTTAAATCCATAATAATTAATTTTCATTATTCTCCTTAACTAAATCAACAAAAATTTTTTCTAATGAACTTTGTTCTGTTATCAAATCTTTTAATCTTAAACCCGCATCTTTTAGACCTTTTAATAAATCAGTAATGCCAGTTTTTTCAGCTTGAACATTGTAAGTGTAAACTAAAGACATATTATTTTTACCTATGTCTAAATTATATTTAGATAATCCTTCTGGAATTTTTATTATCTCATCCTGTAGTTCTACTGTTAATTTTTTATGACCCATTTTCTTAATTAATTCCTTTTTATCTTCAACTACAATAATTTCACCTTGATTAATCACCGCCACACGGTCTGCAATAGCTTCTGCTTCTTCAATATAATGAGTAGTTAAAATAATAGTAACTCCTGTTTTTCTCAATTCTTCAACTACTAACCACATATCTTTTCTAAGCTCAACATCAACACCTGCTGTAGGTTCGTCAAGAAATAATATTTTTGGTTCATGTGATAAAGCTTTAGCAATTAAAACTCTTCTTTTCATTCCACCGGACAATTGTCTTAATCTTTGATTTTTCTTATCCCACAAACTTAAATCTTTTAAAATTTTTTCGATGTGTTCTGGTTTCGGAGATTTGCCGTATAGTCCCCTTGAGTAAGACACAGTATCAAAAACTGTTTCAAAAGATTCTAGGTTTAATTCTTGAGGAACCATTCCTATTCTAGATCTTGTTTCACGGTAATCTTTAATTATATCAAAACCATCAATGGTGACCGTTCCAGATGAGGGGGTAACAATCCCACAAATTATACTAATCAGAGTTGTTTTACCCGCACCGTTTGGTCCCAGCATTGCAAGGATTTCACCTTGTTTAACTTTAAGACTAACTTTTTTTAGTGCACTAAAACTATTGTCATATACTTTTGATAGGGCACTAATAACTATTTGGTTTTCAGACATTTACTAGCCTTTATATAGTTACTAATATCTTTATTGCAATTAATTGGGACATATTAACAATTTTGCCCTATTTAATCGAAGTTAATTAGTAAAAAAAATTGACTTAATCAAATCTCTAATTTAATAAAAGTTCATATTCTTTTTTAAAGAATATCAGTTTCTGGGGTGCTGTAAAAAGCTGAGAATATACCCAAAGAACCTGTTGTATAATCACAACGAAGGGAAAAAATGAACACAGTATATCTAGATCAGTCAACTACTATAATTACTCTACTTTTAACTTCACTTACTTTTGCGGTCATTGGAATAGTTTACTCAAAAGGTAGGCTTTCAATTAATGCATATTTAAATGCAGATAGATCAATTGGAAAAAGATCTTTAACCGCATCATTAGTTGCATCTTGTTTTGGTGTTTGGATATTAATTGGCCCATCAGAGGCTGCTACTTGGGGTGGTTTAGGTGCTATAATTGGATATGGTTTAGGTCAGGCTCTACCTTTCTTGGCTTTCATTACAATTGGGCAAAGAATGAGAAAAATTATGCCTAACGGTAATACTCTAACTCAATTCGTTCTGATTAGATTTGGTAAAGCGATGTTTCGTTTAGTTTTATTATTAACAATAATGTACATGTTTGTGTATTTTGCAGCAGAAGTTACAGCTATTGCAAAAGTTGTTAACTTAATATCTGGATTTCCTCTTTGGCAAACTTCTCTTGTTATAATCATTGCCACTCTTTCCTATACTCTTTATGGAGGACTTAGAGCTTCAATTTTTACAGATAAAATTCAATTTATTATAATCATAATTTTATTAATATTTGCTATTAACCATATTTTTAATTCTGGAAATAATACATTTTCAATAGATTTAATTAATGAAAAAGCTGGAACATTAATGAGTGGTAAATATTTTTATGGTTATACTGCGGGTTTAACTTTCTTCATTGCTGTTTTTGCAACCAACTTATTTGACCAAGGTATTTGGCAAAGAGTATTTGCAGCTAAAAATTCAGATGATTTAAGAAAGGGATTTATG
>Ga0307986_10003988_pt1 | contig 10128 bp, 13 predicted proteins | sample EllFjometageno82_FD_203170 | JGI IMG/M metagenome (GOLD analysis project Ga0307986, IMG submission 203170) | Marine microbial communities from Ellis Fjord, Antarctic Ocean - #82 | ecosystem: Environmental > Aquatic > Marine > Unclassified | place: Southern Ocean | collected 2014-10-09
TCAAATAGCCACAAAAAGTACGCTATTACCTGGTTTTCTTTAGCGCTGTCAATTTTTTTATTTTATTTATATGTGAGAAAAAATACATATTAATTTTTACAAGCTTACAAATAACTCTTAATTATTTTAAAAATATTGTCCAAATTTTCATGATGACTAATCCGATCAATATACTTTCCTTTATCTAATAGAAGTATTGAAGAACTATGATTGATTAAATAACTACCATCTTCATTAAAGATTTTTTCACTTAAAACACCCCATGATTTTGAAAGCAAAAATATTTTTTGTGGATCTCCAGTTATTCCATAAATCTTACTTTTAAATGAATTCAAGTAATCCTTAATTATTTGAGGATTGTCTCTTTCAGGATCAATACTTATAAAAAAAACTTTCAAATTTTTTTTCTCACTATCATCTAATTTTTCGATAACCTGGTCTAGATTAGATAATGTCATTGGACATATATCGGGACAATTTGTAAAACCAAAAAAAATTGCAGTTAACGGTACTTGAAAAGATTTTTCAGATATTGGTTTATTGTTTACATCTTTTAAAACAAAGGATGAACCAGAATATGATAAAACAATTTTATCCTGCTTTTCCTGTATCGAGAGCACAATAGGAAGCATAATAAATAGAAAGATTAGTAAACACCCACCGAGAATAGTTATTGATGTCTTTAATTTCATAATTTAATAGCTAATATAATGTATATTAAAATTATGTCTAAATTTTTAAAAAAAGTTTTTGGCTCGCTTTCTGATAAACCATGGGAAAAAGAACAGATTATAACTGATAATTATCACCAGGGTAAAACTTTTGACATATCACTGCCAACATCAGCGGTTATAGTTATTTTTGGAGTAAGCACTGTTCTGTTTACTTTGGTTGTTACAGGTTATCTTTATAGCATTCCCGTGAGTCAAGATACTGGATACTTGCTAAAACCAAATTTATTATGGTTAAATACTTTAATTCTACTAGTTGTAACTTATTTTTTTAATAAAATTACAAAGGATTTAAAAAAAAATAATTTTGAGAAGATTAAAATTAATTTACTTATAATTGGTTTTTTAAGTTATTTGTTTTTATTTGGACAAATATTGTTTTGGTTTCAATTAATGAACAGTGGAAATTATGTTTCTACAAATAATTATTTTTCATCTTTCTATATTTTTACAGCGCTCCATGGGTTACATCTTTTAGGCGGATTATTATTTTGGGGTAAGGTTTTTTCTAAAGTTAATAAACTGAAAAAAGAAGACACTATAAAAGAACAAAAAAACATTAATGCCCTATCTCTTTACTGGACTTTTTTATTAATTGTTTGGATCGCATTTTTCTTAATTATGTATGTTTTTAATGACGCTGTTATTGCTTGGTGCCAAGCGTTACTTAATTAAGTGTTTAAAGAAACAACATTAAAAAAGTTCCAACAATGATTATAAAAATTAATAAGATATTTACAGATCTTAAGTATTTTTTTACTTCTGGTTTTTTTTCTTTCTTTGAAAAAACTCCTGCACCCAATGCAATTACAAGATAAAAAATAAACACTAAAAAAAGTATAATTATATAAATACTAAGTTTTCCAAACATAATTTAATCCACTATAAGGCCTTATTTGTTCATTTATTAATATATTTTTCTATAGATTCTGTATTTTAATTCAATTACTGTTGTCTTAAAGAGAGAGAGAAATATGCACCCGGGAATTATATTTTTAGGGGTAATTGTTGGTTCTGTTCTGTTCCATATATATACTCCATGGTGGTGGACTGACATAGCTTCGAATTGGGGAGCAATGGATGATACAATTAATTTAACTTTTTGGATTGGTGGAGGAGTATTTATTTTAGTTTGCCTGTTCATGGTTTATTGCATTTTTATGTTTTCTTATAAAGAAGGCCGTAACGTTGAATACAAACCAGAGGATCATAAGCTAGAAAAAATATTAACTATTGCAACTACTGTAGGAGTGATAGCTCTTTTGGCACCAGGACTTATTGTTTATAATAATTATATTAATACTCCTAAAAATGCATTGCAAGTTGAAGTAAATGCTTGGCAATGGGGATGGCAATATAGATTGCCAGGTGAAGATGGAATATTAGGTACTGCCCAAGTAGCAAAAATTAGTGATGATAATCCTTTCGGAATAAATTTGGATGACCCAAATGGAAAAGATGATATTTTAATTGAAGACGATGTGCTTCACCTAAAAACAGATAGACCAGTAAAAATTTTATTAAGATCACTGGATGTTTTACACAATTATTATGTTCCACAATTTAGAGCAAAAATGGATGCCATACCTGGGATAATTACTTATTATTGGTTTGAGCCAAATAAAATAGGAGAGTATGAAGTTTTATGCGCTGAATACTGTGGAGTAGGCCATTATGCTATGAGAGCAAAAGTTATAGTTGAAAGTAAAGACAATTATGAAAACTGGATTAAAGAACAAGAAACTTTTTCTGATTTAATTGCCAAACAAGAAAAAGATAAATTAAAAACAACTCTCATTGCTAAAAATAATGATTAAATAATGTAAGGAATAGTTATGTCAGATGAATATAACCATAAAAATACACCTTTAGAAGCACAGTCTTCAGAAACTATTTCTGGTACTTCAGGTTCGTCAAAAGATATTGACTACGTAAGACCTGCAGAACTTCCAGAACAAGATCTATATCATGGTCATAGCTTTATTACTAAATGGGTTTTTTGTCAGGATGCAAAAGTTATTGGAGTGCAATATTTTCTTACTGCTGTTTTTACAGGAATAGTAGGTCTTGTTCTTTCTTGGCTAATGCGTTTACAGCTAGGTTATCCAGATTTAGTTCCATTCATTACTGCTGAACACTATTATCAGTTTGTAACTATGCATGGAATGATAATGGTAGTTTATTTTTTAACAGCATTATTCTTGGGTGGCTTTGGAAATTATTTAATTCCTTTGATGGTTGGTGCAAGAGATATGGTTTTTCCATATGTAAACATGGTTAGTTTTTGGATGTTCTTTATTGCAGTTTGTGTTTTGATGGCTAGTTTTTTTGTTCCAGGTGGACCAACTGGAGCAGGATGGACACTTTATCCGCCTCAAGCAATTTTACCGGGTACCCCTGGCTCAAATATGGGAATTATTTTGATGCTTGTTTCTTTATCTTTATTTGTAATTGGATTTACTATGGGTGGATTAAATTACATAATTACAATTTTACAAGCCCGTACTAGAGGAATGACTTTAATGAGGATGCCCTTAACAATATGGGGAATCTTTACTGCAACAGCTTTAGCAATGTTAGCCTTTCCAGCTTTATTGGTTAGTTGTATTATGATGACTTTAGATAAGATGCTTGAGACTAGCTTTTTTATGCCAGTAATTCTCCAAGCGGGAGAGGTATTAGATTATGGAGGAGGAAGTCCTGTTCTCTTTCAACATTTATTTTGGTTTTTTGGACACCCCGAAGTTTATATTGTTGCTCTTCCTGCTTTTGGAATAGTTTCAGATTTAATATCAGTACATGCTAGAAAAAATATCTTTGGATATCGAATGATGGTTTGGGCTATAGTTGGTATTGGTGCTTTAAGCTTCTTTGTTTGGGCTCATCACATGTACGTTAGTGGAATGAACCCTTGGTTTGGTTTTTTCTTTGCAACCACTACCCTTATTATTGCAGTACCAACTGCATTAAAAGTTTATAATTGGATAATCACGTTATTTAGAGCCAACATAAGAATGAATACTGTAATGCTTTTTTGCTTAGGTTTTATTGTGACCTTTGTAAATGGTGGAATTACTGGAATTTTTTTAGGGAATGTTGCCGTAGACATTCCACTATCTGATACTTATTTTGTAATAGCTCACTTTCATATGGTGATGGGCATTGCCCCTCTAATGGTAATTATGGGAGCTGTTTATCATTGGTTTCCCTTAGTTACAGGAAGAATGTTAAGTGAAAAATTAGGTAAGTGGCATTTTTGGATCACTTTTTTAGGAGCTTACTCTATTTATTTCCCCATGCACTATCTTGGTTTTATCGGAGTACCAAGAAGGTATTATGAAATGTATGACAGTCCTTATGTGACCTCTGCAACAGGCATGAATGAATTTATAACTTTAGCTGCTTTAATTGTTGGTTTCTCACAACTCATATTTATTTATAATATAGTATCAAGCATGAGTATTGGTAAACCAGCTGGAAAAAATCCCTGGAAAGCAAATTCTTTAGAGTGGTTAACTCCAGAAGTACCACCAGCTCATGGTAATTGGGGAGATAAATTACCAGTTATTCATAGATGGCCTTATGACTTTAATGTACCAGGAGCAAAAGAAGATTATATAACTCAAACAACTCCACCAAGTGAAGTAATAAGTGCGGAGGTTGAAAAAACTTAATCAATTTATATGTCAGATAATTCATTAAACAATTTACCTGGAGGTTTTAAGGGTATGTCCCATGATATGGGGTCAGATCAAACTGCGTTTAAAGGTGTTCAATGGGGTAAAGTTATGATGTGGATTTTTCTACTTAGTGACACTTTTATATTTAGCTGTTTTTTAATTTCATACATGAAGGGGAGAGCTTCTACCGTGGTAGATTGGCCAAATACAAGTGAAGTTTTTTCATTACATGTGGGTGACGTGCCTGTTCCATTATTATTAATTGCAATCATGACTTTTGTTTTAATTACAAGCAGTGGAACTATGGCATTAGCTGTCAAATATGGCTATGAAAAAAATAGAAAAATGTGTGGATGGTTAATATTGGCTACAGCAATAGGAGGTCTCACTTTTGTAGGAATGCAGGTGTTTGAGTGGTCTAAATTAATACACGAAGGTGTTAGACCATGGGAAAATCCTTTTGGAGCAAAACAGTTTGGGTCCTTCTTTTTTATGATCACAGGTTTTCATGGAACACATGTATCGATTGGAGTGATATTTTTATTTATTTATGCAAGAAAAGTTTTTAGAGGTGATTTTGACACTGGTAAAAGAGGTTTTTTTACTACAATGAAATCAGATTATGTTGCAATAGAAATCTTAGGTCTTTATTGGCATTTTGTTGATTTAGTATGGGTATTTATATTTGCCTTCTTTTATTTATGGTAAACTAAATTATGGATGAAACACAAAACAAAGAAGAAGGAACAACACACAAAATAGGAATATACCTTTGGATTTGGGGCCTTCTATTTGTTCTTAGTTTCTTTTCTTACATGGTTGACTGGTTTGCATTTCAAGGGTTTTTAAGATGGACTTTAATTTTAATATTTATGTTTCTTAAGGCTGGTTTAATAATGGCGTTCTTTATGCATTTATATTGGGAACGATATGCTTTAGTTAATGTTCTTTTGTGGCCGATGACAGCAATAGTTGGTTTTATTGTACTTATGGCGGCAGAAGCAAAATACACTGTTTTTACAAGATTATTATATTTTTTTATAGGAGGATAATTTAAATGACTGGTTTTACTGTACTTGCTGGAGTGATAATATTTTTTTTACTTTTTATTTACGTAACATGGTTTGGCACTCAATTAAGAATAGAGGCTCAAAAAGAAAAAAGCCGATCAATTAAAATTAACCCATATGACAATTTGCCTCTCAGTAGAAGATTTATTGATAAAAAAAATAAACAGGTTGGACTCTTTGATTTAGGTAATCATATTTTAATTATTGGAATGGTAATATCTCTTATATTTATTTTAATAAGTATAGATTAGCTGTAGAGTACTTTTATCCAATATGATTATAAAAAAAACCCCATCACTAAATATAAATATTGATATTAAATCTTTATATTTGTTAATGAAGCCAAGAGTTATGTCTCTTGTTGTTTTTACGTGTGCTGTTGGCCTTTTAACTTCCAATTCCAATATAGATATTATTAAGGCCATGATAGGCATAACCTTAGTCGCGTTAGGTGCTGGTGCAGCGGGATGTTTAAACATGTGGTACGAGTCAGATTTAGATGCACTTATGACAAGAACATGCTTGAGGCCAATTCCAACTGGTAAAATTAATAGAAAACAGGCACTTATCTTTGGAGTATTATTGTCAATAATTTCAGTTATAGCTTTAAATTATTTTACAAATTTATTATCTGCATCATTGTTGCTATTTACAATATTCTTTTATCTTTTTATTTACACAATATGGTTAAAAAAAAAGACACCACAAAATATTGTTATTGGTGGAGTAGCTGGAGCATTGCCACCTGTTATCGGATGGACTATAGCTACCAATACAATTAGTTTAGAGCCATTAACTTTATTTTTAATAATTTTTTTTTGGACACCCTCTCATTTTTGGGCATTGAGTCTTTATAAGGCTGACGATTATAAAAAAGCAAAAATTCCAATGCTACCTTTAACTGATGGTGTTGAAAAAACAAAAATACATATTTTTATTTATTCTTTGTTAATGTTGCCAGTTATCACTTTTCCATATTTGATCAATTTTTCAGGTTTAACGTATTTCATACCCGTATTAATTCTTACAATTTATTATATTTTTATTTGTTTTGATCTATATAAACATAAGAAAAATAGATTTGATTTAAAAAAGGCAAAAAAAGTATTTGCTTATTCAATTTTATATTTATTTTTAATCTTTGTATTATTTTTGATAGATAGTCTAATTTAAATATTGTTACTGAAAAAAATTCTAGTAAAGTATCTTATAATCATTAATGAAATATATTAGCACTAGAGATAATTCAAAAGAATATAGCTTTGAGGAAGTATTTATCAAAGGTCTAGCAGATGATGGGGGCTTGTTTGTGCCCAGGGAAGTTAAAAAATATAGTGCTGAGGATCTTGAATCATTAAGTAGTTTAAATTACCAGGACTTAGCAAAAAAAATAATTTATCCATTTATTGGTGATTTTATGACGGTAAATGAATTATCAGATATTGTTGAAAAGTCATATTCTGTGTTTAGAAAAGACAATGCTGTAGATTTAATTAAAGTAGGTAACACTAAGCTTTTAGAGTTATTTCATGGCCCAACACTTGCCTTTAAAGATATAGCGATGCAATTGTTGGGAAACTTTTATGAATTTTATTTAAACAAAACTAATAAAAATATAAATGTTGTAGTAGCAACATCAGGAGACACAGGTGCTGCTGCAATAGATGCAATCAAGGGGAAAAAGAATATGAATATATTTGTTCTTCACCCTCACAATAAAGTTTCACTTGTTCAAAGAAAACTAATGTCAACTATTAAAGAAAAAAATGTCTTTAATATAGCGATAGAAGGTAACTTCGATGACTGTCAAAATTTAGTTAAATCAATGTTTGCAGATAAAGAATTCTCTAACTCAATTAATATGTCTGGAGTGAATTCGATAAATTGGGCAAGAATTATCGCACAAGCAGTTTATTATTTTTACACATATTTTCAAATTAGAGACGATAGACCAGTTAATTTTTCAGTACCAACGGGAAATTTTGGAGATGTATACGCTGGTTATCTAGCTAAAAAAATGGGTCTACCAATAAATAAACTTATAGTTGCCACAAATCAAAATGATATTTTGCATAGAGCAATTTCAAATGGAAAATATGAAGCTGAAAGTGTTTTTGAAACAAATTCGCCGAGTATGGATATTCAAATTGCAAGTAACTTTGAAAGATTGGTGTATGATCTGAATGATTGCGATGATAATGAAACTCAAAAAATCATGACTGATATTAAAAAAGAAGGCAAATATATTATTCCAAAAAATAAAATGGAAAAAATAAAAAAAAATTTTTTATCAGCGAGCATTAATAAAAAAGAGGTTTTAGATATTATTAAAGAGGTTTATGATAAATATGATATTATATTGGATCCTCACAGTGCAATAGGCTTTGGAGCCTTAAATAAAGTAAGTATAGATGGTAATAATATTGTTTTGGTAACAGCACACCCATGTAAATTTCCTGATGCAATAGATAAATCAATTGGCATCAAGCCAGATCTACCCGACCAACTAAAGTATATTATGGATGAAAAGGAAAATTATGATATTATATCAAATAATCTAAGTAAAACTCAAAAATATATTAAGAAAAAAATACAATGAAATTAAAAGAAAATGACAACATACCTAATTCTGAATTTTTTATTATGGAAGATGGAAATCCAGTTAAGAAAAATACATTAGAATTTTTTAAGGATAAGAAGGTGGTTTTATTTGGTTTGCCAGGTGCTTACACATCAGTTTGTTCAGCCAAGCATTTGCCAGGATACGTTGATAATTATGAAAAATACGTGGCAAAAGGTGTAGATTACATAGTATGCATTTCAGTAAACGATCCATTCGTAATGGATGCGTGGGGAAAAAGTCAAAATGTTACAGATAAAATTTTGATGATGGCAGATCCATTTTTAACTTTTACAAGGGCAATAGGTGCGGATGTTGATAAAAGTGCTAGAGGATTAGGTATAAGATCAAATAGGTACACAATGTTAATTGACAACCTTAAAGTAATTAAATTACAAGAAGAAATAGATGTGGGTGCATGTGAAGTATCTGCTGCCCAAAACTTTATAAATTTAGTTTGATTCTGCAGCTTGCTTTGCGAGTAAGTCGACCTCCTCATTTAAAATATTTCCAGCGTGTGCCTTAATCCATATCCATTTAATTGCATGGGATTTATTTAAATCATAAAGTTGAATCCAAAGTTCTTTATTTTTTACTGGTTCTTTTTTTGAAGTCAGCCAATTATTTTTTATCCATTTATGTACCCAATCAGTAATACCTAATCTCACATATTGTGAATCAGTATAAATTTCAATTGGTTGTTTTTCTTCTATTGTTTGAAGTGCTTTAATTGGAGCCATTAACTCCATTTTATTATTGGTCGTATCTTTTACACTGCCACTAATTTTTTTTACCTCATTATTAAAATAGATAATTGCCGCCCAACCTCCATTTCCAGGATTATTTAAACAAGAACCATCAGTATAAATTTTTATCATTACTTATAATAATCTTTGTAGCTATTAAGATTGTTATGGATAATTAGTTTTTGTAAATATTCGTTAGGATCTTTAATTTGAATTAAGGCAGTTTTAGGGGTATTAAAATAATCATAAATTCTAGTTAGTAGATACCTTAAAGCCGCACCTCTACATAATATATTTAATGCATCTTTTTCTTTTTTTGAAAAAGGTCTTATGCTTTCATATCCATCAATTAAGTTTTTAATTTTTTTATTATTCATAGCAAAAGAATTTTTTTTTTTATCGAAGCATAATGCATTTATACAAATTGCAATCTCATACATCAGGTAATCATTGCTTGAAAAATAAAAATCAATAAACCCAGAAAATGTATTTTTGTTAAAGAAAATATTATCTATAAATAAATCTCCATGAATGATCCCACTAGGTAGCTTTTTAGGCCACTGACTTTTAATATTTTTTAAGCATCCTTTAAGTGTAGGTTCTAGCTTTGAGGCTACTTTACTAGATGTAAACTTAATAGATTTTAAAAGGTCACCTAATTTGCTAATAGACATAGAGTTCTCTCTATATAGCTTTATTTTTTTTGTAACAATATGAAATTTTGCAATATTTTTTCCTATGTCAAAACAGTTTTTATAATTGAGATTAGCTTTATCTGCTCCCTTTAAAAAGGTAACAATACAGAAGGATTTATTTTGAATTGTGCTTAGATGCTTACCTTTGCTGTTTTTTAGAGGTTTAGGACAAATAATTTTTTTTTGATTTAAGCTCTCCATTAAATTCATAAAAAAAGGTAAGTCTTTTTTTTGAACTCTTTTTTCAAAAATTGTTAAGATATATTTTTTTTTACTTGTCCTTAACAGATAATTTGTATTTTCTATTCCTTTTTTTATACCCTCAAATTTAGTTACCGTATCTATTTTATAATCATTACTTAATAAACGAACATCTTTATTGCTTATTTTTGTATATACAGCCATTTAATTTAATTTTGCTGGGACTTTAAAAATGATATTTTCTTTTATAATCTCAACTTCTTCAATTTTTATTTTAAACTTTACCTTAAGTTTGTTTATAAAATTTTCAACTAGAACTTCTGGGGCAGATGCACCAGATGAAATACCAATTGTTTTGCAATTCAGTAATTTTTCATAAGGTATC
>Ga0307986_10003990_pt1 | contig 10124 bp, 13 predicted proteins | sample EllFjometageno82_FD_203170 | JGI IMG/M metagenome (GOLD analysis project Ga0307986, IMG submission 203170) | Marine microbial communities from Ellis Fjord, Antarctic Ocean - #82 | ecosystem: Environmental > Aquatic > Marine > Unclassified | place: Southern Ocean | collected 2014-10-09
GTGTTGCATAAGCATACTCATCTCTATCGTAATGAAACCCTGAAGTGGGTCTAGTATTCTTATGGAACCAAGTTTCGAAGCCTCTAATTTTAGAGGTATCATAGTAAGGTCTAGCTGCTTCTATTAGAGGGTGTTGATCTCCATGAGTCCACTCGGGTACTCTAGATATATCTTCCTCTTGCCAATCTTTTAATAAATTTATTGGCAAAACATTATCGAGTATAACTACTCTCATACTTTTCTCCAGCTATCCTTTTCTTTATTCTCCGATACATTATATATTTCCCATGGAGCGTTGTCTCTATGTAAGATACCTACCCAAGTATGAGACTTAGGTAAAGGTCTTTTTAAAGTAAACGGATAAGGACAATCCTTAATCCATAGTGTACTAACTGTATCGTGTTTATCCACCCTTAAAATCTTATAGTATTTTAGGGGAGATTTATATTTTTTGTGTTTTGTGAAAAAGTACCCAAGACTATCAATGTAGTACTTTCCTTGATGTTGTAAGTATGAAGGAATATCTCCAAGCATATACTTTAAAGGGTATATACTTTTCATTGGACTCTGAAGCCTTCTTATGCCTAGAGTCTTACCTTTCATGTTTGTATCATCTAATACTTGATTCTCTATCCATAAAATACCATCAACAAGATGTATTTCATCTGTGTGTACTACGAATAAAGGAAAATGTATTTTATCATATATCATACATCTTTTCAAACTTACCAAAGGAGTAGTCATCTCCTACATCAAAATCGCAACCTACAGGACAGCCAGGTATAGATAATCCTCTATCCATCTGTACACAGTCTTTTACTATTTCCATATACTCATCAACGTAATCTATCTGCACTTCTGCTAGAATAGAATCATGTACAAGAGCAAATATCTTAGCTTTGGAACTATCAATCTTATTATGAGTATCGATTGCTCCGAGTAAGTTTATGTCAGATGCAATGGACTGTACTAAAAAGTTCATACCAGACCTAACCTCATGACTTGCGATTCCTTTATTATCAGAGGCAACATTAGGTAATCTTCTCTTTCTTCCAAAGTGAGAATATATAAACCCATTGTCTCTAATAAACTTAGATGATGTGTCAATCCAAGCTCTTAATTTAAAGAACTGTCGGAAGTAATCATCAATAACTTCCTGTGCATTGTTTAGACTAAAGTGTTTACCAGAGTCTGTAGTTACTTGTTCAGATATTTTTCTAGCTCCAGCACCATACATGATGCCAAAGGTAACAGCCTTTGCAGCCTGTCTCTCTGTTGAGTAATCTTTTGCAATATCTTCTACATCGCCAGGTAGTCCGAAAACTAACTTAGCAATACTACTGTGGAAATTACCACCATCTTGAAACACTTTCATTAAGTTCTTATCATTTGCAAGAACAGCGGCAACATATACCTCGGCTGTTGTTAAATCCATTGCAACAATTTTGTTGCCTGGCTTAGCTTTGATACACCCTTTGACAATGGGATTGTCTCTAGGTATTTGTTGCATATTCATTTTACCACTAGAAGAAAGACGACCTGAGGTTGTGCCATGTAGGTTAAACCCTGTGCGCAACCTATCATCTCTGTCTAGTTGTGGATAAATTTTATCTAAGTAAGTGTTCTTAATCTTAGATTTCTTTCTAATAGAGAGAATATGTTTAGGTATCTCATGCATCTCTGCTAGTTGTCCTAATACTTCCGCATCTGTAGAGTGCGCACCTGTACCTGTTTTCTTACCAGTAGGTTTTAGACCTACAAAATCAAACAGTAAAGACCGTAGTTGTACGGTACTATTAGGATTGAACTCTTTGCCTTTCATTTTTTCGAATGTGGCTACTTCATCAAATTCATATAATTCGGTTACTGCGTTATCAATGTCGTTTTGCATCAATACAGTTCCTGCGGCTAGTCTCTCTTTATCAAAAGGTACGCCAGTGTCTTGAATATCTGTTAGGAATCTACAGCCAGGTATTAGTATATTTTCATATACAGACCATAGCTTAGCATTCTTTTTAACAGCAGGATATAACTTTTCAAAAACTAATAGTGTTACTACTGCGTCCATTGCAGCATATGTTTTCATAACTTCAAATGGAATACTATCCCATTGAAAGTCATCTTTAAGTATTCTATTTTGTCTTTTGTAATTTGCTATCCAATCATGCATTGGCTTCTCATAATCCCCATAGGGAGTATATTTTAGAGCAAGTTGTTTTAATCCATGTGTGCCAGGTAATTCTTCTAAACAATAGTGTAGAAGCATGGTGTCATGGAAGTTTGGAAACTTGAATCCAAAGTGATATTCAAAGAAAGCTAAATCAAACTTTGCATTGTGGAAAACTACTTGTTTTATGTCAAATATTTTCTGCATTAGTTCTTCTACTTCTTCGTCTATAATGTCTGTGAGTACATACGCACCCTTGTCTTTTTCGTAGGATAAGCTAAACCCAATCATATGACCATCACGAGGCCAAAGCCCTGTTGTCTCAGAGTCTAACCCTATAAATTTATTAGGGTGTGCTAGTGCACCTTGTAGAAACTCCATGGCTTCTTCTTTGGTGTCTATTCCTCTAGCTTGTTCGTCGCTTACTTTTGCTACTACTAAATCACCACTAATAAACTTAGTGATGTTTGCTTTACTCTCGTCCCACACAGGCTTTGCCTCGGGTTTAAAAGAAAGCATGGCAGGATTAATTACTGGAAGAAACTTATCTTCTACACACCTACCACTATATTCTGTTATTGAATTTATACTTGTAAAATACTTTAAACTTTCAGAGCCTACAAGTATAACCCAGTCAAAATCGTTTGTGTTGATATCTATATCAACATCTGCTTTTAAAATCTTTTTCTTACTACTATCCGAACAGAGAGCAAATCTCTCGAACTCGAATGCGTTATCAAATCTGTCCGACCAGTTGGTTCGGCTCATCTTTGATTCTATTATTGCTACTTTTGCCATGTATTATTTCTCATTTATAAACTATATTATATCAAATTTTAAACGCCGTGTCAAGAAGAATATAACCTTTCCCTTAGATTGTGTACCTTAATTTCAGCAAGGCTGCCTGGGTCTATGTTTGCACCCAAGTTCACATTTCTAGCTAAGAGTCCTACTTTGTCTGCAAGTATCTTTACATTCTCTGAAGCACTTTGTCCTGCGTCATCCCCATCAAATACTATATCTACTCCGTCAATGTTTTGCATTTTTAATATAGCTAATTTATCTTCATCAATGTTGTTTGTTCCGAAACAACATACTGCGTTGGTTAACCCTTTGTCATGTAAGTTAATCATATCGAATATACCTTCGACAAGTATTACTTTACCCTTGATTGGTTTAACACTAGAGGGAAAAAGTGGTAGCACGGCTTGGGGAGGATATATTAAATACTTTGGCGTTTCCGTCATAGTCATATGTCTACCGTTAAAAGCTACTACTTTCCCTGTTATGTCACGAATAGGAAAAACAATTCTTCCATTAAAACTCCTTTCGTGATGCAAGAAGGCTTCAAATAATGTATAAGTTTCTGGTTTAATCCCTCTCCAGTTGCCCACATAAGGGGCAAACCCGATAGGAAAATCAAAACCTGTACTTGAGCTTCTCGTTTCTTGTATTTTGTCTTTTAGTTTTTGTCTCCTAATTTCTAGGAAATTTGCTGCTGCTCCGAAGTGTTTAAATATGTTACCTCGAAAGCCACAAGCAAAACAGTTAAAGATACCTGTTATGTTATCAATCCGCATACTTGGGTTACTATCATCATGGTCTGGATTCAGACATTTAGTTACAAAGTCTCGTCCTGATACTTTAAAATCTAATTTTCTTTCGTGTAGTAACTCGTCTACTCTCATTTAACAACCTCTGGGGTTACCCCATCATTATTGTCATCAGTAGTATTATTGCGATTGCGACTGTCCATAGTGTTTTCTGTTCTATCATGTTTCCATTTCAAGGTTTCGCCTAAGTCTTCATAATCAGTCATTTTTGTTCCTTGCCCATCAGTGTCATGAGAGTAGTATAGGCTTTTAAACACTACCTCCTGCATCTGGAACCAAATGGCTATCGCATCGTCTCTAAATTCTTTACTACTCCACAAGTAAAATACATTGTGGTAGTCTCCTAAGAATCTATGAACGGTTATGTTTAGGTTATAGTTTTCATCTATATTGTCTTTAATATGAGCTACTGCTCTTATTCTTTGACTACCTGCAATCGGGTACCAGTTTTTCATACATAAGTGAGGATTCTTAATCCCTTCCTTTAATATACTATCTACTAGTGGTTGATTTAAGGGTACATTTCTTATATTCTCTGCAACTGTTGGTTGCGAAAGTATAAAATCTGTTGTAATTGCTCTCACCTCAAATGGTGGAACATCTACTAAACTTGCGGACTTTTGTCCTATTCTATCACTTGCCATATGGGTCTACTCCTACTTTTATATCTGTCATAAATTTACTGAATTTATCTACTAAACTTTTCTTTGTAAGAATTTTTCCTTCTACCCACTTCTTTCCACCTGGCTTGTTTTCTTCATAATGAATTTCTCCATTGTTATACGCAACTTCAAAGATGCCATTGTGAGCATGGATATGTCTTATTTGTTTACCCCATGCTTCTGCTTCCATCTTTGCTTGGTATTCTTCTACCATTTCTTTATATTGCGTCATGTATATCTTCTCCTGTTGAGAGACTATCTTTTATAGCGTCTCTATCTTTAGGGTTCATAGTAGACTGCGGGCCTATCTTTAGTGTCTCCCAGTCCATCACACTAGTGAATCCTTCCATCTTTGCACTTCTCATTTTTGTACAGTTGAATGTAATACATTCATCTTCTGGTGACCATGTCTCCATTGTAAAGGCTGCATCTGCTGCATCGAGAATACCTTTTGCGAATCTTGCTTCCCCTGTATTATCTGTTTGATAAGGGGAGAATACTGGCACTTCATATTCTTGTGCCATACTTTTTAGAGCCTTACTGACTTCTATTTGTTCTGTCCAATCGTACTGACCTCCTCTAGAGGGTACATTAGAGCGTTTGACTTGGTTAATATAATCTACGATAATTACTCCAACATCTGTTTGGGAAACCTTTGCTTCCAGTTCTTTTCTTATTCTAGTGAGACTTAATACTGGATCGTAGATTACATCCAGCTGTCTGTCCTTATGTAGGGGATTCTTAGTAAGAACACTATGAAACTCTTCAAAGTTTCTATCATCATAGAACTTCGGTAAAGAGTCATGCCCTCCTTCAAATCTTCCTGCCCACCATTCTGCTACTCTATTCCACTCAACTGTTGTTAAGTTTTTTGTGGCTAATCTGCCTATAGGAACTCTCGCACCTAAAGAACACATTCTTTGTAGTATAGCACGACTATCCATCTCTATTGTAAAGTAGATAGCACTTCTGCCTTGATTATAAACATTTGTGGCAATGTTTACGCAGGTAAGAGTTTTACCAGCACCTCGTCGTCCACCTATAAGAACTAAGTCTCTAGGGGAGAACTTCATACTTTGGTCATACTCATCATTGAGTCCAAGAGGTAGATACTTTTTAAGTTGAGCTTCTGTGTCAAACAAACTAATTGTTTTCATATCTTCTTCAGGAGCTTTTAGGTCAACTCTTTCTCCTATATCTAAAACTATTTGTTGTAAAGACTCTACATTATCTTCTGCATTAGAGATAGCTACTGTCTTTTCTATGAACTTATCTAGTTCATCGAGGATTTCTACTTGGGTATATTCATTCTTGAGATACTCAAGGAGCATCCACGCGTCGACATCAACTTCTACAGCCTCTATCGCAAATATTTTTTCTTGTAGTTTCCTATCACGAATGGATAGTTTGAGATCTTCAAAAGTCGGGAGACTTCCAAAATTCTTTAAGTGAGTGGATATACTTCTATGAATAGTTTGATATTCGCCAGGTAGGTAGTTCTCTCTTAGGTTGCCCCAAGTGTCAAAATCTTCCTGCGTTATTATTTGCTTCAGTAAAGCTGAAGTTAAGTTCAAAGTATACCCTCCCAGATAAAGAAAGACAAGGGAGAATAAATCTCCCTCACCTTAATGAAAAAAAGAATTAGCTGTTTGCTTTTTCTTTTCTTGCAGCGCCATCATAATCGGCACAAGTTAACCCTCTACGAGTTAGCATTGTTTTAACGCCTCTTACAGTTTTGCCAATTTCGTCAGCAATAGCTTCGACATTCATGTTGCCTAAGTCACTAACTTCCGCTAAAGGATCAGCTTTAGAGCTACCTTTAGTTTCTTTCTGCTTTGGAATAGCGTTAATATCGCCACTTCTTAGCAAGCTGAGAGCTTTTCCTCTGATAGAGTTAACAGTTTTTCCAAGTGCTTCTGCAATTTCTTCTACAAATGCGCCTGAGTTTACCATAGAGGTAAACGTGTTTTCTTCTTCGGGAGAGTAAGTTCTAACTGATTCTGGTTTCTCAGCTGGTTTTACATGAGAAGTTAATTCCATTGATAGAATTTTCCCTTGTATTGATTTAGCAGAGAATTCTCCACCTTCGAATGAAGATGCAATGTCTGCGTATGTGTATGAACCGCTGTTGTCGGTTACGAATTGTGATAAAGTAGCTTCTTGATCTTCAGAAAAAGTTCTGTTTGATACTGAAGATGCTAGTTCTACATCATATCCCATTTTTCTCAATTTGCTTGAGACACTTCGTGTTGAAGTCTCTAAGTCACCAGCTGCGTCAGCAACCATTGATTGAGAAATAGGGGATTGTGACCCAACAAAGTCTACTAACTGTTGAGTTCTTTCATCTGTCCATTTTGGTAATGCCATGATTTAATTTCCTATAATTTCTTTTAAGTTTGTTATTATTGTAACACCCCGTTCTCGGGCTGTCTGTGTTTTTGCGGATTCGATCCCGCTTTCGTTTACTAATATAGTTACATCTTTAGTTAAACTGCTTTTAACAAGATAGCCCAATTCACTTAATAATTCTGTTGCGTGGGCTTTTGTTTTGTAGCTTGTAAGTTTACCAGAGATACATACGACACCTTTACTTGTAGCATTGTCTGTTAATGTATGCTTTGTAAGTTGTTGCCATCTGAAGGGTAGTCTATCGTATCCATCGGTAAACTCTTCGATTAACCAATCGAGTAAGTTGTTAGTAGCAGCTGGACCGAGTCCTGCTTCATCACAAGTTTCTTCTGTTATTTCAGCAACATTTTGTACTACTGAACAGATTTTTTGAGAAGCGGTCTTCCCTATTAACTTTATAGAGAAAGCGGGTAGTAGTTCTGATAAATCAGTAAGTTTACTACTCTCAATTTCTCTATGCAGTTTAACTGCTAATTTCTCGGAGCCTAGTGCGTCTATCATCATTTCTAATGGTAGCTCATATAAATCGAAGAAGGTTACTATCTTCAACTTTTCTATAGTGGCTGGGCCGAGTCCCTTGATTCTAAGAGTCTTTGCAAAATGCTCCAGTTTTTTACTTGTCTTTCCAGAACAATCTGGATTGTAGCAAAATAACTGGTCTTTCTCCCAAACTAGGTCTGTACTACAAGTAGGGCAGTGGCTAGGAGGTGTTATCGTTTGCATTGTTTCTCTCATTTCTATTTATATATTATAACAAATATAAGTTGCCATGTCAAGAACTATTTTTTGGAAAGTCCTGAAGAATGAGCGAATCAATTTTGAAACACTCAGTATGACCTCCGAACTTGACTTTTGGTTCATATTTATCTTGCTTGTAAATTTCGTGTAGGTATTGTTCTTGAATCCATACATGATAAAGAGTATCTGACCAAGTTTTCTGAATACGAATATCGTATCCTTTAAAACCGCCACTACGCTTAATCACATGTCTCCAATCTTTTCCTGAGGCGATACCTACCTTTATACATTCTCTTTCAAATGTCTTTTTGTTCACTAGAACAATGCCGTATAAGACTCCGTCTTTCTCAGCGTCCTCAGGGTGGTTACGAAAATAAGTTTCGTTATACTTACCTATACTTGGCATCAGCTTAAGTTTTTATACTGTGCTAAGAGGTCTTCAAAATAGTCTGCCGTGGGCATACCTTCTATCAGTTCTCTGAAATGCTCTAAGGTTGGTGGGTATGGTATATGAGTGCAGTAAACTTTATATGCCTGTTCTAGTTGGGATTCTTTGTATAAAATCATTATACTATGAGCCCCGGTGAGAAGTGTCTAATAACTCCTGTAAGTAAAATAAATACTGCTATTGCATTAAGTATAATTAAGGCTCTATCTTTCCATAAGAGTCCAACCCATAACCAACCTGATACACCTACTAAAGAAAAACAAAGGTCTAAGAAAGGAAAACCTTGCGTTGACCTAAGTGCAAAAGCAACTATAAGAAAAGAACTAGCTGTCCATTTAACATACCATGATAGGTCTTGTTTAGGTGTAGCACTCTTATAAATTCTTTTGCTGTTCTTTTGTTCTTCTTTGCTGAATATAATTTCCTTACTCATTATTTACACTCTCCGTACTATTCTAGGGATAATTTCTCCACTGCGTATAACTTCTACAGTACAACCTATCTCTAGGTCTAAGGCAGCAATATGTGCCATGTTATGTAAAGTTGCTCTGCTTACCATTGCACCTTCTATTTCTATAGGTTTTAATATTGCGACAGGGGCGACCACTCCAGATTTACCGACATTCCATAGAACATCAAGTAACTGAGTTTCGATTCCTTTTTGTATTGTTTTAAAGGCATAAGCGCCTCTAGGGTGGTGTGATGTGTTTCCGCGTTTACGGAACTCTGCATTGTTATTAATTCTAAAGACTAACCCATCATCTGGGTACTCTCTCCAATCACTATCAATTACAGTATCAAATCCGAATCTTTTTGCCTGTCCTAAGTCTGCTGTCCAGTCCTCGTTAATACAAGGCTGTACTCCATAGGCTATGAACTTAAGTTCTCTACTGACAAATTCTTCTATACTGTTTAAACCTAATGCACCTGCGGCATAGTTTCTAGCATTTTTGATTGTTTTCTTGGCAACTACTTCTCCTGTTATCTGTTGGATATGAGAAGCACCGATAAAGACTTCTGGCACTAAAGTTCTTAGATGTTCTGTTACATCTAGACCTTTAATACCATCACCTCGGGTTAATCCTTGAACAAACTTTCCTTCAATATATAGCAAAGAAACTGCAGCCCCATCTAATTTAGGGGTTACAATTACTGTTTCCTTGTATTTATTAAAGGGGTCTTTGTTTGATTCATTATCAAATACTTTCTGTAAAGAAAACATCTGAAAGTGATGAGCTGTTCGGTTATCCTGTTTAGTGCCAACTTGATTATAGTTTATAGACTGTGCTAGTCTATCGAACTCATCATCTGTGATAATTGAGTTACCTTTATAATACTGCTCTGCAGCGTTGTCTAAAAATTCTTTTTTGCTTTGCATTAAATTCCTGTAATAATTTTATTATTTATAATATTATAACAAAAAATGACTGACAAGTCAAGAACTAAATTTACTTTAGGTAAATTTCATCTAAAATATCTTTGAAGTGAGTCTCCAAGGTATCTTTAATCTCGGCTAGGGATAGTATCTCAACTAATCCCTCGAACAATGCTTTTGAGTTTTGAAAGTCAAGAGCCATGGCTACACCGTCCTTACTAGGCTTAAAATCTCCATCAAAGTCAAGGTAATACTTCCGAAGATGTAAGTACTCGACTCCTCTGAATTCATTAATCGTTAATTTCACTTGCTGTGTACCATCAGCACTTTGTGATATTAACTTTTCATACGCCTCTGGTGCGTCATGAAGGTTCATCGTGAGTTTTTGAGTATTGCACTCAAGGGCACGATGGAAGTTACATTCGAAGGTGTTAATAACCTATACGAATCAGTATCCCAACAGAAAAGAAGAACTGTGTCAGGGGTTTCCTGAGCACGATTCTTCTTGCTCTGTATATACTTATTGTTGAAATCTAAAGTACAAACATTATACTTTAACTTTCGTGAATTGGTACTTCTGTAGGTAATCACTGCGTCTCCACAGCGATCCACCTGAGTTAAAAACTCTGATTTTTTCACTAATATACTCCATTGCTATTAAGAAAACTCTTTCTACTAGCAGTGGTAATGTATTAGTTTGTGATTGCGCTGA
>Ga0307986_10003991_pt1 | contig 10124 bp, 9 predicted proteins | sample EllFjometageno82_FD_203170 | JGI IMG/M metagenome (GOLD analysis project Ga0307986, IMG submission 203170) | Marine microbial communities from Ellis Fjord, Antarctic Ocean - #82 | ecosystem: Environmental > Aquatic > Marine > Unclassified | place: Southern Ocean | collected 2014-10-09
ATATTTATTTAAATAAAAATATATTAAATATAAAATTTAGAGAAAAATTTAACTTTAGAAGGGGGAGAATTAATTGTTCTTTAAATGATGAAGGTTTGTGGAGATGGTTTGGGGTTCAGTTTTCTGTTGAGCAAAATTAAATCAGGCTTTCTAAATCTATGCTAGATGGTAATAGTTTAGCATCATCAAAATCTGTTAAATTATTCTGCCTTATAATCTGTAGTAAAATTTTAACATACTCTTTCCCCGTTTCTGCATACCTATCGAGATGCTCAGTAAGTATTATACTATCAAGTTTTTTTCCTTCGTCTCTTAATTCAGCTCTAGCACCTCGAAACTCTTTATAGGATGAATGTGTATTCAAATTCCTTTGATATGCTTTGACAGATGCTTGTAATACCCTAAATTTCATAACTTTGTGTGTACTATCATCATCCGCGCCGCTAGGTTTTAACCCTTCACCAGACCATGTCCACTGGCCAAATAATGCATTTCCTTCTAGCGCAAATCTTGAGGTTCCCCACCCCGTCTCTTTGGCTGCTTGAGCAATTGCCATAGATACGGGTACCTCGTCCATTCTAACCTTTAGTGTGGATAGGTCTTTATTTATTACACCGTATTGTTTAAATTTAGAACTTAACCATTTTTTTTCTGCCATTGTATTCTTACTCTTATTCAAAATGCTAAAGAGTCTTTTTCTATCTAATTTAATATTATGATTTTCTTTAATTATTAGTGGCAAAATAATTTGAATAAAAAAGTCTTTTCTTTTTTTTACATTTTCTATCTTTTTAATTTCATTAGGCAGTAATGTTAAAGAAACCGGTTTAACTAGTTTATTTTTTCTCACATCTTTTAAATTATAATTAGTGCTCTTAAATAATTCCACAATTGTTGAGGCGCTTAGTCTTACAGAATCATTTGGTTGTTCATCGTATTCCAATATATCATCATATAAATATTGTTTGTCTAGTTTGGCATCTAATTTAAGATCTTGATTTTCTAATGTTTTTTTGAAATTACTCTTAGAATTATTTTCAATCTCTGAAGATAGCAGTGTTTTTTCTTCTACAAAGTTAATAAATATCGGTGAAATAAAAAAAACAGAAATGATAATTAAACTAGATATAAAAGTTCTGGATAAAGCACCTAAGTTTTCTACTTTGACTGTAATTTTTCTTTTTTTGTTTATATGAAATCCCTTCTTTTTCAAAAATTTTTTAACTTCAAGAATTGAGATTTTATTTTGTGTAAAAAATTTATTTAATTTTAAAAATTTTATCTTATTTTTTATCATGTCTATACCGCTACCACTTCTTTAACTTCTGGCAAGTAATGACATAATAAATTTTGGACTCCTTGTTTAAGCGTCATAGTGGAACTTGGACAACCAGAACAACTACCTTGTAATTCCACACTAACAATTCCATTTTTGAATTCTTTAAATTTAATGTCACCACCATCTTTTGCGACAGCTGGTCTAATTTTTGTTTCTAAAAGACTTATAATTTTTTTTTCTATTTCTTTAAGTTCTTCCTTTTTTTCTTCAAATAATTCATTTGCAATAACAAATTCTTTTCCTGTTGCATAGAAATCATTTATTAATGAAATTACTATGTGTTTAATATCTTCCCAGACTACTTCTTCTTTCTTATTTACAGATAAAAAATCTTGCCCTAAAAATACCCCTGTGACTCCATTAATAGACAAAAGATTTCTTATCAAATCACTGTTCGTATCTTCTTTTTTTGTTACTTCAAAAGATCCACTGTTAGACACATTTTTTCCCGGTAAAAACTTAAGAGAATTAGGGTTTGGTGTTACTTCTGTTTGGATGAACATGTATTTATATATAAGGGTAAATATCGAAATTTAAACTAATTAATATATTTGCTTAAAAGCCTACTAATTCTTTGATTTCCTTGATCTTTTTTGATGCAATTTTGTCTGCTTTATCCGACCCTTCTAATAAAATTGCATCTAAATATTTTTCATCATTTAATAATTTTTTAATTTCTTTTGAAATTGGTTCAATTTTTTCAGTTAGAATTTCTGATAATTTTTCTTTAAATTCAGAAAAATTTTTTCCATTAAATTCAATTATAGAATTTTCTAAATTTTGACTTTTTAAACATGAATAAATTCCCAATAGATTTTCTGCTTCTGGTCTTTCAGCTAAGCTTTTAATATTTTCAGGCAAAGGTAGTGGATCTGTTTTAGCCTTTTTTATTTTATTTAGTATTTGGTCCTTATCATCTGTAAGGTTAATTCTACTTAGATCTGATGGATCTGACTTACTCATTTTTTTTATTCCATCTTTAAGACTCATTATCCTAGAAAATTGTTTTTGAATTAATGGTTCTGGTGCTTTCAAAAAATCTGTTGCTTCAAAATCATTATTAAACTTTTGAGCGATATCTCTACATAGTTCTAAATGTTGTTTTTGATCGTCTCCAACTGGGACGTGAGTTGCATCATAAAGTAAAATATCTGCCGCCATTAAGACTGGATAAGAATAAAGACCAATACTGGCTTTTTCTTTATCTTGTCCAGCTTTTTCTTTAAATTGTGTCATCCTATTAAGCCAGCCTATTCTTGAAACACAACTTAAAATCCATGCAGCCTCTGAATGTGCTGAAACCATTGATTGATTAAATATTATACTTTGAGCTGGGTCAATTCCACATGCAATAAATGTAGCAGCAGTTTCTCTTATATTCCTTTTTAGTTCTTTTGGATCTTGTTTCACTGTTATTGCATGTAAGTCTACAACACAAAAAATACACTGATTTTCTTTTTCATTCTGAAGTTCTACAAAATTCTTAATTGCACCCAGATAATTTCCTAGATGAAGGTTTCCTGTTGGTTGAACTCCTGAAAAAATTTTTTTTCTCATATTAGTAGTTTAAATTAATATCACTTCTTTTAAAAGCCTTGATTAAAACTGCAATTAGAAGATAAAACATTAATCCGAGTATAACCACTCCAACTAAGTAAACACCCTTGAGCCTCTCTTCATAAATGAACTCATTATTAAAAAAATGAATTATATAGTTAAAAAATATTCCCATTAATATTGAGGATATTAAAATTTTGATAAATCTATTTACAAACAATAAGTTAAAGCTGAATAAATTTTTTGTTTTAAGAAAAATAAATAATAAGATGGCATTAAACCAAGATGATATTGTTGTTGCTATTGGTATAATTATAAAACCAACTCCTTTAAAAAAAATAACACTAATAAATACGTTCAGCAAAACTGACATTAGGGAAATATAAAAAGGTATCTTTGTGTTGTGTCTTGCGAAAAAAAAAGCTGAAAAAACTTTAATAAGAGAAAAAGCTGGTAATCCTATTGCAAAATAGAATAGGGCTTTTGCTGATTTTTTAACACTTGATTCATCAAAGGAACCATATCCAAATAAAGAAGATATAATTTCTTCAGATGCAATAAGTAATGCAATTGCTGCCGGTATACTTAAAAACATACTTAATTCTAGAGCCTTATTTTGAATTAAATTTATTTTTTCCTTTTTATTACTTTGGACATGTCTGGAAAGTTGAGGAAGTATTACTGTGCCTATTGCAATACCTGCAATAGCAAGGTTTATTTGGTAAATTCTATCCGCATAATAAAGATAAGATACTGCACTAGCTTGAAAAGATGCAATAATTGTTCCTACTAAAATATTTATTTGAGTGACACCAGAAGAAAAGATACTGGGAAGTAATTTTCTAAAAAAAGTTTTAACTTTACTATTAACTTTAATGTGTAATTTGAGTTTAGGTGAAAAATATTTTTTTACAAATAAATATAAAAATATAAATTGTAATACACCTGACAAAGTGACTGCATAGGATAAATAATGTACCAATTGATCATTTAAAAATTTTCCAAAAAACAACACTACAATTAAAAGAATGTTCAAAATAATTGGTGCTGCTGAAGCTATAGCAAATCTGTTGTGAGAATTTAAAATTGCAGAAAAGAAAGATGCTAAGCTTATAAATAGTAGAAAAGGGAAGGTAATTCTTGTCAACGTTATAGCTAATTCCATTTTTTGTGAATCTCCAGAAAATCCAGGGGCAATCAGAAATACAAATAATGGCATTAGTATTTCAATAATAATTACTAAAAAAAATAAACTCAATACAAGTAAATTAAAAATATTATTAGCAAATTTTTCTGATTGTTTTTTTTTATTCAACAAAGAAGAGTAACTAGGCACAAACGCAGCATTAAATGTACCTTCTGAAAATAGCCTTCTAAATGTATTTGGAATTCTAAATGCTACAAAAAAAGCATCTGCTAAAGGTCCTGCCCCAAGGAACATTGCTATTAATATGTCTCTTACATACCCTAGCAATCTGCTAATTATAGTAAAAAAGCTAAATGTGCCTGTTGACTTAATAAGGTTCATAAATCATATTAGTCATAAATTTGCTCCATTTGTATATCTAATTATCATAAATGAAAAAAACTAAAATAGACCATTACACAGATAAAGAAGCACTTGAATTCCATAGTCATAATAAACCTGGTAAAATCGAGATTAATTCTTCAAAACCAATGACGACAAAGAGAGATTTGGCTTTAGCTTATTCACCAGGTGTGGCTGTTCCTGTTAAAGAAATTTTTAAAAATCCTGAGGCAGCTTATGACTATACGTCAAAAGGAAATTTAGTTGCTGTCATAAGTAATGGTTCAGCAATCCTTGGTATGGGTAACTTAGGGGCATTAGCCTCAAAGCCAGTTATGGAAGGAAAGGCAGTTTTATTTAAAAGATTTGCAGACATAGATTCTATTGATTTAGAGATAGATTCAAATGATTCAAACGAAATTATTAATAGCATTAAAAACTTTGCCTGCAGTTTTGGTGGTATCAATTTAGAGGATATAGCTGCACCAGATTGTTTTATTATCGAAGAAAAATTAAAAGAAATATTGGATATTCCTGTTTTTCATGATGATCAACATGGCACTGCAATTATAACTACAGCAGCTTTAATTAATGCATTAGATATAAGTGGTAAATCAATAAAAGACATTAAGGTTGTTGTTAACGGTGCTGGAGCTTCTGCGGTTGCTTGTACTAATTTATTTAAAAATAGTGGTGTACCAAATGAAAATGTAACGATGCTCGATCGCAAAGGAGTTATTTTCAGAGGACGCACTGAGGGTATGGATCAATGGAAATCAATGCATGCAATTGATACAAAAAAAAGAACTTTATCAGATGCACTTGATGGAGCTGATGTATTTTTAGGATTGTCTGCAAAAGGTGCCTTGAAAAAAGAGTTGGTAAAAACCATGGCTAAAAATCCAATAATTTTTGCATGTGCCAACCCAGATCCAGAAATAACACCAGAAGAAATAATGGAAGTTAGAAGTGATGCAATTATCGCAACTGGTAGATCGGACTACCCTAATCAAGTAAATAATTTAATTGGTTTCCCTTATATTTTTAGAGGAGCTCTAGATGTTAGGGCTAAAACTATAAATGAAGAAATGAAAGTAGCAGCCGCAAATGCAATAGCAAAATTGGCTAGACAAGATGTTCCGGATGAAGTTGTTGCAGCAATGGGGGGTGATCGTCCAAAATATGGAAAAGATTACATAATTCCATCAACTTTTGATCCCAGGTTAATTAGTGAGATTCCTGCCGCTGTAGCAAAAGCTGCTATGGATAGTGGTGTTGCAAGAAAGGATATAAAAGATTTTGAAATTTATAAAGAGCAACTTAAGCAAAGACTCAACCCCTCTGTTACAATTATGCAGGGTATTAATTCTTATATTAAAAAAAACCAAAAAAAAATTGTGTTTGCAGATGGTGAGGATGAAAACACCCTTAAAGCTGCAATAGCATTTAAAAATTCAAAATTAGGCATTCCAATTTTGGTTGGGAAAAAAGAAAAAATAAAAGAACAAATAAATGAAATTGGATACAGTGATGATTTTGATATAGAAATAGTAAATTCTCAAGACACAGAAAAACGAGAAAAGTATGTAAACTTTTTGTTTAAAAAAATGCAAAGAGAGCAAGGTCTTTTAGAGAGGGACTGCGATAGACTTGTAAGAAATGACCGAGTTATTTGGGCTTCTTGTATGGTGGCTTGTGGTGACGCAGATGGAGCAGTTACTGGAAATACTAGAAGATTTGGAGCTTCTTTAGATAAAATTAAACAAGTAGTTGATCCAAGACCTGGGGAAATAATGTTTGGTTTAAATATGGTTGTTTACAAAGGAAAGACTATATTTGTTGGAGATACAAGTGTTAATGAATATCCCAGCTCAGAAGAACTTGCAGAAATTGCAATATCTTCTGCTAGAGTTGTTAAATTATTTGGCTTTATTCCCAAGGTTGCTTTTGTTTCTCATTCAACTTTTGGACAACCTCTTACTAGTAGAACTAAACACATTAAAAAAGCTGTTGAAATTTTAAAAAATAAAAACGTAGATTTTGAGTTTGATGGAGATATGCAGCCAGATGTAGCTCTTAATGAAGAATACAAAGAGCTTTATCCTTTTTCTAACATTGTTGGAAATGCAAATATTTTGATAATGCCCGGACAACACAGTGCTGCTATTTCATACAAGATGATGAAGTCTTTAGGTGAAACTAAGGTTATTGGCCCTCTACTAATTGGTTTGGGTCAACCAATTGAAATAGCTCCACTGAGGTCATCTACATCGGAAATAATAAATTTAGCATCTGTTGCTGCTTATTCAGCAGATGTTATAAATTATAAAAAAAATTAATTTTGTTGAATTCTTAAATCTTCAACCAAAACAATACTTGTTATAACATCTTCAACATCAAGTATTTCTTTTGCTTCATTGATCACTTTTTTTTTTTCTTCTGCTGTTAAGGAGATACCATAAATAAATATTTTTTTTTTGTAAGTATCAATTTGGTAGTTAGATGCTTTAATTTTTTTATTAAATATCATAGCTGCCCGTAATTGCGATGTTATTAATAAATCTTTTGCAGATTGAGTAAAATTAAATTCTTCCTTAATTTTAATATCATTTTTGACAGATCTAACGCCTTTGGTTTCCCAAGCTAGTTTAGTAAGCTGGAGTTTTTCTTCTGGATTTTCAACCTTACCTGTTAAAAAAATTCTACCATCTAGAACCTTTGTATTTACTGACAATATGTAACTTTTTTCTTTTAGTATCAATCTTGCGGATAGACTTTTTTGCATTACTGAATCATCTATTTGAGTTCCTAAAGATCTAGGATCTAGGGCAATAGAAACACCAGAACCAAAAATACCCCTAGAACTAATTCCCAAACACCCAGTTAAGATTAAAAAAACTAAACTAATTAAAATAATTTTACTTTTCATTTTTTAACTTTAGACAATAATTATAAATTTCTTTTTTTTGTACATTGCTATTTTGACTTATTAAATTTGTAATATCTTTAATACTTAATTTTTTAATTAATTTTTGAATATTCTTTTTATCAGATTCGCTCAAATTTATCGATGAATTTTTTTGTTTTTCTTTTTCTGAAATAACTATTGTTAATTCTCCCTTTGGATCAACCTTAAAAGTCTCAAGCTCATCCACATCAGACCTAATATATTCCTCAAAAAACTTAGTCATTTCCCTACACACCAAAATTTTTCTTCCTGAAAAAAAATATTTAATATTTTTTACAGACTTGTTAAACTTTCGTGGAGAAATAAAAAACACAATAGAACTATCTAGGTTGGATAATTTTTCGAAATCTTCTTTTAGCTTATTATTCTTTTCAGGAAAAAATCCGTAAAAAAAATATTTTTCATTAAATCCACTAATAGATACAGCAGATGATACTGCTGATGCACCTGGTATAGGGAAAACATCAATTTGGTTAACTGAACATTCGTTTACAAGTATTGCACCTGGGTCTGATACTGACGGTGTACCAGCATCTGAAATGAGTGACACAATACAGTTTGACTTTAATATTTCCATTATTTTTACTAAGTTTTTTTTTTCATTAAATTTATGATTTGAAATAAGTTTAGATTTGATCTCATATCTATCTAGTAGATTTTTAGAAACTCTAGTGTCTTCACATAATATATAATCTGATTTCTTTAATACATCTATAGCTCTTAAGGTAATGTCACTTAAATTGCCAATCGGAGTAGAAATAATATATAATCCACTTTTAACTTTATTGTTTTTTATTTCAGTATCTAGAATCATGAAAATATAACCGTTATAATAATATCATTAAAATGAAAAAAATTATTAAAATTATATTACTACTTGTATTGACATTTTCTGTGTCTTTAAAAAACGTGTCAGCAATTGAAAAAATTAAAATTGGTCTACTTGTTCCATTAACTGGTGAAAACTCTGAAATTGGTCGTTCTATAATAAATTCAACTCGTCTTGCTGTTAACAGAATTAACAATACATCGATTGAAATTATTCCTAGAGACACAGGATCTGATGCTAATATCACTTTGAGATCAGCTAAAGAATTATCTCAATTAGGAATAAAAATAATAATTGGTCCAGTTTTTAATGAAAATCTAGAATATCTTGATGAATTAAAAGGAGTGACTTTTTTATCTCTAACAAACAAAAGTAATAATAGTTCAAAAAATATTATCAATGCCGGTATTAATGCAACATCACAAATAAAGGCCATCAAAAAGTTTATAGAATTGAACGAAATAAAAAAAACTATTTTTTTGACACCCAGTGTAAATTACAAAAATGAAATTGAGAAAGCTATTTCTAATTCAAAAATAAAAATAATTAAAAATTATACCTACGATAAGGACCCAACTAAACTAACCAAACAAATTGAAAAAATTACAAATTATAAAAAAAGAAAACAAAATCTTGATGATGAAATAACAAGACTAGAAAAGTCGAGTGAAAACAATAAAGAACTCTTAATTGAAAAATTAAAAAAAAAAGACACTATTGGGAATGTAAAATTTGATTCTCTAATAATTGCAGATTTTGGAGAAAGCCTAAAAAGTGTTACAACCTCTTTACTATATACCGATGTTTCGCCAAAAAATAAATATTTCATAACTCTTAATCAATGGTTTGATCAATCACTTTTAAAAGAAACAAGTTCACAACCTCTTTATTTTCCCTCTATCAATAAAGAGAATTACGAAGATTTCTCATCGGAATATTTTAAAAAGTTTGATCACTACCCAAATCAACTATCGTTCTTAAGCTTTGATTTAGTGGGGCTTGTTTATTATCTAATACTTCAAAATAATTCAGTTGTAGATGATAAAATTTTTACAAAGAAAAGTTTATTTAAAGGAAAAGTGGGAATTTTTGAAATTAAAAATAATAGAATTAATCATATTCTTAATTTTTACAAAGTAGAAAATAAAAAATTTAAAAAAATTTTTTAATTCTTTTAAAAGCCTTAAACCGATGGTCTATTTTATATTTTTGTAATGGCTTCATTTCTCCAAAGGTAATTTTTTTACCTTCTGGAATAAATATAGGATCATAACCAAAACCATTTTTTCCTTTAATAGATGATGAGATATAGCCCTCAACTTTACCAGTAGAAATTATTATTACATTTTCTGGTCCATAAATTGTTAAAGCACAAACAAACCGTGCTTTAATTTTTTTATTTTTCCAATTTTTATCTTTTTTGTTCAATTCTTTAAAAACTCTATTCATAGCCTTAACAAAATCTCCTTTTTTCCCTCCCCATCTGGCAGAGTAAATACCGGGCTTTAAACCTATGATATCTATCTCTAGTCCAGAATCGTCTGCTAAACAGATCATTTTTGATTTCTTGGAATAATATTTTGCTTTAATTAATGAGTTTTCTTCGAAAGTCTTTCCATTTTCCGTAGGACTTTTAATCTTAAAATTTGAAGGCGTGTAAATTTCAAGGTTTTTAGGTAATAAACCCTTAATTTCTTTAAGTTTCCCCTTGTTATTTGTGCCCACTATTATTTTTATAATTTTTTTCATTAGCATCTAGCAATTATCAAATTTCATACCATATAAGTCTCAATGGAAAAAGATCAAAACATTAATACTGAAAATCAAGAAGGTGAACCTAAGGAGGTTAATCTAGAAGATCAAGGTAATCAAGATGAGATAGATGCCTCAGAAAATACCACTG
>Ga0307986_10003992_pt1 | contig 10123 bp, 2 predicted proteins | sample EllFjometageno82_FD_203170 | JGI IMG/M metagenome (GOLD analysis project Ga0307986, IMG submission 203170) | Marine microbial communities from Ellis Fjord, Antarctic Ocean - #82 | ecosystem: Environmental > Aquatic > Marine > Unclassified | place: Southern Ocean | collected 2014-10-09
ACAACGACGGCATTTGGGACCTTTCAGACAACGATGACGACAATGACGGATTATCCGACTGGTTCGAAGTCAATGACGGAAACTCCCTAACAGGTCAATTTGATCATGATAACGACGGCTTGGAAGATAACGAAGATGACGACGACGATAACGACGGCATCCTAGACTCTCTCGAGCTCTAAGTTCAATCTGTAGTTCAAATCAATAACATCAATATCTGCGGATATTGAATATCCGGACTACTGAGGGCTGAGGCCCCCAGTAGTCCCCTCCTTTTTTTTAAAATAGTAATTCCACTGCATGTTTCAATATTTTATATAATCATAGATTGTTTAAGGAACACTAGTGCTTTCAGTCTCACCAGGAGTCGTTTGGAGCCTATACTTCAAATGAGCCTCATTTCTTTTTTATCAATCATTGTTTGAGGCGGGGTGCGCCCGCAATAAGGGGTTCATCCTCGTCAAGTTGTATCAACCTGAATGTGCCGGCAATTGAGCCAATGGACATAAAATCACAACACAAACATGGGAGAGGTTGAGTCAGGGGCTACTTTAGATGCAAGTGAATTAATTTTCACAGACTCCCTCTCCCTCCTAGTCACATAATAAAAATGAAACATACTGTAAAAGGTGAAAATATGAAAAAAGTAATAGAGAGAATACTAGAGAAAGGAATTTGTCAAAGTTGTAAAATACAATCGACAAAAATAATGGAAGAATACGCTGACGAGTTGACAGGATTACATCTTTGTGAGTTATGCCAACCCTGGGTAATGACTTCAAGAAATGTTCCCAAAGAGGTAAATGGGATTCAAATAGAGGATGAAGAATTATTTATTAGGATGTTCAAAGAGGTAGAAGGAATTAAAGAACCAGAAAATGATACAGATTGGGGTGACTTGTTCCACAAGATTCTTCCGAACAAAAGCAAATACTTACAGAAAATAAAAACTTACCACACAATAAGAAATGACTGGTGGAATGAATATGATTATTATGAAATATTAGAAGAGATAGTAGATTACAGAGATGGTATTTCTTCCATGGAGGAAGAATATCGGGGATTATTAGATGAAGGCTGGCATGATTATGCTAATCAGATTGATTGGGAGCGCCATGGACCACTTGTTATAGGATCACATAAAATTATTATCAAACCATGCCTAATGGATTTCAAAAAACCTGTATTTGAAGTAGATGGTATTAGTTTAGGGGAGAATATCAGAAGGATTTCAAATGGATTGCTTGCAGACTTAATTTTTGATAGCATTATGTCTACAAATATACTGCATGATAGCCTGGAAATATTTTCTAGAATAGAGTATACTATGAGATGTTCTCCGATACATAAATTCCCCCTCACAATATCATTTTTACTCCAACTTCTAGGGGAAATAATCATTGGCGAAATGGGCAAAGAATTGCAATATAAAGTGCTAGCAATGAACTATCGATGGTCGATGAATGTAGACCCATCAAGGAACTTTTTCTTTAGAGATAAAGATGTTTGGGCTCGTGCGTTTCTATTTCTTAGAGAAATCATCGCTGGCCTTGAATCTGATGCTATAATTGAGGCGGAGGGGATATTGGTCAAAGGTATCAGTGGCATCTGGTACACGATTAGGCCGTGTCGCTGGGGCGCACCATGGTCTGTTGGAATTGTAGGGCGTGGTCCGCTGTGTATAGGTATGCTAAGAGGGCATATGTTTCTTCCAATAGGTGACCAACTCGCTTCTGTCGTTCTTTCATTACGCAATGATTTAGATGTCTTGCAACATATAACCACACTTATTCCATACATGAGTGAAGAAAACCGTCCTGAACCTTTGGAGGTTTACGGTGATATTGATTAATTCAAATAAATGCAGGGATGGAAATCAATATGGTCGATAGGAGATGAGGATATCGACACTAGCTGACTCCGGTTCTAATTCTTGAAATAATTCTTGCAGATGATACGCGAACGGCACCATGATACACAAGTGCCCGAGCGCGCCATTCTCTTCAAATAGGGTACCTCGGTCACAGAATGATTACGAGGTGGCAATATGCTCTCAAATACAAGAAATGAAACAATACGCCGACGCCAAATTTTATCAATGTCTTTGACTATCATCTTTTTGATGATTTCAAGCCCATTGCTAACATTGGTACAACCAGATAATGGTGAACAAGGAACACCCGAAACAGTGCTTGTCAAAGGACAACTCATCGGCCAATCACCTGCACAATCTACTGACCAAGGTGGCCAAGGTGGCTGGGTTGGTCAACAGGAATATATTGGTCCAAATGGGCACCCTGCTCTAACCGATCTTATGTGGAGTGATGCTGGGATATCTTCTGGAATAATACTAGACCTTTCTGCTTTGGAATCAGTAATCCCCTCATATTCTACTTTTTTGGAAGAATCTAGCAAAGAGGACCACGATAACGATGGAATAAACGACCTCGATGATTTAGATGATGACAATGATGGAATTTACGATTTGTTAGAACGTTTTGATGGATGCTATGGAACAGATCCATACGACCATGATAACGACGGGATGCTCGACCACCTTGATTGGGATGACGATAATGATGGTATTATCGAAGGACCACTTGATTATACAGCACTTGAAGCATTAGGACTTGACCCAATTAATGTAACAACAGACCGTTACCTAGATAGTTCCATTATCCATCCTTGGACAAATCAGCCTGTTGGAGCATTCTATCTGGCGGACCAAAATCCATTTGACCACGATAACGATGGCGTTCCCGATGAGGATAGCGATGGTTCAGGTTCAGGAAGTTATGATGAAGACGATGATAACGATGCACGAATTGACCAATTCAAGTGGCCTTGTGATTTAGACAGCGACGGCACCCAAGATTACTTTGATGATGATGATGACGATGATGGAGTTATTGATGTTGAAGATTCCCATCCTTACGATGCTACAATAACGACATCTCACACGGAAGCCGGTAATATGTTTGAAACATACCGCACATGGACTTTCAACGAATACAGAACTTATTCCGGCGGTGTTGACTATGTTGCATACGAGGCAGCACGCGTTGCAGCAGCAGGAACCCACGGAACAACCTCGGGCCACGGTGCAATGGGCGCGGAAGGAACACCCTCATTCTCAACAATTGTTGATGGTGATTTAGATTCGGATGGCGTACCTAACTTCCTCGATCCTGATAACGATAATGATGGAACTCCGGACAGCGCAGATAACGATGATGACAATGATGGAATACTCGATATGTCGGATCCAGATGATGATAACGATGGAATTCCCGATGTTTGTACTAACGTTGACACCAACGGAGACGGGTTGAATGATTATACAAGAAGCAATCTAACAGCCCCATTCCAAACACCTGGTGCAGATACAGACTCAATTGCTGGAATCGATTGTGAAATTGATTATGACTATGATCAAGATGACGATCGCCTTAGATTTATTGACCAAAACTACAACGCTGTTGCGGATTGGTTGGATGTCGATATGGGTGGTACTACTTCACCAGATAATCTTGACAACATCTTGGTTAGCGGAGATGCGTTAAATTTCGAATACGACCTTGACGATGACCAAATACAAAACGAGAATGATTCATTCCCATTGGACAAGGCCTCTGTTGTGGCAACATGGAATTGTCCTACAATCGCTAATCCGAATCCTACAAATCCAGACTCACGCTGTGTATCACGACGTGCTTCTCATTCACAATTCAACGATTGGGATGGCGACGGAATCAACAACTGGGAAGATGTAGATGACGATAATGATGGTATAATGGATGCATTAGATATTGATTGGGATTGTGATCTTGATAACGATGCAGATTTGCATACTATCAACGGTGCGCTTTATCGCGACGACGGGCCAAATTCAGTCGATTCAGACATTGATGGCGATGGACTTGAAAATGGCATCGATTGGGATGATGATAACGACGGAATTTCAGACTTATATGACCCAGATGACGGGAACTGTGGGCTTTTGGACTTCGATCTAGGCGATTCATTCGCTAGACCATATTACCCTGCAGATGACGGTGGTGCTTTGGATGGAAGTGGAGATTCTCAAACATACACAGATAACACATCAGACCACTGGAACATGGTTTACTTGCACAACCCTTTCCAAGATGTAGTTCTAAACTACAATGGATATGATGCAACTACAAACCCGGTTACAGCGGGCACAGTTCCAGAATTTTATTGGTTCTTATTCGCCCGGTGGTCCCCATATAATGGTGGAAACGATTGGGATATTGACAGTGATGGAGATTCCCTGATCAACGGATTGGACATGGACCAAGACGCAGACGGTCTCCCTGATTGGTGGGACCAAGATGAAGCCAATGATGGTGTACTCGACATTAATGATATCAGAATGGGTGGCTCGTTCAACCTAACTACTTGTGGTTGGACAGTCGGCAATCTAGGACAAGGTTTCGTATGTGGTTATGCCTATGCTCTCGCATTCCATATGCCACTGAATGGGGTTAATGCTCAAATGGGCTCACCTTATTCCGTTCGCCCCGATGAAAACTGGAATGAAGGCGCCTTCGGAGGTGGCCCTACCACTAATAATTGGAGTTGTACTCCTGGTGCAGCTGGTGGTTGTTACCACTTCGAGTTCAATGGACAAAAGAGTGCCGCACTTTCCAATGTTGACATGACAAATAACAGAGATTCATTCGTTGCTTGGTTCGGTCTATTTACCGGGCTATGGCAGTGGAACGTTGACGGAATGGGTCCAAAGCACTTAGATGAGTTCCCTGATGAACTCGGAGCAGACCTGCTGAAGAATGATGTTGATGGCGACATGGATGGTGATTTCACAAACGACACAGTCGATTTAGATGACGATTATGACGCAGTTTATGATTGGTATGATGTCGATGATGATAACGACGGAATATGGGATTACTTTGAAGTTGATTCAAATGATGATTTAGATGATGATGCAAGCCAAGAATACGATGGGGCATTCTTCACAGGAACTAATTGTGAAGACAATGACGACGATGGTAATGATGCTGACGTTGATGAAGATGGTTGGTTCCAAGCAGTTTGGGATCAAGGTGTAATGTCTCAAGGTCTACGCGCACCAAAGTTTTACGACGTTGACAACGATAATGACGGCGTTCCTGATGCCGAGGACTTCGATGATGACAATAATGGAATCAGCGATGCCATACAAGAACAAATGCCAAATTGTTTCTGGGGAGAAGAACAAATGCCATTCGACAATGACAATGATGGAATTGTTGACTGGAAAGATGATGACTGGGACGCAGATGGAATTTCTAACACTGTGGAACTTGCAATTAGTCTAGTCCAAGCCTTTGACCACGATAACGATGGTCTGCGCGACGATCTTGACCTCGATGATGACCAAGATGGAATGCATGATGTGGATGAAGTTCTACTCTGGCCTACTCGTTTTAACCGCAACTCAACCAACCCTTGGGATCACGATGACTTTGGAAATGGCGAAGGTATCGCCAATCCTCTTGATAATGGAACAGGTCCGGATGCAGTAGACAAGGATGATGATAACGACACACGTGAAGATCCTGACTTCGATCATTTAGAAAACACCTTCACCACTGATTCATGTTCTACACCTTCACAATCAAGTGACTGGGACCATGACAATAATTGTGTTCTCGACGAGGATGACAAAGCTCCAACCTTTATCACCATGAATGTTCCAAACAATCTTTGGATTGATGCACGTTCACCAGCGATTTTCAGCGGACACGTAAATTGGGTGAATCCGGTTTCATCAATGCTGGAGAATGCAGTTGGCTTACCAGTCCAAGTCACTATTGAATGGACTGCCAATGGAACCAAAGCAGTTGAAACAACTAATGTTTTGACAAATATCGGTGGAAACTTCAGTGTCGGACAATTCCTATATCCTGAAGATATCTCAGTAGGTGATAGTTCAACATATATCGTATATGCTGAAGTAACAGAAATGTTTGCATTCAATGGCAATACTTCTCAATCTTACAATGTCGGCGTAGAAGCAAATCTGACCGTTGATTATTCAGCATGGGAATATTTCCGTAGTGATGAACAACCGTTCTGGCTTGATTTCAAGGCGCACTACTCAGCGGATTGGGAGCGTGGATTTTACGATAGCCGTGTTAAGAACGCACCTATTACATTCTCTATATTTGGTGGAATTTTCGGAAATACGACCCACCCAACCAACTTCACCGGATTCGGTGGAGAAGGATACCGAACAGATTCTTCTGGTTGGGCTTCTTTGACCTTTATCCAAGATTTAGGAATTTCTGGAACTTGGAAACAAGTTCGCTGGAACTCAACCATGGATAATGGCGTTGGACAGATTCCAGGCGGCTATGAAGAAATTGTTTGGGATACATTAACTGTAAGCCATAACGTAGTTCTCGATAACCTCGGTGTGCCAGTAAGATATGATTATTCTAACACGAGTTTACCTTCTGGAGATATTGAAATTATCGCAAGAGTTTCGCCTGAATTAGCTAGTGAATGGCCATTCCCGTGGCTACATGGTGATGAATCACTACCATTCCAAGTTCGTATTATGCATCGCATGAATATCGAAGGGCAAATGGTTGCAAACGGAATTAATCCGGTTTACTACTTCGACGCAACTATCAACAACGGTGATGGTACGTTTGGTGACTGGGCAACTTTATTCCACGCACAGGCTTTGACTGCTGCAGGAATCAACTTCAATGATGTTGCTAACTACAAACCATACGCTACAAATTGGGACGGAAACCCAGCAACACTCCTGGGCGAATCGGCTAGACTACGTAATTTCATATCTGTTAATACAACACATTGGTACATCAATTTAGTCAATGGGGGAGATTCTAACTTACCGCCTTGTGGTGCTGTTGATCCAACAGACCCACAAAGCCCAGTTCGTTGTGAAATTGTTCCAGAAATGAATACTGGAGAAGGTTTCCAAATTATTGGTACTGTTACAAATAGAACCAATGATGCATGGGATGCAGACCCGATCGCTTTGCAAATCGACGTTGACCATAATGGACAATTCATGGGCGCACAAGAGACAGCATATGCTCAGCGCCCAATAATGAAGGACGGAGATGCAGCATACGATTACAACTGGTCTTGGTTCAGTCAATACAGTTCAGGAACATATGGTGTAAGAGTTGATTTCACTAACTCTGCATACTATTTCACAGGAAACTCGACAACGCTCTCACATACAGGTGCATACATCAACGTAACAGTTGTAGGTACTACGGATTTCCAAACGACCTCTCTACCACGTCTTTATCGTAATACCAACACGACTATTCAAGCGAAATTAGTTGATAATTCTCTGCAACCAGTGCGTAATGCCCCAGTCAATTACACTTGGTCATTTGATGGAAGAACGGGTGTTAATTATACAGATGATAACGGATTCTTTGAAATTCCGTTCAATGTTTCAGCACAAGATGCACTAGGTGACTTCACCTTGCAATTTGAATATGCAGGAACTCCATTGATGAAGGGTAATACAGCAACACAAGAAGTGTGGGTTGTTTCAAGATCTTACTTATCTGTTACAACAGCGGACCCTAACTTACGCCAATCTGGAGACCGTTGGGATTTCACAGCACAACTTGTTGATGACAATAAGACTCTACAGCGCGACTCCGGTGGAGCTGCTCTCGATGGTTCTGGAGCACCTGATGGTGGATTAGTTGATGTTATCTTTGAAGGTAAGTCCTTTGATGGAATCAATCATCGACAAGTTATTGCAACAGTTGCACCACAAGCTGGATTGATTTCTTTGCCAGAACCACAACCTGATGGCTCTCACCTATGTTTCTATGATGGTAATGGTGATGGTTTCGCAGACAGAGATGCAAACTCAGACGGCGACTTAGACCGCAATGAGACAATTGGATGCTTGAAATCCAATATCAGTCCGTTGAATCCACAACTATTACGCGATGACCCTGAATCCTTCTTACCTGATGGATTCGGACCAGTCAATGTAATTATTCGCTTTGAAGAAACACTTCCAAACGAGGGATGCGCACCATTGGAAGCATCTTACTTAGGAATACAAGGTGCATGGGACCCATGTGTAAGTACACCTGGTAACGACCACTACCGCGTGATAATGACTCATAATGCAAACGGATTCAGTTTAATCGGTCGCACTAATTTAGAAGTCGCTGACCAAATTGTTTACACAAGCGAAGTCGACCCTATGACCGGTGAAATCGTTCCTAAACCAATGGTTGTCACAGGACAGTTATCAGATGAACTCGGCACTAACCTAACAAACAGAATTATCCGTGTTAATTACGAGATGGTTAATGGCCAATCCGGCCCTGTTGCTTGTCCAACATCAACAACCGACTCTGATGGATTCTATGCGATTACTTGTCCTCTTAGTGACGTAATGGCTGGAAAGGCAAAGGTATCTGTCATCTATTCATCATATGATAACAACGATGCTTACCGTTATGAAAACAAGACAGTGCAAACTGAGTTTGATGTTTTCTCCAACTCTACACTTTCGGTAATGGAAGTTGGACCATTCAAGTCCAGTGTTGAATCATGGATGGCGCCTAATGGAAGTACATATCCTGTACTTTATCTCAAGGAATCATTCCACATCGATGCAAAACTAACACAATCAAATGGCCAATATGTTGGCGGAAAGTGTTTGAACATCTATGTTGACCCGGATCAAAATGTTCGCCCAATTGCAACAATCCGTACTAATGAATTAGATGGTACGATAGAATGGTTCAGTGGAGATCAACTGCAAAATCCGTCGCTAAAGGGCGTCGAAACGACCGGTGGTCAGTTAGAAGGATTTAGAACACTAAGAGTAGCATTTGAACCAGATTTACGTGTTGCTGGAGGTTGTGATAAGGATTCATCCAATGCATTGAATGGTTCGAGCATGGATATCGAAATCCTAGTGCGTTCTCGTGTCGACTTACAAGTTAAGCAAACCTGGAGTCATTCAGGTAGTAACGGGGTTCCAGAAGGAACTGCTATCATTGGCGAAATAGCACTATTGCGCGACCGTCTTGACTTAGCGGTTGAAAACGAAGAAGTATGGTTCGTACGCCAATTCTATTCTGAAGATAACGAATGGGTCAAGGAAGGAGTTAACAAGACCAATACCAATGAACAAGGACACGCAAGCTTCGAGTGGGCTTTCGATGGTAAAACTTGTAATGGTATTGATTGTGAAGGAAGATGGCGTATTATTGCATATTACCCAGGTTCCACCTACTTCTCCGAGTCCCAAGATAACATTACTCACGAAGTCGTTTGGGCAGAACCAAGCAACATTAATGCGGAATCATCATTATTCACTCCTGAAACAATGATGGCATTTGCAATCGTTTTGATGGCTGCGCTTATTGCAGGATTCATGTATTGGCAACGCGTACAAGAGCGTCGCCAGGTCCATGCTCTAAAGGGTATATTGACTGATACAATGATGCAATTGGAAGCGAGTAACGAGTATATCGCTGCGATTTTCGATTGCTACAAGAATTTGGTCAAGCACTTCAGAAAGCATGGATTCATGAAGAAGGTTTACGAAACAACCCGTGAATTCGAAACAGCAGTTCGAGCCGCTTTCAGCATGGTGCCAAACGAGCAACTTGATGGATTCTTAACAATCTTCGAAGAAGCAAGATATTCCGATCATAATATCGGCGTTGAACACCGCGATAAGGCATTGGTTACACTAAATGCAATCTCCAGTTCTCTAACCCTTGCATTAGGCGAGGAAGGAACCATTGGAAGAAAGGATTTGGTTAATCTTTATGATGTCCAAACCAAAGCCGGTGAATTCGTAGCAGCAGATGGTTCAATGCGTCAAGCAGGACTCGATGAAGGCGACGAAAATTCAGGTTTCTCACTTTGAACCTGAACAACGTGGCATAGGTGTGGCGCAATGCGTTGCGCCCACCTAGCGGTTGCTTTGTATGTTCAAGCCTATCGGGTTTGAAATTAGTCGCCTAATTGGAAAATTTGCAGACTTATCGCCTTAACATTCAAAGAGCGGGTGTTGTGTGGTAGCACCATGGACGATTGGAAGGAACTTATCGGCGAGGCT
>Ga0307986_10003994_pt1 | contig 10121 bp, 9 predicted proteins | sample EllFjometageno82_FD_203170 | JGI IMG/M metagenome (GOLD analysis project Ga0307986, IMG submission 203170) | Marine microbial communities from Ellis Fjord, Antarctic Ocean - #82 | ecosystem: Environmental > Aquatic > Marine > Unclassified | place: Southern Ocean | collected 2014-10-09
AGCTCCCAGATAAGTTAGACGAGAGTGAAATTATGTCTACTGTGATGGTTACAGTAGGTAAGAATCTTTCTAAAAAATAAGGAGCAACATGAAAGAAATTGGATTCACCGCCATTATCACAGGATCCGTAGCCCCATCAGGTAACGATCCTGATGGAGAGCATACTGCCATAACTCCTGAAGAACTGAAAGCTAACCTACATGTCGCTATGCAGTCTATTCTAGGTGACGGGAGAGTAACAGGAGAGTCCCCTGCAACAGTGGAATCAGTAACTATAAAGATAGCCGTAGGGTAAGCCTCAGGACAGCCTCCGTCTGTTCTTGCGAACTCTCTATTAATTATAAAAAGGAATCTTCATATGGCAAGCGTTAACGACCAGTTAGTCCTCCTAGCAGGAAAAAGCACAACAGGTAAGTCTCACGCCCTCATGGGGCTTAAAGACCCTGCAGGAGTATTGTACCTAAATACAGAAAGTGGGAAGAGACTCCCCTTTAAGTCAGGCTTCCAAGAAAAGACCATTACGGATCCTCTCCAGATTTATGAGGCATTCACTTGGGCGGAAGACCAACCCACCATTCATACCATAATAATTGACAGTCTAACTTATCTCTTAGATATGTATGAAACCATGTATATTTACCAAGCTGTAGATGGTCAGAAGGCTTGGGGAGAATTCGCTCATTACTTTAGAGCGTTAATGCAACAATACGTAGCCAGCTCAACTAAATCAGTAATCTTCACTGCGCACACCTTAGACATTCTTAATAAGACAGAGATGGCTATGGAGACACGAGTCCCAGTTAAAGGGGCATTGAAGAATAATGGTATAGAGTCTTGGTTTAGTACTGTAATCGCATCTAAGAAAGTGACTCTGAAAGATTTAGAGCCATTCTCTTCTGACTTACTAACTATCACAGATAGAGAGAAAGTACTTGGATTCAAGTATGTGTTTCAAACACAAGTAACTAAAGCAACCCTTCACGAAAGTCTGCGTGGCCCATTGGATTTATTCACCGTACCAGAAACATACACGGATAATAATATTCAATTAGTCTTAGACCGTCTCACTTCTTATTACAATTAAAGGAATATTAAAATATGTCATTACTAGAAAATCTTGTACAAGATGAAAACATTGCAGGTGAAAACGATATTATTGGTGGTAGTGTCCATGACTCAGGACTGTACCCGGCAACAGTTACACTAGCCTACTTAGGTGAATCCTCTGGAGGAGCAACAGCATTGCACCTAGAGTTTAAAGGGGAACAACAGCAGAACATACGTACCACCATTTACCTTACTTCAGGCACTGCTAAGGGTAAGTTGACTACCTACCAAGATAAAAACAATGAAACCCAGTACCTCCCTGGTTTCTTAGCCGGCCAATCCCTATGCAAGATGACAACAGGTAAGCCATTAAATAAAGTAGATACCGAGGAGAAAACAATCGATATCTACAATTTTACAGCTAAGTCTGATGTACCTACTAAAGTACCTATGATTACCGAGATGATGGGCAAGAAGATTCTTATCGGGCTAGTCAAGCAAACGGTAGATAAGCAGAAGAAAGGCGATGATGGGAAGTATCATGATAGTGGTGAAACCCGTGAAGAGAATGAAATTGATAAATTCTTCCATGCTGAAAGTCGTATGACCTCCTCAGAAATACTTGCTAAGGCTACAGTAGCGAAATTTGTAGATACCTGGAGCGAGAAGAACACAGGTATCACACGGGATAAAACCAAGAAGAAGACAGGCACTAAAGGTGCGCCTACAGTTAAAACACCAGGCAGTGGCGGTAAGCCTACAGAGAGCTTATTTCAGAAGCCTGTAACTGCCCCAGTACCAACACCTGCTGCCTCTAAGTAACAAGTAGCATAAGTATTTGGGTGCCGACAGGCAAGACATCGCCATTGAAGTCCTTAATTGGACTACTGTTTTATAGCTTCGTTGCCAACACACGCGGGAAAATGCCCTACATGCACATTACGTAATCCCCATAATTAAGTGAAGTTACGTAGCTTGGTATCCTAGGTCGGCTGAAAAATCATAACTAGGTAATGTAGGGAAGTTGTTGGAAATAACTAGAAAATATAAGGAATCACTATGGAAACTCCGCCAATACAAGAACCCCCAGAATTTATAGAAGTAACAGACCTTGGCCAATTTATAGAATTCACTACGGATTGGCATGCTAAGAAGGTTGCTGAACTAGAGCACATCTTACTTGCACCCGCAGGTAATTCAGTAGAAGTAACCGATAAGGCTACAGATACCACTACTGAAGTAATTCTTGAAGGGGATAAACTAGTTGGTTTTAAAGCTGGAATAGAACTAGCTTTAGCATACCTAGGATCACTGCCTTTCACTGAGATCCCCGAAGTCTTAGATGATGAATTAGTTATCAAAGAAGAAGGTGTTATTAATGAGTCTCCTCAAGAATAACTTAAAAGTAGTGGGGTTCGATCCATCACTCAGAAATTGGGGAGTAGCGGTTGGTTATTTAGACACGACTACACAAAACCTCACTATTGATGATTTAACCGTAATACAGCCGATTATCTCTACTGGTAAACAATTACGCGTTAACAGTAAAGACCTGGAAGCAGCACACCAATTGTATCGTGATGCTATAAGTGCCACACAAGGCGCTCATGCGATTTTCGTTGAAGTTCCAGTAGGTAGTCAGTCAGCTCAAACAGGGCGTGTTGCTCAGTAATGGGTAATATTATAAGTGATTGAATTCGGTGAATCTCCTAACGTAGAGTCGAGGACGATACCGAGCAAAGCTTAATATTGGTAAACCATAACAGATTAGAGTAAACTGTTTGGTATTACTACATATGGTAAATTATAATGTGCAAGAAAAGGGAAGAAATAACTTCAATTGAGTTTGATGGAAATTTCATCAAAGAAGATACTCCTACATATCGTGGAAACAGAAGAGATAGAATGGTCAGGTTACGTTGCATTGTGTGTGAGTCAGTATTTACTGCTGTATATGCTAATGCAAAACGAATCCGACAAAAAACCTGCTCTAATCAATGTGGGGGTATTCTCACCAGGAGAAATACTGCTTATCGTGCAGACACCCACCCTTTATACACTGTATGGGCATCACTTAGAGATAGGTGTAACAACCCTAACAATGGTAGGTACCCCCGTTATGGGGGTAGAGGTATTAAGGTAGCAGAATATTTCGATTTATTTGATGACTTTTTAAAATACGTTAGTACTTTAAAACAGTACCCGTACACAAATATAACAAAGAATTCTCAAACAATCTCTATTGATAGGATAAACACAGATAAAGGGTACGAGGTTGGTAACCTTAGGTGGGTAGATGACTCAACTCAAGCAGCTAATAAAACTTGGAAGAAGCCTAATAGTTCCTCAAAGTATATAGGTGTAATTTTCTGTACCACCAACAAAGCTTGGATTTCTAAACTTCAATGGAAAGGGAAAATACACTCTCTTTATTATGGACACTCAGAAGAAGAGGCTGTTACCGCCAGACGTAATTTTATTAAAAAATATAATTTACCGCACCAATGTTAAGAATGTGTAACGACTATCCCATAGGGGAGTACACCATAAGCTATTGATGGTGGAAGCGGTCACTATCCGAAAGGATAAAGATATAGTCTGATCTGTGTAGAAACACGCAGCAGTTCATAAGAGAACGGGTAGAGGTGTAGCGACCTTTATTGAACATATTGCGAGCAATGGCCTCATACGGCATCTGTGTGGGCGTACTAGGAGCATTACGTGCTAGTGGCATACCTTTCTTTGAAGTAACTCCTACTGAAGTCAAATTAGTTAGTGTAGGTATTAAAACAGCTACTAAGGATCAGATGATTAGTTGGGCTGTAGATAAGCACCCTGAAGCCAATTGGCCTATACAGACTGTTAAGGGCTCTCCTAGGATTATTACTAGTAAAGCAGAGCATATGGCTGATGCTGTGGCTACTATTTATGCAGGCATGGCAAGCAACACGTTTCAACAGTTGCTGTCAATGATGGCAGCACAAACTAAGAAGGAGTAGAGATACATGGAAATAAAATTAAACCAAGAAGAAATTACTGTAGCTGTAGCTGAGTACTTAATGCATAGAGGGTACTCTTCAGTAGAACTAGGCATTCCTGTTGTCTTCACCCAAGGTAGAGGCCCTACAGGGTTATCTGCTGAATTAGTCATTATCGAGGCTTCTTCAGTAGTATGTAACCAAGGGTTACTAACAGAACCTGCTATTGACACCCCAGAGGTGGAAGATACTCCTCAACTTGAGTTAGTTCCCCCAGCATCAGAAGATGCAGAAGAGTACCCAACTACTAGCATCTTCCATCCTGAAACGGCGGATGCGTAGCATAATGGATGCGCTTAAGTTTATTGGGGGAGTTACGCTTGCTGTTGTGGCTTTCCTAGGAATATCCGGGATTGTTCTCTTCTTTACAGCTATGGGAAGCATTCTAGCCTCAATAGCCATTGTAGTATTAGTACTAGCAATAGCTATTGCGGCTATTAAAGGTGCCGTAACCCCTGATGAGGAATCTTCAGAAGTAGAAGAAACCAAGAAGAAATAGGCAACTACGTGAAATAGTTATACGGTAAAGATGCGCTTCCCTGCCGTACTCACAAGAAGAGGGAAGCACCATTAAGTAGTAAATAAAACGAACCCCACAGTTACTTAAAACAAGTAGCTCCTGTAGTAAGAATACGCTGTGGGGTTCGTTTTATTTGATTACTGCTAACGTAGTACTTATCGTGGCTAGTTCATCTAACACATAAGGGTAATCTAAAGCACCAGGGCGGAAAGGACTGCCGGAACCACTGAACACAGAACTATCTAATACGATGGGTCCTAGGTTCATAAATTGATTTAATAAAATCATTGTAAACACTCTTCCAGGATTTTCCTTAGACACTCTCATTAATTCCCTTTGAATATTAATAAAGTACTTAGTAAACAAGGTGAACCCCATATCATCACTGTACTGCATACCACGGTGTAGTGGGATATCGTAATTAACAAAAGCATCACTTGCACGCTGAACTGCTTCATCATGCTCAAGAGGATCTTTCTTACGTGTGGTTTGGTGCTGGTATAGAGCGTACCTAGCAACGAAATCAGACATTTGAGTCAAGTGTGCCAACCCTTTGTACATCTTCCCGTCACGGGTCATATAGAGCGTTCTGGCTGCACTTACAACACCTGCTGGTAACTTATCTGATACCTTATCTATTTTCCTAGCTAGAGCACCTTTGAATGAGTAGATATCTTCACTCATATCAACGTCCTCAACAATGGTAGGCATCAAGCCAGCTTCAGAAATTAACACATTAACTGGGTTATTAATTATTGCAGACTCAAGAACTTTGATGCGTCTCTTAATCTCAACATCCTGACCTAGTGTGTAACCTGTAGCAAGTTGGGTCTGTAGCTGATCTAATTCTACGCTATCAGCTCTGTGTTGCGCTGCACCTTTAAATGCCACCAAGGTGTGCTTAACCATGTCAGACCAAGAGACGCCCTGTAAATGGAGCATTGTAAAGTTAGCAAATATGTTACCAGCAAGTACGATTCCTGACTTTACTACAATTATGTCTTTAATCTCAGTGACTACCCCTTGCCATATGTTCTCTGCTTTCGCTACATATGCTGCGATACGTTTGGAATAGTTCTCTGCTTGCTCTTCCGTCATTCCTTTTGTGGTGCGTGCGTAAGACTTAACCACTGCCTCTACAATACCGATAAGTAATTTCTGAGCTGCATTAATACTTTTTACATCTTTTATACCATGGTCTAAACCAAGAAGCTTAAGCCTCGTACGCTCAGTAACTGATCGTCTAAATGGGTCAGCAGCAGACACCTTACGGTACCCAAAGAGGATATCTAAAGAATCCTTCCTTACCATTACACTGTCACCACCCCAGATTTCCTTTATGTCTTTCTTGGTCTCTCCAGGCAACCTAGCGTAGATAGCACGTAGCTCAGGGTCATCACTCTTAGGGCCAACTGTAATATAAGAAGCACCTCTAGTAGCAAATTCAGACTCAAACTGTTCACGCATAGCTATGAACGCTCTCTTGTTATCAACAACAGTGGCTGGCTTACCTAAAATACTGCCTCCTGCTGCACCTAATAATTTAGAGAAATCATTATTGCGTTCTAGTAAGACATCCTTTGTACTCTCAGCCATTAGGTGACGCCAACCTACTGCTACGCCCGCCGTATTATATATAGGAGCCATGTAGTTACCTGTCTCCTTAGATAAGTCACGACTTGGGTTAGTAGTGGTATTTCGTAATTTAGCACGATGAGCGTTAACCGCTGCTACAGCACTTGCATTATGTGCTCCGCCTGTAGCGTTTATACCCAAATGCTCAATACCTACTTGAGTACCTTTAGCTTGTTGGCTTCCGTAACCTACAACTCCTGTAATCTGTGGTGCCATACCACCATCTGATAACACATAAATATGTTTATCTTCCCCATTAGGATCAGAAGGATCTTTTGGTAATAAACTTCCCTTAGTGTAATTTAAATACTCTAATTCTTTACCCGCTGTTTCATTAGCCGATAATAATGATGTATGTGGGTTATATATCTCAGGGGTGTAACCATGCATCATTAACGCAGGATCCCCCTTAAACAATTTAGCTTGAGCTTCCTTCTGTAACTGCTTAGAAGTGAGGAGGACGAAAGCTATACCATTACCAACAGTCTCTCCACGAGCATTCTCTGTTTGCATAACTTTCTTAGCTAATGAGGCTATGGTAACTACTTTGTTATCAACTAGAGTTGTTCCTTTTGAATAACGTAATGCATACAGAGCAATTAAAGGATCCACAACTAGAGCTGCTGCTTTCTTCTCTGCAACAGTAAGGTTCTTTGTAAGCCCAATCTGGTTCACTATCTGGTGCGTATTGTTCTTTAACTTTGGCACACGAGCAATGCTAGTGACTACTGAATAACCTAAAGCATTCGCATCATCAGTAAACTGTTCCCTAGTAGCTGCACCAAACACATCTAGCTCAGTCTCAAGTTTAGCAATCTCTGCTTCTATTGCGGTAGGGTTATCTAGTAAGTTCTCTATCTCAGTTAGAGACATACGCTCTGTTAGAGAATGTAAACCAGTACGCATAAACACTCTAGTGATTGCTTTCTTGGTTTCCGCGTCTAGGTCTCTACCCTTATTAATGAAGGCACCCATAGCCTGTTTAGCTAGTGTATTACTATGACTTACTTGTTCTTGTTCACTCAATGTGCGCATACGGAGCAACATACTGAATGCTTCAACAGGGCCCTTAATGTTATTAAGTAATCCTGCAGCAATACCCAATTGTCCCTCATACGTCTTATCCCGCATGACACCCATAGTGTCTAAGAAGGTATCTAAATGCCTCCCTGCAGCAAGACTTAATACTGCTGCTGGTGCTCGTATGAATACATGAGCTTTCTCGCTTATTAGAGGGTGTTTAAGAGCTTCTACGGTCTTCTTCAGTGCAGCATCAACCCCTTCCTTAATTGCCTCCTCTACAGGTACTAAATACGCTCTATTCTGTGATTGTTTGCGTTTAAGGGTATGTCGGCGTTTAGCCTCAATACTAACCAATTGCCCTACAAGAGACTCTAACTTGAAATCAGCAGCTTGACCTGCATAGGTTCCAGTAATTCTACGTTGGAAAAATTCTAGTACCTCAGTAAATAATCCTTCTAACTTTTCAATAAAAGTCTTAGCTTCTGCTTTATCTGAAATCTTAGTCTTCACCTGTAGTAAACGATTAACCCCTTTATGCCCTAAACCTAATGCAGCAAATCGGGATAGGTGATCTGAACGCTTATCTGTACCGGGAGCTATCGTAAATACGAAATCATATAAAGCTGTAGCCTCTTCTAAGGTATTAGTAGGAAACGCTCCTCCTAAGAAATCCACTGGCTTAAGACGCTTACGGGTCTCATCAAATAATTTAGTTAGCTCACGATGTACCGTAGTAGTAGTTATTGCTTTATCTGATAAGGCAGCACGCATGGTAACTTCAACCTGTTCCATAACGAAATCTTGTTGATTACTACCTGTGAAACCAGAAGCTAAAATACTACTAACGAAAGGAGCCTTACCTTCATCTAATGCTTTAAGCCAAACAGCTAAAGGATTCGTTGCTTCATCCTTACGCATACTCTCTTTAAACGCACCAAATGGACCATGTAACGTCTCTACTATGTCAGTCAGTACGCTACGTAGTCTATTCTGCGTTACACGATCTAAGGCACGGTTATCCATAGCATCGAATATTTCTAGTGCAGTGTAGTTATCGATGGCTTCCATTGGCGCCGTTTGTGCTGCCATAGAACGCGTAACTACTTCGCCCTCTGCTACCGTATTCTTTTGTTCTTGTCGTTTCTTAGCCGCCTTCCTTGCTACACCCCCTAACTCGATAATACTGGTTACATCATTTATTAATGTAGCCATACTATTAGATGATGCTTTTGGTGTAATCTGGAAAAGGAGATTAGTGATTAAATCAATAAATTTCTCTAGCCCTGATTTAACTTTAACCCCTACATCTAATTTACCTAACACCTCAACTTGGAAAGTACGGTTAGTCATCCCCCAGGCAACTAACTCTTCTAAGTTCCTAGCCGCATCGTCAGTACCAATAAGTTTAGAGAATTTCTCTTCTAGTTCTGGAGTTGTTTTTATATGCTTTTGTGCTGCAGTCAATATCCCTTTAAGAGAGGCAATGTGCGCTTCTGTTCTCTTACCTGGCTTAGATTTAGTAATTTGAGTATGTACAGCGGCATGAACTAACTCATGCAATATAACTTCTGGGCGCACTGCAGAATCAACAAAATCTGAACCAAGGATATATATACCTTCATCAGTTAAACTACTAGCAAACCAGGCTCTAGCATTAAGTACTCGCTCCCCTAGGATCTCACTCGTCTGTGTAGTTTTAGTTATATATTTAATTTTAAAATCGGGGGCAATAGCGCGTTTTAATACCTTTAGTAATTGAAGATTAAATGCCGCATTAGGTAATGTAGACCCCTTGCCGTATTTACGCTCTAGCCCTTCAATAACTCGTTTAGCTGTAGTATCTGGGTTCTTCTCAAAGAAGGTTACTAACTCAGAATCTGAAGAAGTACTAGATTTTCCTATTAAGCCAAAATCAGTTTTCACTACTGGAGGAGTCTGCTTCTTAGCTTTAGGTGCAGCCTTCTTCTTAGAGGCCGTGGTTTTAGCTCTCTTAGCAGCAGCCTTCTCAGCAATTCTCTTAGTAATGATAGGAGCCAATTCAGCTTGAATTAACTTCAATGCTTTAACTGTCTCCGCGTCAATTGAGTCAGTTAGCTCGGCCTTCTTATCAACAGCAGCCTTACGATCAGCAGATGTAACCTTATAATTACCCCCTTCAAACGCGTATTGGTCAAAGGATTTAGATTGGGCTAAGGTATCAAGTTTTACTGTGTCAGCTTTAAAAGCTGTGCTCTTCATATTCTGAACCAGTTTAAACAGCATTCCTGTATCAAACGCAGGAACTGTAGGATCATTTTTGCCCTTATCTGCCATGTCTTCTAATGAATCGACAAGATTCTCAAGAGCAGCATCAGGTAAATTACCTACCTCAGGCATGGTTTCGTACCCACGGAGGGTACGAGTGAATGTGGTATAGACTTCCTCAGCAGGAGAGTAATTTAACATTACATTAAATAATGACGCATTAATACGTTGTGCTGCTTCCTTCAATTGGCCTACACCAGCGCCTACAGCATCGAATACATTCAACTGTTGAATTTCTGCATTTAAAGAAGCGAGTAATGTAGCAACTTCCATTGAATGTGTAAGTAGAGGAACCATACGTACACCAGGATCAGCAGTAGTTGTTTCATTCCCTTTAACAGTTATGCTCCTCTTACCTGTTCCCCTGAAGGGGACACTATAAGAGGACTTATCTTCATACGTAGAATTTTTGCTGAGTTTACTTTCCTGTTTAGATATTAATATGCCTTGGTCTATTGGAGCATCCTTGCCCCCTAAATTAGTCATATGGGTAGCCACATGAGGGCTAAAGGCCTTCAATTTTTCACGTATGGTAGTAAATTGTTCTGAAGTTA
>Ga0307986_10003995_pt1 | contig 10115 bp, 11 predicted proteins | sample EllFjometageno82_FD_203170 | JGI IMG/M metagenome (GOLD analysis project Ga0307986, IMG submission 203170) | Marine microbial communities from Ellis Fjord, Antarctic Ocean - #82 | ecosystem: Environmental > Aquatic > Marine > Unclassified | place: Southern Ocean | collected 2014-10-09
CAGCGTCTACAACACACAGTCAACTTTCTCCAGAAGAACAGTTAGCTGCAGGTGTTACGCCTGGTTACGTAAGACTTTCAATTGGTATCGAGCACCCAGACGATATCATTTCAGACATAAAGCAAGCTTTAGCTGCTTAACAATTTGATTTATAGCTCCATTAAATTATAATGGGGCTATAAAATGATCAAACAGATTAAATCTTCAGAAATAAAAAATTTTCTAATTGATAATAAAAATGTTGAGCTTTTAGATGTTAGAACTCAAGATGAGTGGGACAATGTTGGAAAGCCTGATGGTGAAAAACTTGGTTTAATGACTCATTTTGTCACTATTGTTAGATCAGCTGATCCTGCTGCTAATAAAAGTTTTGTTGAAGAGGTCAAAAATAAAATTGATCTCAATAAAGAGCTTTTAATTATTTGCAAAGCAGGTGGTAGGTCGATGGTAGCTGCGCAATTACTTTCTCAAGAAAATATAAAATGCATAAACATTAGTGATGGTTTTGAAGGAAATAGTGAAAGTTCTGGTTGGAAAAACGAGAATTTACCTTCTAAGGTTGTTGATTTAAATACTTAATTCTAGATTTTTCTTCTATTGCAATTTGAGCACCGTGAAAAAAGTTTTTTGTTGCACCTTTAGATTTAGTCAAATAAATTTTTCCCTTTACTTTTTTAGCAACTCTATTTTTAAAATTTGTGTTGTAAGTCTTACCATTATACGTAAAAATATCTTTACCTTCTTTTTTAGCTTTAGCAAAAACTTTGCCTCTAGGACTTACGCTAATTAATGGGATGTTTTTTAAAACTTTTTTTGTTTTTTCTTTAATTTTATTTTTCGTAAGTGAAACTTTTTTGTTTATAATTGCACAAGCTTCTGAATTTGTTTTGTCAATAAAAGATATGCATCGTTCTTTCTTTTTTTGAGGATTGTTTTCTTCAGCGTAAGCCAAAGCATGCTGCATTGGACTCTTTCCAGTGCTTTTTTTCACTGCATAGCTTGCTGCTGATGATATTGAGGAATGGACTACATTTCCTCCTCCAGCAAGCGAACTAGCTGGGCCTAGTAGGGCCATAGACTCTATGCAGCCAGCTAATAAAAACATAGACGATAGCAAAATAATTATTTTTTTCATTTTTTTAATATTTTATTTGATTCTTTTTAAAAAGAAACTGCTTATTATCAGGTTTATAAAGATAAGAAATAAGTAAATAAATGATAATTTTCTTTAAATACAACCTGAACTAGTAAATATTGCTGAGGCTATTCTTAAAGATTTTCGTCTAGGTAAGTTTTAATCTAAATATTTAATCTTAGATTTTTTATCTATAGAGGATTGTAAGGATGAAGTTATCTCAGTTAAAGACTTGTCGTGAAATTCTTTTTCTTTTATCTTGGTTTGGTTGGGATTTATTCTTTCTTTTACCGTTAAACAAATTTTTGAGACTTTTTTATTGGTAAAAAATGAACAAGATTTTTTCTCTTTTAAATTTTTTGTTTCGATTAATCCCATAGCGTGTTTAAATGGGCTTTTACCTGTATGTTTTTTTATTCCATAACTTGCTCCACTTTGTAAAGAGGATTGAACCAGTTTTCCATTTGCGGCACCTCCACCTATTAAAGCAACAGACTCTATGCATCCAACTAATAAAAACATTGATGTTATTAGGGTAAATATTTTTTTCATAAAATTTAAATTTTTACTTAATTACTGTTTTTTATTTAATTAAACCTTCTATTAAGTTAAATAAAAACAACTAATAAGATCATAATGAGTAATTCAGCACAACCTTAAATTGTATAATTTTTTATTTACTACAACATAGAGTATTTTTTTTGATATCCATCCTATTAGAGCTACATCATTTTTAACAAGTGCATTCAAAACTACAAACAGATCAGCAGCAACAGTTACAATAATTTTTGCAGCAGACTATGACTTAAAAATTAGTGATGTTATTTTATGTGATCGTTCTTATAGGTTTACCCACTAAACAGGAATCAAGGTTTTCTACCATTTGGGTATAGAATAGAGTGTAGTTTTCTGCGGTCACGTAACCAAGATGAGGTAGAAGTAACGCGTTTGGTAAAAATCTTAACTTATGATCTTGTGGAAGTGGTTCCTTGTCGTAAACATCTAGACCTGTGCCAGCTATAGTTTCATCTTCTAATGCCTTGACAAGATCTAGTTCGTTGATGATTGGTCCTCTGGACGTGTTGATAAGAAAAGCTGTTTTCTTCATTAGTTTCAGTTCTTTTTGAGTAATTAAATTTTTATATCTGTCTCCTAGAACAACGTGAATTGAAATAATATCTGAATTGGAAAGAAGGTCCTCTTTTGACATGGGTAAAACGCCCATTTTATTAGCATGCGTTAGATCTAAATTTTCACTCCAAGCAGAAACTTGCATTCCAAATGCTTTACCGATAGTTGCCATTTGAGTTCCTATCTTACCAAGACCTATTAGCCCAAGCATTTTACCCTTGAGCTCTAAACCAATGCTGGTTTGCCAGTATCCTTGAAACATGTTGTCGACTTCTTGTTTTAGATTTCGAGCTAAACCCAGTATTAAAGTCCATGCAAGTTCTGCTGTTGGGTTGGAATTAATTTCAGTTCCACAAACTATAATATTTTTTTTTTTTGTAGCCTCAATGTCTATCGCTTTGTTTCTCATGCCACTTGTCATTAGATATTTAAGATTAGGTAAGCTTTCTATCAAAGATTTAGTAATTGGTGTTCTTTCTCTCATGATTAAAAGTGCATCGAATTCTTCTAAGGCTACACCTGCTTCGGCTTCGCTTAAGAAAGGTTCGTTAAAAATTTTAAAATCATATTTATCTTTATAATTCTCTGTCTCAACAATATGCTCAAAAGCACTTTGATAATCATCTAGTATTGCAACTCTAATCATTTTTTTTTCGGTTTGATAAATAAATACCTGATACTATAAATCCAGCACCAATGAAATGGTACATTTGAAACTTTTCCTTGAGTAAAACTATTGCTAAAATCACTCCAAATACTGGCATAAGATGTAAAAAGATACTAGCTCTATTAGGGCCAATTAATTCTATTGCTTTGTTCCAAGAATAATAAGCACCAATAGATGCAAAAAGTGTAACAAAAGATAAAATTAAAAAAAAAGCTTTATTAAATTTAATTTCCTTACCGTAAATTTGCTCACCGATAAATTGTGGTATTAAAAATATCAAGCCTATTGAAGCTAAAATTTCAACTAGACCTAAAGTTGAAAAAGGTAATTTATTTTTTTTTAATAAACTAGAATACAAAGCCCAGCAGAAAACAGCAAGAAGCATCCATGCATTACCTTTGTTAAAGTTTAAGTTTAAAATTTTACTTAAATCTGCATTTGAAAAAATTATCAAAACACCAATAAAAGAAACTATTAAACCTAAAAATTGAAAAAAATTGAATTTTTCAACACCTAATATTGAGGATAGAAAAAGAACGAAAACAGGAATTATTGAGATCATTAATATTGTGTCTATTGCTTGTGTGTAATTAAGCGCTAAATAAACTAATGAGTTAAATGCACTAACACTAGTTATAGCTAATATTGTTAAATAAATTATATTTTTTTTTATTAATTTTATATTTAAAAATATTTCTTTGTAAGTGAATGGAAACAACAGTACCCAAACTAAAGACCACCTTAAGAAATTTAAAGTTAGCGGTGGGACTTCAAATAGATACGCGAACTTACCTATTATAAAATTAACTGACCAAATAAGTGTTGTGCAGACTAGTAGTGTGTACGCTAAATATTTTTTTGGCAAAATGATTTTTAATTAAATCTTGAAGAATTGTAAGGTGCTAAGTTTAAATTTGTATTTTCTTCTGCTACAATTCCGGATACAACTTTTCCAGTAATCGCACCAAGCGTCCAGCCTAAATGATGGTGTCCAAAAGCATAAATAATATTTTTATTTTTTAAAGACGGACCTAACACAGGTAAAAAGTCAGGTAACGTTGGTCTAAATCCCAACCATTCATCTTCATGTTTATCAAGCTCTGGTAATAATTCTTTTGCACAACGTATTATGTAATCAATTCTTTTTTTTGAAGGGGGATTGTTTAAGCCACCTAATTCAACTGTACCAACAGCTCTCATTCCTTGGTTCATAGGTGTTAGTCCAAACCCTCTATCTAAATTAATCACCGCTCTCGACAAAAGGTGGTCCATTCCTTTAAAATGAACATGGTATCCTCTCTCAGTGTCTAATGGAATATTTTCACCTAATTGATCTGTTAATTTTTTTGAGAAAGCTCCACAAGCAATAACAGATTTTTCAAATGTGTAATCTTTTGAATTCGTACTAATTGAGGTTTCTTTTGAGTTCATCTGCTTAATTTGATTAACGTTTTCTTTAATAAATTTTCCACCTTTTTGAATATATAAATCAAATAGTTTTTTTGAAATTTGATAAGGATCTCTTGCGTGCCAAGCATAGTCAAATAAAACACCGCTATCAAATATGGGCTGTAAATTAGGTTCTAAATCTGAAATCTCTGCTTTTGAAACAGCAGTTTGTTTTACGCCAAGATCGGCTCTAACTTTCATTTCTAATTTTCTACTTTTTAAATTTTCATCAGTCCATCCATATAGAATACCTTTTCTCTCAACTAAGTTTGTTGTGTCTATTTCTTTAAAAAGTTCATCATACGCATCTAAAGATAAATCTAGAATTTGATGCATGTACTTAGCGGTATGTAGCATAGATTTTGTATTGCAGTTTTTAACAAAATTATAAAACCATGGAAGCATTTTTGGAACATAATTCCACTTCAAAGCTAACGGTCCATAAGAACTAAATAACATTTTAGGAATATTAACTAAAATATCTGGCCTGTTAAATTGTAAAACTGCATAAGGAGAAAAGTGACCAGCGTTACCATACGATGCCATTCTAGCTGGATCTTGTTTGTCAAAAATTGTGACAGGAATATTTTTTTTTAATAATTGCAATCCAATACAAATTCCTTGGATACCTGCTCCAACAACACCAGCTGATTTACAAATATATTTGCTCATGCAAACTTGTACTCTAAACTAAATCAAAACTGTAGTGTGATACTTTGTACAAGAAAAAACTTGCAATCAGGACGTTTATTCTTTTTTAAGGAAGGACTTTCTTACTGCTTTTGTTGTATCCATAAAGTTGGTAACTTTGTTCTCAATTTTATTAAGAGGAACTTTTTTTACATTTCCATCTAGTCTAGCTCCATCTTCTACAACTAATGATTCCGTAAATTCAAGATCACCTTTAACTTCGCCAGTCGGCCCAATTGTTATTTTTTTTGCCGTAATTTTTCCATCAACAAATCCTAAAACATCTACTTTCTCAGCATTGATTTCTCCAATTACAGATCCTTTTTCTTTAATGATAAGTGCTTTAACGTTCACTGGTCCTTTAACAGAACCACCTAAATCAACATCTCCAGCTGAGTTGACGAGACCTTCAATCGTAAAGTCAGCACCAATAGTAGACTTTTCAACGACTAAATTAACTAATTTTTCTTTGTTTTCACCGAACATAATTTTTAATTGTTAAAATTTAATCATGAATCTAGAAGTATTGCAAGTATAAATTTAGTCCCTTACTAGGTTTTAGTTTTTAGCTTACAGTGTTGTTTTTGTAAACATTGCAAGACATAACAATGCCGAGGCCAAACATCATTGCTAACATTGATGAGCCGCCATAAGAAAGTATTGGTAATGGTGCGCCCACTATAGGAAGTAAGCCTAAAACCATTGACATATTAACCGCTACATATACAAAAAAGGCAGTCGCAAAACCATAGCAATATAGTTTTCCAAAAATACTTCTAGTAACGTTCCCAATTTGGGTAATTCTAAAAGTTATTAGAAAATATAAAAAAACCATAAATACCGAACCTAAAAAACCAAATTCCTCAGAATATAATGTAAAAATGAAATCTGTATGTTTTTCTGGTAAAAAATTCAAATAAGCTTGTGATCCATTTAAAAAACCTTTTCCAAATAATCCACCTGATCCAACTGCAATTTTAGATTGAATAATTTGATATCCAGCACCTAAAGGATCTGAATCCGGGTTTAGAAAAGTTAAAATTCTACTTTTTTGATAAGGCTTAAGAAAAGAAATAGCAACAGGAGCCAAAACTATAACAAGTCCAGAAAGATAGGCAAATATTTTCCACTTAACTCCTGATAGCCAAGTAATTACAACACCACTTATTAAAATTAAAATTGCAGTTCCAAGATCAGGTTGGGATAACACTAGCATAAAAGGAATTAACAAGGCTATTAAAGGATAAAATAAATATTTAAATTTGTTAACGTCGCTGGATGATATTTTATGATAATAATTTGAAAGGAATAAAATAATCCCGACTTTCATCAGCTCTGAAGGTTGAAGGTTGAATACAAATAAATTAATCCATCGTCTAGAACCTTGTGATTGAACGCCAAAAAATTTAACCACCACAAGAAGTAGTATTAATAAAATAAAAATTAACAAACTATAATCGTTCCAAAATCTAATGTTGATGAAAGAAACTGCCAGAAAAAAGAAAAAGAAAACAACAAATCTTATTGCATGACTTTTAGCGTGATAGTCAAATTGACCACCGCTTGATGAATATTGTGCAAACATACTAATAACACCCAATAACAAAATGGAAATTAATAACGTAAAGTCCAAATCAAAAACCTTGTCTCTTATAGCAAAGGGTGTGTGTAATGAATTTCTATTTAACATCATTAAATATCTTCAACTATCTGTTGTTTAGTTTGTGAGGTTCTAGTCTCATGACGTTCAATCACTTTTTTAATAACTTTTTTTGCTATAGGTGCTGCTGCGCTACTGCCTGAACCTCCATGTTCTACTAGAACACTAATGGCATATTTTGGATCTTGTACTGGAGCAAAAGCCACAAACCAAGCATGATCTCTTTCTAAATAAGTAATTTCTGTTTGTTTAACTTCCGCTTCTCGTTCTTCCGCCGTAAATCTCCTGATCTGAGATGAGCCTGTTTTACCGGCAAACATAAATTTTTTATCATTATGCCTAGATCTATAAGATGTGCCTCCAGCTTCATTTGACGCAGCAAACATAGCTTCTTTAACAAAGTTAATGTTTTCTTGATTTCTAAAAAGAGGTTCAAGGCTAAAATTAACAATTTGTTGATCGATAGTATCTGGATCGTTTGGGTTTTCTTTTTTATAATTTAAATATTTTTGTAAATTATTAATTTCATTGTTTTCATTAACTAGCATTCTAGGTTTAATTTTAAAACCACCATTCGCTAATTGTGCTGTCATTAAACATAACTGAATTGGTGTACTTAAAAAATAACCTTGCCCAATCCCAGAGTGTAATGTTTCACCTATATACCAATTTTTTCCAATTTGATTTAATTTCCATTTAGTGTTCGGTACTGTGCCAGCTTTTTCTTCTTTAAAATTTGTTAGAATTTTTCGCCCAAGGCCGAATTTTTCAGCTGTTACTGATAGCCTGTCTATACCTAGCTTTCTTGCTACTTCGTAAAAATAAACATCGCATGATCTTTTTATAGCATTTCTCATACTAAGAATTCCGTGACCTTTTTTCTTCCAGCAGTGAAATCTTTCACCGTGCAAATCAATATAGCCTTTACATTGAATTAATTGATTGGGGTTGAAAATATCATTTTCTAAAGCACTTAAGGCAGTTAAAGTTTTAATAGTTGAACCTGGAGGGTATAATCCCGACACAGCTTTGTTGAGCATAGGTTTGTCTATATTTTCAGATAATCCTCTCCATTCATCTTTATTAACTCCATGAACAAATGAATTAGGATTAAAATTTGGCGATGAAACCATGCTAATGATATCGCCATTGTAAATATCCATAACACAAACAGCCCCACTAACCCCTTCTAATGCTTCTGTAGAAATTTTTTGGATATTTTGGTCTAATGTAGTTCTAAAAGTTTTTCCTTTTAAGCCTGTATTAGTTGCTACTTGCTTTATTTTTTTTCCATATGCGTTAACTTCATACCTAAGATAACCAGGCGAGCCTAACATCTGCTCATCCAATGAGGATTCTAAGCCAGTTTTACCAATTTCAACTCCTTCTATATTTAAATCTTTTAAATACTTTTTTGTTCTAAGATCATTTGGGCTAATTTCAGAAACATAACCAATAGCATGAGCGGAGCTATTATCTTTATAAAATCTAGCGATAGAAACAACAGGTTGGGCTCCTTGTAACTCATGTAAAAATAAATTCACTCTTGAAAACTCTGACCAGGTTAAATTGTCCGAAATAATAGTCGTATCCCAGCTTTTTTTTTTAGCAATTTGTTTTTGTAATAGTGCTATTTTTTTAGAACTCAAATTAAGAATATTTTTTAACCTAAAAAGAAGCGCATTAACATCATTGCTAATTTCAGGAGTAATATGGAGTTGGTAAATTTTAGCATTAGAAGCAATTTCATTACCAAAATAGTCCTCTATTATTCCTCTTGGTGGAGCAATTTTCCTTTCTCTAAATCTATTTTTATCTGCTAACGATTTATATTTTGAAGACTCATTAATTTGAAGTGATGCTAGCCTTCCGAAAATTCCAACCAATACAATAGCCTTAAAAGAGGTGAGCAAAAACATTCTTCTGCTGATAGTTTTTGTTTTACTGATAATGTTTGAAGAGTTAAAACTAAGCACTACTCTTTACCTTGTGAAATAACTTTTTGATAGTTTTTAAAAAGAATATAAAAAAAAGGAAAGAATAAAAAAGTAAAAAATGTACTTCGTAACAACTCGATATAATAAAATGATAGATCGGAAAAATTATTGATAATAATGAAATATACTAAATTTGAAAAAAATAATGCTGGAAAAAAAGTTATCCATTCAGATGTCATTCTTGATCTAATCGTAACATTTTTTATATAACTAGTAAAAAAAGCAAGAACTAAATAACTAAGCGAACTTGTGCCAAGTGGTATTCCAACCACAACATCATTGATTATACCTGCTAAGAAAATATGTCCAAGACCTAAATAATCAGGATATTTTAAAACATAAAAATAAACAATAATCATCTGTAAATTAAAAGAAAAAATAAAAAGATCAGGAAACACTTTTAACCCCTCAAAAACATTAAATGACAAGGTATAAAATATAATTACGGCTAAATTTCTAAATAAAAGTTCTTTTAATATTACCAGTATTCTCATAATTAAATTTTTTAGTTAAGCTGTCCATTGGTTACGTAAATAATTGAAGCCTGCTGAGGGTCAGCCAAAGGTTTGATGATTATTTTATTATCTTTATTTAAATAAGTTTCTGCAACCTGTAAACCTGCAACTAAAAAACCATCTCTTCCAGACGTATAGATAATTTTATTAGGTTCTAGCACAAATTCTTCAGGCAAATATTCTAACATAAGATCTGTACTTTTTCCCGCTCCTGTTAAAATAGCATTAACACTTGATTCTTGAATGAGCACAGGTATCTTACTATTTAAATCTGTAACTAATAAAACTCTTGCCGTTAAATAATTTGATTCGACGACCGTTCCGATTAAGTAATTTTTACTAAACACAGTCATACCTTTAGCAACGCCGTTTTTTCTTCCTTTGTTGATTAAAAGTGACTTTAAATAAGGGCTTTCTTGATCAAGAATAACTTTTGCTACGATTGCCGTACCTTGTTCTTTAGATATTGTATCGCTTAGATCGAGAGCTTCCTTTAAAGATTTATTCTCTGTCTTTAAAAATAAAATGTTATTACGTTCATTTTTTAACATCTCTATTTCTTCTTTAAAATTATTATTTTTTTTAACAACGTTAAAATGGGTTCTTCCTGTGTAACTTAAATAACTTACAAATTTGATGGGTGCGGATGCAATAACAGCAACCTCATAAACAAAATCGTTTAACACTGCTCTTGTTGTTTTGATAAATGGAATTGAAAGTCTGTCTAAGCTTAAGATTAGAATGGAAAGAACAAATAGAAAGAATAAAGAAAATTTTTGTTTTGTACCTTTTTTTAAAAGTGCATAGCGCAGTGCAATTATAAAATCGTCTCTTCTATCTGCCATTTCAAAAAATTATAAAAATTAATACT
>Ga0307986_10003996_pt1 | contig 10114 bp, 7 predicted proteins | sample EllFjometageno82_FD_203170 | JGI IMG/M metagenome (GOLD analysis project Ga0307986, IMG submission 203170) | Marine microbial communities from Ellis Fjord, Antarctic Ocean - #82 | ecosystem: Environmental > Aquatic > Marine > Unclassified | place: Southern Ocean | collected 2014-10-09
CCCAGTGGGGTTTACCATGCGCTTTTTGTTACCAAAAAACCGGTGTGCTCTTACCACACCTTTTCACCCTTGCCTTGATAAGGCGGTTTATTTTCTGTGGCACTGTCCCTAAGGTCACCCTCGCCAGTCATTAACTGGCACTGTGTCTTTATGGAGCCCGGACTTTCCTCTGATAACATAAAGTTAACAGCGACAAGCCAACTATCTAGCAGGTTGATTTTAATATATTCTTACGCCTAAAATCAAGTTAATTTTTCAAAGCATGTCTTAATTTATAGCTTATCTGGAGACATTCTTTATCTATTTGTCCATTCACTTTGCTCTGCCTAAACCGTCTCTGAAACGCCCTTACTATTTTAGAGTCAGAACTTGAAGGCTTTTTTTTATCAAAATATCGATAACCAATTTTATATAGATTACTAAAAAAAAGATTTCGTAAATTAGTTCTATTAAATTTAAAAGTATTATTATTTTTCTTGTCTAGACCGTACCAATAACCAATTTTTTTTTTAGATAAAGCATGCCATGGAAACTTTTCACCTGGATCTATTTTTCGAAGAGGTGCAATGTCTGAGTGTCCTAGTACATTAGAAAATTTAATATTATATTTTTTAGTTAAAAACTTACAGAGAAGTATTAATTTAGTTATTTGCTTTTGTGAGAAGCTTTGATACCCAAATTTATGTCCTTTGTTCACTAATTCAATGCCTATAGACTGGCTATTTAAATTTTTGAAATTTTTCCATCTTGATTTGCCGGCATGCCAAGCTACCTTATTGTCATCTACCATTTGAATTAGAGAGCCTTTTTTGTTAATTAAATAATGGGCACTTACTTTACTTTTTTTATCAGTTAATCTTTTAATAGATTCAATTTCAGATTGCATTCCGGTATAATGAATGATTATAAAATTAATTTTTTTTTTTTCCCTATGGTTTGATGAGTGATTTGGTGATTTAAATAGTTTTAATATCATGCTTCAAATTAGGCTACTATATCACGAAAATTCCCTAATATAGTTGTATTTTTACAATGGTAAGTTTAAATTATTTGTATATAAAAACATAAATGTGTTTAAAAAAAATTATTATTTTATTTTCAATAAGTTTTATTTTATTCAGCTCTAGCGCGAGTGCTGAAACTGAAAAAGACTGCTTTGAAAAAATAAGTAGATCAGTCTTTAAATTTAATAAGGGATTGGATAGAGCTATATTAAAACCCATAGCAAAAGGTTACAACAAACTTCCTGAACCTATCAAGAAAGGGACGGGAAATTTTACATCTAACCTTGGAACATTGTTAACTATTCCAAATCATCTTTTGCAAGGTGAATTGAAACTAGCTGGTGAATCGACTGCAAGTTTCCTTATTAATTCTACGGTGGGTATTTTAGGATTTGCAAACCCCGCTGCTAAATTAGGTTTAGAAAATCAACAAGAAGATGTTGGTCAAACCCTAGGAGCTTATGGCATTGGTGGTGGATGTTATTTTGTTTTGCCAGTTTTAGGGCCAACTACAATTAGAGACTCGGTCGGAATGTTTGCTGATACTTTTGTAGATCCTTTTGCCCACGTGACATTAAGAGAAAAAGAACTATCAAATATATCAGGAACTAAAATAGATTATTTTTCAGTTCAAGGTGCTGTGGCTGTAGATTTTAGAGCTGACAATATGACAAACTTAGATAGTTTAGAAAAAAATTCTCTAGATGAATATGCGGCAATGAAAAGTTTATACCTACAAAACAGATCAAAAAAAATTAGTAACACCTTTTCATTAGAGAATGATGACTGGGATGAATTCAATAAATAAAAAATTGTAAAAAATGAAAAGACTAATAAATGTTTTAGTTTTTGTGTCAGTATCTTTAATAGCTACTAGTAGTTTTTCTTATAATTCTGAACCTAAAATCTTTATAGCTGAACTTGTTGAAGACGCTATAAATACTTTAAGTGATAAAAATATTAAAATTGCAGATAAAAATAAAAAAATAGAAACGATTGCTCGGGAAAATGTTGATATTACTGCACTTAGCATGTACACGCTGGGGCCAATTAGAAAGACTTTAGATCAAAAAACACTTGATAGATATAAAGTTTTATTTGAAAAATATTTTTTTAAAAGTCTAACTTCAAGATTAACGGATTATTCTTCGCAAAAATTTGAAATACTAGAAGCTGAACAAAAAAGTCAAACTACAACAATTGTGAGTTCAAAAATAGTCGAGAGTACATCTCAGCCAGAAATTAGAATTGACTGGCGTATATTCACAAAAAATCCAGAGAAACCTTTGATTAGAGATTTAATTGTTGAGGGATTAAGTCTTGCTAAAACTCAAAAAGAAGAATTCTCCTCAATATTAAATTCTAATAATAACGATATTAATATCTTGTTGAAAAAATTAGAGGAATTCATTAATAATTAATTGTGGTGGGCCCGGTAGGACTCGAACCTACGACCAATACATTATGAGTGTACTGCTCTAACCAACTGAGCTACAGGCCCAAAGACAATAACTTATATAGCAGAATTTATTTTTCTAGGAAACTTTTAAGTTGCTTTGATCTACTTGGGTGTTTAAGTTTTCTCAAAGCTTTAGCTTCAATTTGTCTTATTCTCTCTCTAGTTACTGAGAATTGTAAACCCACCTCTTCCAATGTGTGATCTGTATTCATCCCAATGCCAAAACGCATTCTTAAAACTCTCTCTTCTCTTGGTGTTAAAGAAGCTAATATTTTTGTAGTCGACTCGCTTAAATTGGATTGAATTGCTGTATCCAAAGGTTGAAGTGCATTTTTATCTTCAATAAAGTCCCCTAAACTACTATCTTCCTCATCACCTACCGGAGTTTCTAAAGAAACAGGTTCTTTTGCAATTTTTAAAACTTTTCTTACTTTTTCTAGTGGCATAGCCAATTTTTTTGCTAACTCTTCAGGAGTTGGTTCTCTGCCAAACTCACTCATAATTTGTCTTTGAGTTCTTACAATTTTATTTATAGTCTCAATCATATGAACTGGAATTCTTATGGTTCTAGCTTGATCGGCGATTGATCTTGTAATTGCTTGTCTTATCCACCAAGTCGCATAAGTAGAAAACTTATACCCTCTTCTGTATTCAAATTTATCTACAGCTTTCATTAAGCCAATATTGCCTTCTTGAATTAAGTCCAAAAATTGTAAGCCTCTATTAGTATATTTTTTAGCTATAGAAATTACCAACCTCAGGTTCGCTTCAACCATTTCTTTTTTAGCTATCCTTGACTCTCTTTCACCTTTTTGAATTCTGCTAACTAATTTTTTGAAATCACCAACAGATAGACTAATTTTTTCACTGAACTCTACGAGCCTTTGTCTTATTTCACTAAAATCATTTTTAAATTTTTTAAAGAAAGCTTTCCAAGTCGCATTTTCTATTAAAAAAGATTCAAATTTTGGGTTTATTTCATTACCAATATAATATTTTAAAAATTCTTCACGACTAATTTTGTTGTCTAAAGCTAATCTTAAAAGAACTCCTTCCAAGGAAACAATTTTTTTATTTTCTTTATAGTGAGCCTGAACTATTTCCTCTACTACATGAGGTGCTAATTGAAGATTTTTGAAGTTATCAACTAAAGTGGTTTGAATTTTTTTAAAATTTTTATTTTTTGAGACAGATAATTCTTTAGAAGCTAAAATACAATCAAGTTTTTCTTTTTGATATTTTTGTAACTTTAAATAATCTTTAGTTAAATTATCTATAATCTTTATTATCTTTGGTCTAATTTCTTCCTCCATTTTGGCAAGAGAAACGTTAAATTCATCTTCTTCTTCAGCAGGCGCTGGAACCGCGTCTTTTTTATTTTCTTCTTTATTTTTTTTGCTTTTGGCTTCTGCTTTTATTTTTTCTTTTTCTTCACTGTCAGCTTCAAAATCTTCATAGGTTGAGTCTATGTCTATTATGTCTCTAACTAAAAGTTCATTAGTTTCAATTTTTTCTTTCCATTCATATATTTTTTTTGCGACAAATGGGCTCTGTGTAAGAGCATTGATCATTACATCTTTTCCGGCTTCAATTCTTTTTGCAATTGCTATTTCCCCCTCACGTGAAAGCAGTTCAACACCACCCATTTCACGAAGGTACATTCTAATTGGATCGTCACTTTTATCTGACTGTTTTTCCTCGCTTGTAGTTACTGAATCTTTTTTCTTATTTGATTGGTATTGAGATTTTTTTTCTACAAGGGTTACACTATTATCTACGATAATTAAAAATGCTTTTTCAACATTTTCATTTGAACTTCCTCTTTTGCCTAAAGATTTTCCTAATTCTTCGTAGGTTATAAAACCACGAACTTTTCCTTTATCAAGAAGTCTTTCAAACGATTTTGTAATTAATTTTTCTACCATTCAGGCTAATAATAAGTTATCGCGCAGTTATATATAGTATGAATTGATTTAAAATCTATCTTTTTTTATTGCCTATTTAATTGACTTTTAAGCTTGATAAGTTCTGAATATGAACCTTCATCTAAATTTTTTGCCACCTTGTTCTCTAAAAATTCAATTTGTTTTAATTGATTCATTTCTTTTATTTCTGTCATCAGGTCAACCAATGTTTCTTCACGTTCAGATTCATTTTTTTTAGAAAGTATAGTTTTTAAATTAACGTCTTTTTCTATATCATTAATAAAATCTTTATATTTCTCAACAATATCAGATTTATTTTTATCAAAAAAATCGTTAGTTTTTGCAAAATTGATAATATCTTGTTTTAAATTTTGATTTTGCTCTTTAGTAAAATCAATCTCTGAAAGTTCCTCTAATTTGTTTTTTACAGAACCTAAATAATTCAAAAGAATATAAAGTATTGATCTCTCTTTAATTTCTGCTTTGGAAAAATGATTTTTTTCTTTGTGAATTTTTTTAGTTTCATTGAGTATTTTGAAATTTCTCTTAGCGTAAGGAGTAAAAAATTTTTTATAGTTTTGTATGGGTGTTAAGTTGTTTAATTTTTCAAGAAAATCTTCTAATATATATTTTTTTAAAATTTCGTCTTTAATTCCATAGCATGCACTTTTTATCTTTTTTTCAAATTTTGATATTTCAAATGGATTGTTTGTGTCTACTTCAGATAGGTAGCTATCCCAAATATAAGATTGTATAATTTTTTTTGATTTTAAAAACTCAATAAATTTATCCTTTCCATTTTTTTTAATAAAATCATCGGGATCTTCGCCTTTGGGTAGGATTGAAAAATAAATTTTATTATTTTCATTAATTAACGTTAAAAGTTTTTCTGCTATCCTGAGAGCAGCACTTTGACCGCTTTGATCACCATCTAAACAAATAATTGGGTTTGAAAAAAACTTCCAAATTAACTCTATCTGTACTTCTGTTAACGCTGTGCCAGAATTAGAAATTACATTTTTTATACCTGCCGCATATAAGCTTACAACATCTATATATCCCTCCACAATAACCACTTCATCGGTTTGGGATCTCAGAGCTTTAGCTTTGTCTAAATTAAAAACTGTTCTTCCTTTTTTATAAAATTCAGTCTCTGGTGAATTTATATATTTTGCTAAAAGACTTTCTCTAATAATTCTTCCGCCAAAAGCAATGGTCTCTCCAGTCAAATTGTTAATAGGAAAAATTATTCTTGAATTAAACCTGTCGACAAATTTATTTTTTTTTTCGTTTTTGTAATAAAGCCCTGTTAATATAATTTCCTCCTCACTAAATTTTTTTTTAATCTTTTCAAAAAAGTCATTCTGCCAAGGCACATAACCTAAATTATATTCTTTAATTATATTTTGATTTATTCCTCTTTTTTCTAAATATTTCAAAGCTTGATTATTTTCTGATTTAAAAATCTGTTCATGGAAGTAATCTGAATATTCTTTAAAAATATTTTTATACGAATTAAATCTTTTTTCTTTCTCGGTGTCCATCTTGGTGAATTTATATGGGACCATACCTGCTTCTGCTGCCAATACTTTAACTGCCTCACCAAAACTTAAAGATTTTGTTTTCATTAAAAAATCAAAAATATTTCCATGTTCTCCTGTGCTAAAACAATGATAAAACTCTTTTTCATCGCTTACAGTAAAAGATGGGCTTTTTTCATTTTTAAATGGGGACAGGCCAATAAACTCTTTTCCTCTTTTTTTTAATTGTACAGATTTTCCAACAACCTGAGAGACTTTTAATCTTAACTTAATTTCATCAAGATATTCTTTTGGATACTTCATTTTTTTATTTTAATACTGTTTTTAATATTGAGCCTACTTTTGAAAAATCTAAAATATCAGCATGTGTTTTTTTTAATTCACCCATTACTTTCCCCATATCTTTTACAGAACTGGCCCCTACTTTTTTAATGATTTCGTCGCAGATTTTTTTTGTTTCCTCTTCGCCTAATTGCTTGGGTAAAAAAAAACTTATTATTTTTATTTCTTTAGTTTCTGATTCTAAAAGCTCGGTACGACCTGCTTTTTTATAAATTTCACAAGATTCGTTCCTTTGTTTAACCATTTTCTTCAGAATTCCCATAATGTCTTGGTCGCTTAAACCTTTGTTTTCCTTAGTTCTACTTGCGATTACCGCATCTTTTATAGCTGAAACTACTAGCCTTAAAGTTGGATAAAGATTTTTATCTTTATTTTTAAGCGACTGATTAAGCTTTTCTTCTATTTTGGTTTGAAGGGACATGTTTTTAACTTTTCCTTTTTTACTTTAATCACAATTTTTCTTCAAAAGAAAAATATCTTTCTTGACGATTATATTACTATTTCATATCTTCCGCAAAAAACATGTTTATAAGTGTTTGCTTTAACTCATGAGTTGTATTTGAAAATAACAAACTCAAAAAAAAATCTTAAACCGATCAACTCTAATGCTATTTTAGTTCTTGAAAATGCAGCTTTTTTTAAAGGCTTTGGTCTAGGCTATGAAGGAATTAGTACTGGAGAAGTTTGCTTTAATACTGCAATTACAGGTTATCAAGAAATCATTTCTGATCCATCATACGCTGAACAAATAATTAATTTTACCTTTCCGCACATTGGAAATGTCGGCACCAATAAAGAGGACAATGAATCTGAAAATGTTTGGACAAAAGGTGTAATATTTAACTCTGAAATAACTGATCCTTCAAACTATCGTTCTTTGGCTAATTTAGACTTATGGCTTAAAAAAAATAAAATTGTAGGAATTACTGGTCTAGACACTAGAACGCTTACCAACTTTATTAGAGATAAGGGAGCCCCGAAGGGTACAATAGCTTTTTCTAAAAATAAAAATTTTAATATCAAAAAGTTAGTGAATACGACAGTCAAATGGGGCGGACTTAAAAGTCTAGATTTAGCAAAAAAAGTCTCAACCAGAAAAAAATACATATGGTCAGGATATAAAACTTGGAAGAAAGAAAAAGGCTATTTAAAAAATAAAAAAAATTCACTACATGTCGTCGCTATTGATTACGGAATTAAGAAAAACATTTTAAGATATTTTTCTGATTTTAATTGTAAAGTAACTGTTGTTTCGTGTCAGACAAATGCAGATGAGGTGCTCAGATTAAAACCTGACGGAATTTTTTTATCAAATGGACCGGGTGATCCTGCGGCTACAGGAAAGTATGCAATTAATATTATTAAAGAACTTATCACGAAAAATTTTCCTATATTTGGAATTTGTCTTGGACATCAGCTTCTTGCATTAGCACTTGGTGCAAAATCAAAAAAAATGAAATTAGGTCATAGAGGAGCTAACCATCCTGTAAAAAATTTAAAAAATAACAATGTAGAAATTACGAGTCAAAATCATGGTTTTGAAATTGTTAGAGAAAGTTTACCAAAAAATATTGATGTAACACATACTTCTTTGTTTGATAATTGTATTGAAGGAATAAAACTAAAGAATAAACCTATTTTTTCTGTACAGTATCATCCAGAGTCTAATCCGGGTCCTCAAGATAGTGTCTATTTATTTAAAGAATTTGTAAATGAAATGAAAAAAAATGCCAAAAAGAAAAGATATTAAAACAATATTAGTTGTGGGTGCTGGCCCTATAATCATAGGTCAAGCTTGTGAATTTGATTATTCTGGAACTCAAGCCTGCAAAGCTTTGAAAGACGAAGGTTATAAAGTTATCTTGATTAACTCTAATCCCGCAACAATAATGACCGATCCTGGTGTTGCTGACAAAACGTTTATTGAACCCATAACCCTTCAATTTTTAGAAAAAATTATAAAAAAAGAAAAACCTAATGCGATATTGCCAACTATGGGCGGTCAAACAGCGTTGAATTTAGCTATGGAAGCGGAAAAAAAAGGAATTCTAAAAAAATATAAAATTGAACTTATTGGAGCTAATTCAAAAGCTATTTCTAATGCTGAAGATAGAAAAAAATTTAGAAAAAATATGCTTGAAATTGGTTTAGATTTGCCAAAATCTAAAATTGTAAATCACATTAAAGATGCGGCAAAAGCTTTGAAACAAATTGGTTTGCCAGCCATTATTAGACCTGCATTCACTTTGGGAGGATTAGGTGGTGGTATTGCTAAATCTAAGAAAGATTACTTTAAAATTGTTAAAGACGGGCTGTATGAGTCTCCGGTCAGGCAGGTTTTGGTAGAAGAGTGCCTTGAGGGTTGGAAAGAGTTCGAAATGGAAGTTGTCAGAGATAAAAAAGACAACTGTATTATCATTTGTTCAATTGAAAATATTGATCCAATGGGGATTCACACAGGTGACTCAGTCACAGTTGCTCCAGCGTTAACCCTGACAGATAAAGAATATCAAGTTATGCGAAATGCTTCTATTGCGTGTCTGCGAAAAATTGGTGTTGAGACAGGAGGTTCCAATGTACAATTCGCGATCAATCCAAAAAATGGAAGGATGGTAATTATTGAGATGAATCCTAGAGTGTCTAGATCTTCAGCTTTAGCCTCTAAAGCTACAGGCTTTCCTATTGCAAAAGTCGCTGCAAAATTAGCAATAGGGTACACTTTGGATGAACTAAAAAATGAGATCACAAAAACAACTCCAGCTTCATTTGAACCAAGTATTGATTATGTGGTCACAAAGATTCCAAGATTTACTTTTGAAAAATTTTCTACCTCAGAAGCTATATTAGGTACTTCTATGAAATCAGTGGGAGAAGCTATGGCAATTGGAAGAAATTTCAAAGAGTCGCTTCAAAAAGCGCTTGTGTCTTTAGAAACTGGTTTCTCAGGTCTTGATAGAATTTTTCTTTTAAATAAGAAGCAAATTGAAAAAAAACTTAAAGAAAATATTCCAAATAAAATTTTACTTGTAGCTGAAGCATTTAGAAAAAAAATTAATTTAAAAAGAATACAAGGTTTATCTAAAATTGATAATTGGTTTTTAGAACAAATAAGAGATATTGTGGAAGTAGAAAATGAAATTAAAATTAAAGGTTTGCCTAAGGATTATAATGGATTTAATAAAATAAAATCTATTGGTTTTTCAGATAAAAAATTATCAGAATTAACAAAAATATCAGAAAAGATAGTAAGAAATAAAAGAACTGCTCTAAAAGTTTTGCCAGTTTTTAAAAAAGTAGATACTTGTGCGTCCGAGTTCAAATCGTTTACACCTTACATGTATTCTACCTACCAAAGAAATTATTCATTAAATTCTGAAGATGAAGCTAGCCCTTCAGAAAAGAAAAAAATTATTATTTTAGGTGGTGGCCCAAATAGAATTGGTCAAGGTATTGAGTTCGACTATTGCTGTTGTCAGGCAAGTTATTCATTAAAAGAGGCGGGGTTTGAAACAATTATGATTAATTGTAATCCAGAAACAGTTTCGACTGATTATGATACTAGCGATAGATTATATTTTGAACCACTAAAAGAAGAGTACGTTTACAATATTGTTAAAAAGGAAAAAGAAAAAGGAAAATTAATTGGAATAATTGCTCAATTTGGAGGTCAAACACCAATTAAACTTGCTAAATTTTTATACGATAACAACCTACCTATTCTAGGAACGCAATATCCTTCTATCGATTTAGCCGAGGATAGAGATAGATTTAGAAAACTTATTAATCAATTAAAATTAAAACAAGCAGAGAGCGGAATAGCTAAAAATTTCAAACAAGCTATTC
>Ga0307986_10003997_pt1 | contig 10113 bp, 7 predicted proteins | sample EllFjometageno82_FD_203170 | JGI IMG/M metagenome (GOLD analysis project Ga0307986, IMG submission 203170) | Marine microbial communities from Ellis Fjord, Antarctic Ocean - #82 | ecosystem: Environmental > Aquatic > Marine > Unclassified | place: Southern Ocean | collected 2014-10-09
AAAATGGAATTTCAGCTTGTACTAACATCGGAACTACTACTGAGCTAAACATGAGAGACTTCTTTAATTCAAAAGGAATTTCTTATGAGCCAGTTGCTTTTGAAAAAGCTGATGAAGTTGTTGCAGCATATGACTCAGGCAGATGTGATACTTACACAACTGATAAATCTGGTCTAGCAGCACAGAGAACAAAAATGTCTAATCCTGATGATCACTTAGTGTTACCAGAGACTATCTCTAAAGAGCCTCTAGGACCAGTTGTACGTCAAGGTGATGCAGTTTGGGAAGACATCGTAAGATGGTCTCTAAACGTAATGATCGAAGCTGAAGAATATGGTATTTCTTCTTCTAACGCTGACATGATGAAAACATCTGAAAATCCAGCAATTAAAAGATTAGTTGGTACAGAAGGTGAATTAGGATCATATTTAGGCTTAGATCAAGACTGGAGCTTAAGAATTATTAAGCAAGTTGGAAACTATGGTGAAAGTTATAAGAGAAATATAGCTGACACTGGTATTTTACCTGACAGAGGTCCGAATAATATTTGGACTAAAGGCGGACTATTATACACTCCACCAGCTAGATAATTATTATCTAAAATAATTTAAAAAGGGCTAGATTTATCTAGCCCTTTTTTTATAATAACTCACAAATGAAATTAAAAAAAATTCTACCTCAACTATTAACTCTGCTATTTATAGTATTGGTGTTTGGTTTTTTTACCATGAACGCCCAAGAGAACATGGGTGCAAGAGGTTTGGAGTTTGGTTTTGGTTTTTTAAAAACCCAAGCTTCTTTCGATATACAGTTTTCACTAATTGATTATGATGGTTCTCATACATATGCTAGAGCCTACTTGGTTGGGCTGCTAAACACACTTCTAGTAGCCTTTATAGGAATTATTTTAGCTACCTTATTAGGTGCTATTGTAGGTGTTGCTCGTTTATCACCCAATTATTTAATCAGAAAGACAGCTTCTTTCTACATAGAATTTTTTAGAAATATTCCTTTATTGTTACAAATTTTCTTTTGGTACTTTGCTGCTTTAAGAGCCTTACCAATGCTTGAAGATGCTCCCATGTTATTAAATTCATCTTTTATGACAATCAAAGGACTTTACGCACCATCTCCAATTTGGACAAACTTTGATGTTTTTTTTACAACAATAATTATTGCAATGATTGTGATTTTTTTCTTTGCTAGATATGCAAAAAAGAAACAAGAACAGGAGGGTAAACGTTTACCAGTATTAATAATTTCCCTAGCAATTTTTATAAGCATGCCGTCATTAACTTTTTTAATTGGTGGTGTAGATTTATCTTGGAGCTTTCCTGTAATTAGGCAAATGTCAGCATCATCATATACTTTTGATGGTGGTTTAAAGATACCACCTGAATTAATTGCTCTTACTCTCGCACTTACGCTTTATACAGCAACATTTATTGCTGAAAATGTTAGAGCTGGTATTCAAGGAATTGGTAAGGGGCAAAAGGAGGCGGCAGCCTCAATCGGTCTTACACCATCTCAAGTTTTAAAATTAGTAGTGATGCCTCAAGCATTGAGAATTATTATACCACCAACAACCAATCAATATTTAAACTTAACTAAAAATTCATCTCTTGCTGCGGCTATAGCTTATCCTGATTTAGTTTTAGTTTTTGCCGGAACAGCAATGATGCAAACGGGTAGAGCTATAGAAATCGTGGGTATTACAATGGCAACTTATTTGACCATTAGTTTGGGTATTTCATTATTAATGAACTGGTACAATAAAAGAATTGCTATTCAAGAAAAGTAAAAATATGAAAAAAATTAATTTATTAAAACCAGATAATAATAATTTGCCTTTATTTCTTTCACTGGGCGTTGTTTTTTTTGCATTTGGAATTTTTGATTTTTATTCAAGTAATTTTTTAAATTCAAATATTACCTCTTTTTTACCTAGGGTTATTAATTTCTTTACACCATTAATTTTTGCAGTTATTGGACTTCATTTCATTAGAATTGAATTTTCAGGAATAAAAATTCTAGACAATATAAATAAAAATATTAATACAAGTAATTTTAATGCTGTTTTAAGTGTGTCTATAATTTTACTTATAATTTTTGGATTACCTCCATTATTAAATTGGCTTATTTTAGATGCTAATTTTGCTGGTGATACCAAAGAAGCATGCACTGGTGGTGGAGCTTGTTGGGTTTATATCAAGGTTTGGTTTAATAGGTTTATGTATGGGATGTACCCAAATGCTGAGCAATGGAGGGTTAATGTCACATTCATATCTGTCCTTGTATTCATGGCTGCTGGTTTCTTTGTTCCAACAAGACTTAAAAATTACCTTTCACTATATTATACTCTTCTACTACCTATTATTTCTTTTATCTTAATCTACTATATAATTTCAGGAGGATCTTTTGGGTTAGTTTGGGTAGAAACAGGTGCTTGGGGAGGTTTATCCTTAACTTTCATGGTATCTTTCTTTTCTTTAATTTTTTGTTTCCCTTTGGGAATGATGTTGGCACTTGGAAGAAGATCTAATTTACCGATTGTTAAATATTCCTCTCTTTCATTCATAGAGTTTTGGAGAGGTGTTCCTTTAATTACTGTACTTTTTATGTCAGCAGTGATGTTTCCAATGTTTTTACCAGACGGAACTTATGTGGATAAATTGATTAGAGTTGTTGTTGCTATTACTTTATTTGAGGCTGCTTATACAGCTGAAGTAATAAGAGGTGGCTTACAAGCCCTTCCTAGAGGGCAGTATGATGCAGCAAAATCACTAGGTATGGGATATTGGAGAATGCATGTTTTTGTTATTCTTCCTCAAGCTTTAAAATTAGTAATTCCAGGAATTGCCAATACTTTCTTGGCGCTTATAAAAGATACACCTTTAATATTTGTAGTTGGTCTTTTAGAGTTAGTTGGTATGTTGAATTTAGCTAAAACCAATCCAAAGTGGCTTGGTTTTTCAATGGAAGGGTACGTTTTTGCAGGAATAATATTCTGGATTATTTGTTACAGTATGAGTAGATATAGTCAAAATTTAGAATTAAAATACAAAACAGATAGATAACATATGTCAGATTCAATTATACAAATTCAAAAAGTAAATAAATGGTTTGGTGACTTTCAAGTTTTAAAAGACATAGACCTTGAGGTTAAACCTAAAGAAAAAATAGTTGTTTGCGGACCATCTGGATCAGGAAAATCAACTTTAATAAGATGTATTAATAGATTAGAAGAGCACCAAAAAGGCACTATAATAGTTGATGGTACTGAAATTTCAGAAGATACAAAAAATATTGAACAAGTTAGAGCTGAAGTTGGAATGGTATTCCAACAATTTAATTTATTTCCACATTTATCAATTTTAGATAATTGCACGCTTGCCCCAATTTGGGTAAAGAAAATGAGCAAAAAAGATGCAGAAGAATTGGCGTTAAAACAATTAGAACAAGTTCAAATTTTAGACCAGGCTCAGAAATTTCCAGGACAGCTATCTGGTGGTCAACAACAAAGAGTGGCTATAGCTAGGGCCTTATGTATGAAACCGAAAATTATGTTATTTGATGAACCAACGTCAGCACTAGACCCTGAAATGATTAAGGAAGTTCTTGATGTTATGGTTAATCTAGCAAAACAAGGAATGACAATGATAGTAGTTACGCACGAAATGGGATTTGCCAAAGAAGTAGCTGATCAAATGATATTTATGGACGAAGGAATGATAGTTGAAAAAGCTACAACCAAAGACTTTTTTGCTAACCCTAAGAGTGATAGGACAAAACTTTTTTTAAGCCAAATTTTATAAACTAAAAAAAACCTTAATAAACAAGGATAATATTTAGATTTATTTAACTAATATAGTTGACTTAGATACCAATTATTAACCATTTTTTAAAAAAAAATAAATTATTATATTGTCTTTAGGTAAAAAAATTAGTTGAATAGGTTTTTAAATTAATTTTTTAAGAGGGGTCTTAATGGAAGAAAATTTTAACAAACATCTAGGTAATAAATTAAAGTTAAGAAGGTTAGCTTTAGGTTTAACACAAACAAAAGTTGCTAAAGCAATTAATGTTACATTTCAACAAATTCAAAAATATGAGAAAGGAACTAACGGTGTTAGCTCAATAAGGTTACTTCAATTAGCGAATTACTTAAAAGTTCCAGTTAATTACTTTTTTGAAGATTTTGCAGAATATTTAGTTAACTTAGAAAGATCTGAACAAGGACACATAAATATTAACTATAATTTTTTAGTTAAATTGTATTCTGAACTTAATGAAGGTCAAAAATTAAAGTTTAGTAAGTCCATAGAAAATTCGGGAATTAGAATATCTAACGTTGGATAAATAATTCTTTATCAAAAGACTTAATATTTTTATTTTTTTTATATATTAAAAAATTTATTTTTAATATTAGTTACTTTCGTTGGTATGAATCTAATTGATCAAAAATTTAATAGAATTAAACTAATATCAAAATACGTTGATAATCCTAAATCAATTTTAGAAATAGGCACTCATCAAGGTGATTTCTCAATAAAACTATTTGATAATTTTAGACCTCAAAAACTTATCTTAGTTGATCCATGGAAATATGAGACTGATTATATTTACCAAAATAGTTGGTATGGTGGAAGTGAGATGCACATTATAGGTCAAACAAAACAAAATAGTTACTATGAAAAAGTTAAAAATATTTTTAATAAAGAAATAAAAAATGATATTGTTGAAATCTGGAAAATGAATTCAGATGAGGCTTTCAAAAAAAATAAAATTAAATTTGATCTCATTTATATAGATGGAAATCATTTATATGAATTTGTTTTAAAGGATATTCTAAATTCTATTAATTGTTTAAATAAAGATGGTATTATTGTGTGTGATGACTTTAATTCAAATGGATGGTGGGAAGACGGAGTAACAAAAGCAATAAATGAAATTCTGCAAAAAAAGCAATTAATATTTTTAAATAAGGAAGAAGCATTAGTTACACAACAAGGCGTTCTAAAGATGGAATAGAGAGATATCTTTTTTGTAACTTTATTTTTTTTGTTAAAGAAATTCTCTGGCTCCTCGGGCAGGACTCGAACCTGCGACCAATTGATTAACAGTCAACTGCTCTACCAACTGAGCTACCGAGGAATATCAAAAAACTCAACTTACTTTTTTTCTAGAGTAAAACAAGATTTTATTTTGGAGGCAACGCCCAGAATCGAACTGGGATACAAGGATTTGCAATCCTCTGCGTAACCATTCCGCCACGTTGCCATTTTTACTTAAACGATCTTCTTAATATCAACGTTTTTCTTTAATTCAAGTATTATCAATATTGAAAATTATTAATAAAATCTAATTTTATTTATGTAAAGGACAAACATGATGTATTTTGATATCATAGCTCATAATGATCAGTTTTAAATTAAATAAACTAAATAATTATTTCTTAAATAATTTAATTTTGTCATTAATTGGAATATATTTTTCTTATTTTTATTTTGGAGAAAAACTTTTTTTTTATTCAAATTATATTTTAAGTAATATTCTTTCATCATGTTTTTATATCACAATCATAGTTGTTATTTTATATGCAATAATTGATTATACTTTGAAAATTTTATCTCAAAAAAAATTAAAGATTTTTTTTGATGCTGTAATCTTTAGTCTAATATTATATATAACATATCATTTTATAATAAGATTTTCTGATTTAAGTTATTATGAAATTTACAGATTATTTTTTGGTAGTAAAAATATTTATTCTCAAACAATTTTTTATTTTTATCCATTTTTTGTTGGAATATTAATATTTGTATTAGTTAATTCTGAAAGCTTAAAGAAAATAAACAAATTTATATTTGTACTTCTAATTATTTTTAATATTTTTTCCATACATCGTTTAACTGCTATTTATCTAGATAGTGAAAAATATTTAGTTAAAAATGACTATAGTTCATTTAAAACTCAAAAAAAAACTAAATTGAATTCTAATAAAAAAATTATATTCCTTTTGTTTGATGAATTAGATCAAAAATTCTTTATGAAGCATTATGATCAACTTCCAAGCTTAAAAAAACTACACAAAACTTCATATACAAATGATAGTTTTTTCACACCTGCAAATTATACAAGAGAATCAATACCCGCTATCCTAACAGGCAATTCGATAAAAGAAAAAATAATTATTAAAAAAGATAATATTTCTTTTTTGAATTTAAAAAACGAAACCATAGATTTTAATTTTGAAAATTCAATTTTTAATGATTTAAAAAAAAGAAATTTATCATCAAGCATCTACGGTGCCTTTTTACCTTATTGTAAGATTTTTAAAATTGATATTTGTTTTGATAAAATTAATTTCCAGGTCAATTACATTAATTTAAGTGATGCTCTTAAAATTTTTTTAGAGGTAACATTCTTTGAAAAAGTTTTAGATAAAATCTTTGATGTAAATGTTGATTATTTTTATCCTCTTTTAGAAAATAACCTTGCCAAGTTTATGATTAATAATTCAAAAAACTTTGTTAATACAAATACCAATCTTGTTTATGTCCACTATACATTTCCTCATTTACCTTTACAAGCTAATGATTTAATTGATAACAAAAATAATTTAATTGGTTTAAGCGATTATGAAAAAAATCTTTATTTAGTTGATAAAACAATTTCAAATATTGAAAATATAACTCAAGAGTACAAAAATTCGTTATTGATTATTACATCTGATCATTGGTTTCGAAAACCATATATAAAGATCCGAAACAAAGAAGCTTATCCCGTAGTTTTCATATCAAAAATTATTGGAGATGATCAATTTTTTTTAGATGTAGATTCAAAAAATGCTTCAAGTATAAAAGATTTAATTATTGACTATCTTGATGGCAATGTTAAAAGCAATTATGATATTAAATCCTTCTTTGACAATAAGAAAAACCACAAAACTTATGTTAGGTTTTTTTCGGATTAATTTTTTTGTATTTTTTGTAATAATTTTCTTATCTTATAATAATGTGGCTTACGCTTATTTGGATCCTGGTTCTGGGTCATTTATAATGCAATCAATTTTAGCTGTTGGTGCATCAATATTTTTTTATTTAGGTTATCCAATCAGACTTATCAAATCTCTCATAAATAAAATCTTTAAAAAAAAAAAAACCATAAACACTCAGGAAAATAACCAAAAGAAATAATTTATGCACACAGGATTAATCTAGGTGTTGTTAAAATTGCCGTGTCAATTGTTTTAGGATTTATAATCCTCTGTTTTGCCCATTCTATAACATTTTCCCTTAAATCTTACTTTAAAGCAATTAGATAGATAATCCTTTATAAGTAAAATATTGATAATAAATTAATCAAATAAGAGTTTAATTTGATTATTGTTAATTCATATTATTAAATTATAAACATAATTGCACCTATGAGTAATGATAAATACATACATTCTAATGTTGAGGATAAAATCTATTCTTACTGGGAAAAAAATGATTTATTTAAACCCACAACAAATAAGAAAAAATTCTCAGTAGTAATACCTCCACCGAATGTAACAGGAAGTTTACATATGGGACATGCTTTAAATAACTCAATTCAAGATCTGCTTGTTCGTTACCATAGGATGAACAATTATGAAACTTTATGGCAGCCAGGTACAGATCACGCGGGTATTGCTACACAGGCTTTAGTCGAAAAAAAGCTTACGTCTGAAGGCATTGATAAAAATGTTATTGGTAGAGAAAAGTTTATTGAAAAAGTTTGGGTGTGGAAACAGCAGTATGGAGATATTATAATAAATCAACTCAAGAAATTAGGCTGTTCATGTGACTGGTCGCGGACTGCTTTTACAATGGATGAAAATTTATCAAAATCAGTAATCAAAGTATTTGTTGATCTTTATAAAAAAAAACTAATTTATAAAGCTAAAAAATTAGTAAATTGGGACACTGTATTAAAAACTGCTATTTCTGATCTAGAAGTTGACCAAAAAGAAGTTAACTCCTTGATGTATTATATAAAATATCCCATTGATAATTCGGATGAATTTATAACCATTGCAACAACAAGACCCGAAACAATGCTGGGAGATACTGCTATAGCAGTAAATCCTAAAGATGAGCGTTTTAAAAATCTTGTAGGTAAAGTTGTCACTATACCTGTTGTAGGGAGAAAAATTAAAATCATTGAGGATGATTACGCTGATCCAGAACAAGGTACGGGTGCTCTAAAAATAACACCTGCGCACGACTTTAATGATTATGATGTAGGTCAAAGAAATAACCTTGAAATAATTAATATTTTCACAGAAGATGGAAAAATTAATAATAATGGATCTAAAGACTATATTGGTTTAGACCGTTTTGAAGCTAGAAAGAAAATATTAAAAGAACTTAAGATCAATGAATTTTTTGTAAAAGAAGAAAATATAAAAAATAAAGTTCCATATGGCGACAGGTCAAACTCAATAATTGAACCTTTTTTAACAGAACAGTGGTTTGTAGACGCTAAAAAACTTTCCATCAAAGCCAAGGAAGTTGTTAATTCTAAAAAAACTAATTTTTTTCCTGAAAATTGGTCAAAAACTTATTTTCAATGGATGAATAATATTGAACCTTGGTGCATCTCAAGGCAATTGTGGTGGGGCCATCAAATACCTGCCTGGTATGGACCTGATAAAGAAATTTTTGTTGCTAATAATGAAGAGGAAGCAAAAAGTGCTGCTAAAAAAAAATATGGTAAAGATGTAGAGTTAATTCGAGATCCAGATGTTCTGGATACTTGGTTTTCGTCTGGTCTTTGGCCTTTTGCTACATTAGGTTGGCCAGATAAAAAAGAATATGTTGAAAAATTTTACCCAACATCAGTTCTAGTAACAGGTTTTGACATTATATTTTTTTGGGTTGCTAGAATGATTATGTTTGGAATGGAATTTTTAGATAAAGAGCCTTTCAAAGATATTTATGTTCATGCTCTTGTTAAAGATGAGAAAGGACAAAAAATGTCAAAATCAAAAGGCAATGTAATTGATCCTTTAGATTTAATTGAAAAATATAGTGCAGATGCTTTAAGATTTACGTTGCTTTCAATGGCTTCACCTGGAACTGATGTAAAACTTTCAGAAGATAGAGTTAAAGGGTACAGAAATTTTTTAAACAAATTATGGAATGCTAATAATTTTTTAATAACCAATAATTGTGATTTTAGTAAGATCGAAAAAACTCCAAAATTAACAATTAATATTAATAAATGGATTTATTCAGAATTACTACTAGCTAAAGATAAAATAGAAAAAAACTTGAAAGAATATAGATTTGATGAGGCTGCTAAAAATGCATATCAATTTGCTTGGCATTCGTATTGTGATTTATATATAGAATTATCCAAAACAATATTGTTTTCAGAAGGTGAAAAAAATAAAGATGAAGTAAGAGACGTATCAGCTTATATATTTAAACAAATACTAATACTATTACACCCCTTCATACCATTTGTTACAGAAGAAATTTGGCTTAATAACAAATTTGATAATGATGGCAAAAATTTTTTAATGTTAACAAATTGGCCATCTGGAAGCTTTGAAAAAGATTCCAGCACAGATCAGGTTGAGAAAATTATTAGTATTATTTCTGAATTAAGATCATTTAAAAATGAATTAAGTGTAAGTCCAGGATCTTTTATTGATATTTCAATTGAAGGAATTAATAAAAATAAACAATCATTCTTTCTTGAAAATCAACTCATTTTAAAAAGATTAGGGCGTATTAATAAATTATTTGAGAAAGATTTAGATAAACCTGCCCCCACATTAATAGTTTCGGGTGATTTATTTAAAGTGTATTTTGCTGAAGATGTTGATTTGGAATTAATTAAAGAAAACTTAATAAATAGGCAATATAAATACCAACAAGAAATGGATAAAATCTCAAAAAGATTAGCTAATAAAGGATTTGCCGATAGAGCTCCAAAAGATATTGTTGATCAAGAAAAAATTAATTATAGTAATTTAGAAAATGATATTAAGAAAATATCAATAACAATAGAAAGTTTATAATGGTAAAGTTTAATAAAAGAAAATTACCAAGCAGACATACATCGTTAGGAGCAGAC
>Ga0307986_10003999_pt1 | contig 10111 bp, 7 predicted proteins | sample EllFjometageno82_FD_203170 | JGI IMG/M metagenome (GOLD analysis project Ga0307986, IMG submission 203170) | Marine microbial communities from Ellis Fjord, Antarctic Ocean - #82 | ecosystem: Environmental > Aquatic > Marine > Unclassified | place: Southern Ocean | collected 2014-10-09
AATATGAAAAAGAGGATTATGGGCAAACCTTTGGCTCTTGGGGCATAGGTGCAGGTTGTTATGTCGTGTTGCCAGTTTTAGGACCATCAACAGTTAGAGATGCTCTTGGTTCATTTGTAAATGTTTTGGGCGGAGACCCTTATTATAATGCTTCTACTCATGGAAATAATGAATTTTTAACTGACTCTTTATACATGAAGACAAAAGTTGTATCGGGAGTAGATTTTAGAGCAAAAAATATAGAGTCAATAGAAAATTTAGAAAAAAACTCCATGGATTTTTATGCATCAGTAAGAAGTTTGTACTTACAGGATAGGCAACAAAAAATTACAAACTCAAATCCTACAATTGAAATTATGTACGAGGGTGACTGGGAAGAAGTAGAGTCACAATAATTAAAGTATAAAAATTAATTTAACAGAAGATAATCCAATGTTTCTAAAAAAAAACTTAACACTTCTATTTTGTTTAATAATCTCTTTTTCAAATATTGCTAAAGTTAACTCAATTGAACCAGATATTTTTGTTCAATCAACTGTTAACAGGGCGTCTGAAGCTCTTAATAATAAATTTTCTAAAGAGGAAAAAATAACAAAACTCAAAGCCATTGCAAAAGAAACAGTAGATATTACCGGTATAGGATTTTATACCTTAGGCTCGTATAGAAAAAACATCACCGATGATCAAAAAAAACAATATGCAATCCTTTTTGAAGAATATTTTTTAAAAAGTTTTGCTAGTAGACTAGCAGAATATTCAAATCCAGAAATTCAAGTAAATTCTAAAGAAAAACTAAATAAAAATTATACCATGGTTAGCAGTGTCTTAGTTTCAACGGAAAAGCGACCAGAAGTTAAAATCGATTGGAGAATTTATACTAAAGATCCAAAAAACCCTATGATCAGAGATTTAATCATCGAAGGTTTAAGCCTTGCAAGAACTCAAAAAGAAGAATTCTCTTCTATAATTGAGAGTAGTAATGGGGATATCAATGCTCTTTTTTCTGCTTTGAAAGAATTTACTAAATAATTACTTCAAAAATAATTTTTATGGTGGGCCCACCAGGACTCGAACCTGGGACCAATACATTATGAGTGTACTGCTCTAACCAACTGAGCTACAGGCCCTACTCAATTAACTAGCTTTTACTTCCTTTTTTATTTTCATTCAAGTTAAGAATAGAAAAATTACAAATTATATGCTGTCTTTGTATATGAGGTGTTAATTACTTAATTGAAAGATGGTTAATAAAATTTTGATTATTATTGGTATGATCTAATTTTGATAAAATAACCACAGCATAAGTAAGCTTTCATAAATGAATCCAATAGTCATTTCTAAAACTTTTTGTTAAGATTAAGTAAGATTTTTAATAAGAAAATAGAAAGTAAACAATAAATATACCTACAAAATCTACAATAAATGAAAAAAGATATTTATTTTTTACTACCAGTTTTTACTTATGGAGCCGGTCAATCAATCAAGCGAATTATATTAAATCTTGATAATAAAAAATATAATAAGAATATAATTTGCTTAGGGAAATGCCAATTTAAAAAAGAGCTTTTAAAGAAAAAAATAAAAGTTCATGAATTAAATCATGCAAAATTAATATTTGCCATTCAAGACATAAAGACTATTTTAAAAAAAAGTGAGATAAATAAGAAAATACTCATATCCAATATTCATTATACCAATGTGTTGAGTTTATTATTTTTTTCAAAAATAAAAAGATTAAAAATTGTGGTTACTGAAAGGACTGCAATAAAAGAATTGGGTATATATTTTGGATTATTAGATTTCTTAAAGAAAAGAATTATAAAATTATTAATTGCGATTTTATATAAAAAAGCCAGTGCTATAATTACTAATTCTACAAAATCATCAAAGGATTTGAATAAAATTATTGGATTAAAAGTTAATACGATATTTTCTCCATCCTATATTCCTGGGAACTATAAAATTAAAAAAAGAGTTAATAGAGTCAAGGTCATAATAGCTGTATCAAGACTTTCTAGGGAAAAAAACATATTATACATTTTGAATGCTATAAATTTAATAAAAGATAAAAATTTTGTTTTAAAAATAATTGGAGATGGAGAGCAAAAAAAAGAATTAACTAAATTTGTCTCCCAAAATCAATTGACCAACAAAGTAAAATTTTTGAATTATAAAAAAGATGTTAAGAAATATTTTTTAGAATCTGATCTTTTTATAAATAGTTCTTTTTTTGAGGGTTTTCCTAATGCTGTTGTTGAATCTTTAAAATTTAATGTTCCTGTGATTTGTTCAAAAAGTCATGGGGGTATATTTGATATATTAAAAATTAATAAATACGGCTATCTATTTAGTTTAGAAAAAGTTGAAAATTTGTCATCTCTAATTATAAAGTTTTTAAATAATAACAGTTCCTTCATTCAGAAAACCAGGGGTGCTAAGAATAATTTAAAAAGATTTACAATTAAAAATTGTGTTGTTAATTACGAAAAATTGCTTGATAGGCTATAGTGCATCAATCTTAAAAAAAGTATCGTGTATCAAGTTTAATTGTTTTCCTGATATTTTGTTTGTATGTAATCCAATTAAAAAACCTAAATCTTGAGCTTTTTGGGCTTCATAAAATTTTTCATTATTTTTATTCAGTTTATAAAGTTTTACTGCAGGCTGATTCACGAAAGATCCACTTATTATTGGTCTTGTCTCAATTCCAGCTTGATCCAAAATATCTACGAATGTACTTTTTATCTTTTTAAATTTTTTATCAATTAAAATAGGTAAACCCATCCAGCTAGGATCAATATCCTTTGATGGGATAATAAAATTAAATTGGTTGTTCCATTTTTTAGAATTTGTAATTTTTTTTAATATTAAGTTTCTATTTGAATTTCTCATCTTTTTTAGTTTATCTAATCTTTTAAATTGATTAAATCCTATGGCTGCCTGTATATCTGTTGGTCTTAAATTAAAACCAGAGTTAGAGAAAATATATCTTGGATCTAAATCTGGATATTTTTTAGCATAGTAATTATACTTTTTAATTTTTCGAGAATAAAATCTATTACCACCAAACCATCCATGTGAACGCAAAGAAAATAAGATTTCATAATCTTCATCGTTGTTGCATGTTATCATTCCACCTTCACCTGAGGTTATTTGATGAGAATAATAAAATGAAAAAGAGGCATAATTTCCAAAAGTTCCTAAATATTTATTTTTTAATTTTGATCCTAATGATTCACAGTTATCTTCAAAAATTACTAAATTCCTTTTTTTTGCAATCTTTTTAATTTCAAATAAATCACTACTAATACCTAAAACATTTATTAACATTATTGCTTTGGTTTTTTTTGTAATTTTTTTTTTTAATTGATCAATATCTATATTTAAAGTTTTGATATCAATATCGACAAAAACAGGTTTTAATCCAAATTGAACTAATGGCCAAATTGATGTTGACCAACACAAAACTGGGACCAATACTTCATCGCCTCTTTTTAAATTGTTTTTTTTTAATGGATTCCCAGCTGCAAATACTGCAAGTAAGTTTGCAGATGAGCCTGAATTCACCATTAATGCATGCTTAACATTAAGTTTTTTTGCAAAGGCAGTTTCAAAATTTCTAGTGTGCTCTGCCATTGTAATTCTTTTTGATGACAAAACTTTTTTTCCAACAGCGATATCACTACTGCTCAATCCATTCTCTAATAAGCTGTATTTATACTTTTTTTTAATTAGTTGGTTGATTTTAGATATTTTTTTTTTCATAAAAGTTTTTTCTTAAATAGTTCATTTTTTGAATTTAAGCAATTTTCTTATGATTTTCCATAATCTCATAACCATTCTACCTAAAAAAATATATAATAATGCAGCAATATTTTGTTTATTATGGAGCCTTATTTTTAATTCATTTAATAAGCCTGAAAAGAAACTAAATCTGCTGGAAAAATTACTCTCTCCAAGATCACCAAAGATTTCTTCATTTTTAGTCCTAATCCCTTTCATTTTATTTTTAACAATCATTCTATATAGCCAGTCGTAATCAGATTGTATTTTATAATTTATATTTAAAAGTCCTACTTTTTTTAGAGAGGTCAATCTGATATAAAATCCGACAACTGTTGATGGTATAATGTTAAATTGTTTATATATGTCATTGGGCCTAAATCCTGCATAAACTCTATTATCTTTTTTAACAGTTCCACACAAAAAATCTAATTTTTCGTTTTCAATTATATATTCTTTTAGTATGTCCATTGAGTTTTGGAATAGAATGTTTGATGAATCAACTACCCCTACAAAATCTCCTCTTGACAATAAAAACCCTTTATTCCAAGCATCCCAAAGGTTTTGATCACTTTCGCTGACCCATATATCAATATCATTTTCATATTTTTTTAATAAGTTTGTTACTCCTTCGCCAGAATTACCATCAATAATAATTAATTCTATATTTGGATAATCTTGATTTAAAATTGAATCAATAGCTTTAGAGAGATTCTCCTCCCTATAGTTGGGCATAATAATAGAAATCAAAGGAAATTTATTTAACGAATTTTTAAACAAACCATTATACCTTGCACCTCCATAAACCCTTTGATTTTTACGTGAATTTTCAGGGAATAATAAACTTAAAAATTTATCACTTTTATAAATTTGTAAAGGCTTAACTTCCTTAGAAAAAAATTTGATTTTTCCAAATTTATTAATATTTTCTAACATATCTTTAATTATACTTTTTTTAATAAATGTAGACTAAATAGTTTTATAGCAAAAAACTTAATAAAAACGAGTTATTTTATAATATAAAATATAATAATATAATTTTAGAACTTGAATAAATACTATATATGTAGCTTCATTTAAAAAAATAACTTAAAAAATGAACAAAATTCTTGTTACAGGTGGTAGTGGTCTTGTTGGTAAATATTTGAAAAAAATTTTGCCTCATGCAAAATATATATCTTCAAAAGATTATGATTTAACCTCTGAAAATGATGTTAAAAAACTTTTTAAATCTGCTAAATATACAACAGTTATTCATCTAGCTGCTAGGGTTGGTGGTATTCATCATAATATTCAAGAACCAATTAAATATTTTGAAGAAAATATTCTTATGAACACTTTATTGATTAAATATAGTTACAAAAATAAAGTTAAAAACTTTCTGGGTGTGCTCAGTTCATGTATTTATCCTGATAATGTTAAAAAATACCCTATAAAAGAAAATTTATTATTTTCTGGGGCACCTCATGAAAGTTTATTTCCATACTCATACGCAAAAAGATGCATGGCAGTTCAAATTGATTCATATAATCAGAAATTTAATACAAAATATAATTACATTATTCCATGCAATTTATATGGAGAATTTGATAAGTTTGATCCTATACAGGGTCATTTTGTAGGTGCCTTAATAAAAAAAATATTAATAGCAAAAAAAAATAAAAAAAAACATATAAAACTTTTTGGCGATGGAACACCCAAAAGACAATTTATGCATGCAAAAGATCTTGCTGAAATTATTAAAATGATTATTTTAAAAAAAATTAATAAATCCTTTAATGTTGCTACAAATGAAAATTATTCTGTAAAAAAAATTGCAAAAATTGCACTTGAAGCTTGTGATTTTAGTAACGCAAAAATAATTTTTGATAAGTCAATGCCCAATGGGCAAATGAGGAAAGATATTGACATAAAAAAATTTAAAAAATTTGCTCCAAAGTTCAGGCCTATTCTACTAAAAGATGGTATCAAAGAAATATATTTAAAAAATAAAGAGGGAGTTTAGATTGTCAAAAACGATTTTATTTGGTGGTAGTGGTTTTTTTGGTCCTGTAATTTTAAAGAAAGATAAAAACATATTATCGGTTGGCAGAAAAAAACCTTCTTTGGAGCTAGAAAATCAACATGTAAATTTAGAAAGTTTAGATGATTTGAGTGTTTTGGATGAGATAGATTTTGATAAAGTAATTTTCTTAATTGGTAGCTCTAATCACCATGAAATTAATTTAAAGACTACAATGGGTGTAGATCTTAATCTGTATCCTCTTGTAAAAATTCTAGCTTACTTAAAAAATAGAAAAATCAAAAAATTTATTTGTTTTACTACTATCTTGCTTTACGACCAAAAAAAAATGACATTGCCTGTAGATGAAGATCAATTAATAGATCCTTATATTAACGACTATGTTTTTAGTAAATTTTTATCCGAACAAATTGTTCATTTCTATAAGGACCTAATTCCATCTATCATAGTAAGGTTAAGTAACATTTATGGCTACACTAAACTACGTAGGCCAGATTTAGTACCAACAATCATGCAAGATATTTTTTCAAAAGATAATGTAACAATTTGGAGCGATGTTCCAAAGAGAGACTTTATATTTACCGAAGATGCTGCGGATGCTGTTCTTAAATTATTAAATGTTGATTTTACTGGCACACTAAACCTAGGTACGGGTAAAATGAGCTCAATTAAAGATATAACCAAAATAATAGAAAATTTGTCAGGGAAAAAAATTATCTCTGAAAATAAAGATGTTTCTGGACCCTTAGAATTTTCTACTGATATTTCTAAAATTAAAAAAATTACAGGTTGGAGTCCTCAATACACCCTGGAAGAAGGTTTGAAAAAAACCTACAATATAATGAAAAAATATTAGATTAATTGATCTATTTAATATGGTGGGACTGGTTGGTTACGCTCCAACTACCCCTGCAATGTCAATGCAGTACTCTACTATTGAGCTACAGTCCCCCTAAAAATATTATTAACTTTCTAAAAAGCTTTTTAATTGTTTGGATCTACTTGGGTGTTTTAATTTTCTTAGAGCTTTTGCCTCTATTTGTCGAATACGCTCTCTAGTTACAGAGAATTGCAATCCTACTTCTTCGAGAGTATGATCTGTATTCATTCCAACACCAAATCTCATTCTTAAAACCCTCTCTTCTCTTGGTGTCAAAGTAGATAAGATTTTTGTTGTAGCTTCACTTAAATTCGATTTGATTGCCTGCTCTAAAGGAGCCAAAGCTTTTGTATCTTCAATAAAATCTCCCAAGCTACTGTCCTCTTCATCGCCAACTGGTTTTTCTAAAGAAACTGGTTCTTTTGAAATCTTAAGAACTTTCCTAACCTTGTCTAAGGGCATTCTTAGTTTTTTTGCTAATTCTTCTGGTGTTGCTTCTCTACCAAACTCACTTAAAATTAATCTTTGAGTTCTTACAATTTTATTAATTGTTTCAATCATATGAACTGGAATTCTTATAGTTCTTGCTTGGTCTGCAATAGATCTTGTTATTGCTTGTCTTATCCACCACGTAGCATATGTTGAAAATTTATACCCTCTTCTATATTCAAATTTATCCACAGCCTTCATAAGGCCAATATTTCCTTCTTGAATTAGATCTAAAAATTGAAGTCCTCTATTCGTGTATTTTTTAGCAATTGAGATAACTAGTCTTAAATTAGCTTCAACCATTTCTTTTTTTGCTATTCTTGATTCTTTCTCACCTTTTTGAACTCTGCTAACTAACTTTTTAAAATCCGTAACAGATATTCCAAGCTTATGACTTATTTCTATTAATCTTTCTCTAATATTTTTGAACTCTTCTTTGTTTTTTGCAAAAAACTGCTTCCACATTGGGTTGGTATCAAGAAATTTTTTAAGATTTGGATTAATCTCATTGCCTATGTAAAATTTAATAAATTCATTTCTGGGTATTTTTTGGTCCATTGCTAATCTCAAGAGATTTCCTTCTAGTGAAATAATTTTTTTATTTTCAATATAATGTCTTTGAACTAGCTCTTCTAATACTGATGGAGATAATTGAAGTGATTTTATATTTTCTAAAATATCACTAACAATTTTATCATATCCTTTTTCTTTTGAGGTTGAAAAACTCGTGACATTTAAGATGCAATTTAGTTTTTCTTTTTGGTATTTAATTAATTTTCCATATTCTTTAGTTAGTGTATTAACTGTTTTTAGAACTTTTGGTTTTATTTCTGTTTCCATTGCAGCAAGTGTTGGATTAAACTCATCATCACCATCATCACTGCCACTATTAGACCCGTCTTCATTTTTATCTGTCTCTCCAGAATTTCTTTGCTTCGCACTTGGTCCTGTGTTTTCATCTTCCATGTAGTTGGTGTCAATGTCTATAATTTCTCTTACTAAAATTTCATCTTTTTGAAATTTATCATCCCATTCAACAAATTGTTGTGCAGTAATAGGGCTTTGTGCTAATGCAATTAACATTACATCTTTTCCTGCTTCAATTCTTTTTGCAATTGCGATCTCGCCTTCACGAGATAGAAGTTCAACACCTCCCATCTCTCTTAAATACATTCTTATTGGGTCGTCACTCTTTTCAATAGTTTTTCCCGTTTCTTTAGATGAGTTTTCTTTTTTTCTTAAAACTTTGAAATCAGATTTTTTTTCAACTAAAGCAACATTTTCATCCAAAATATGCATGAATGCTTGTTCTAAGTTTTCGTCTGAAAGGTTTCTTTTTCCTAGAGATTTATTTAATTCATCAAAAGTTATAAATCCTCGATGGGTTCCACGCCCCATAAGTCTGGCAAATGATTTTGTAATTATTCTTTCCACAATAGTATATTTGAAATGACTTATATAAGCGCAATTTCAGAAAAATCTACGTATTTTTTAAGGCGTTTAATTGATGTTTTTTTGTTTTTTAAGGTCTCTAATTTCATTAAAAGTACTTTCACTCAGATCTTCGGAAAATTTTGATTCCAATGCTTCAATTCTAAACTCTAGATCATAATTATAAAGATCCTTAGATACCTCTTCTAATAATTCAAACAATTTACCCTGGTCATTTTGATTATTATTTAAAATATATTTAATTGATGCAAATTTAAAAATTCTATCAATTATCTGCATATCAATTGAAAGTTCTTTTATTTTTAATTTTTCCCCACTTTTTAATTTTGATAAAAGTGTTTCGTAAATTAACCTATTTTCATTGCTGAATAGTTTTATGTTTTCAATTAAATGAATATTTTCCTGAAATGTATCTAGATTATTCATTATCAAATAAAGTAGTGAAAATTCTTTTAACTCCACTCCACTTAGTGATTTACTTTCATTAAAATACTTTTGAGTAGTCTGTAACGATTTAATTTTTTTAGTATAAAATTGTTTTTTACCTATGTTGCTATGAGGTGTTAATGTTGAAATTCTCTCTAAAAAAAATTCTAATACATATTTCTTAATAAAATTATCTTTAATAGTTGCTGCAATAGATCTTAATTTTTTTTCAAAAATTGCCATTGATGAGGGGTTATTGTCAGTTTGTTGTTTGTAATGATTAAATATAAATTGGTGTATTGAAATCTTTGCCTGCTTAGTAAAGTCAATAAAATTTGTTTTTCCATTTTTATTAGCATAACTATCTGGATCTTCTCCGTCTGGTAAAAAAAGAAACGATATCTGTTTTTCAGGCTGTAATTCTTTGATTGAATTTTCAGCTGCTCTAAGTGCAGCTTTATAACCGCTCTCGTCACCATCGAAACAAATGATTATATCTTCAAAAAACTGATTTAAAATTAAAATTTGTCTATCAGTTAAAGAGGTTCCTAAATTAGCAACGACATTCTCAATTCCATTTTTACTTAAACCAACAACATCCATGTAACCTTCTACAAGATATACGTGATCAATTTTATTAGATAATTTTCTAGCTAAATCTAAATTATATAAATTTGAACCTTTTTTGAAAAAAGGTGTTTCTGGAGAATTAATATATTTTGCCATATAACTATTTTCTTGAATTGTTCTTCCACCCAATCCAATCGGTTGACCTGAAATATTATTAATTGGAAATATAATCCTATCTCTAAATCTTTCCACGTAGGTTTTTTTTTTTTCATCCAGGTAAAAAAGTCCACTTTCAACTAAAACTTTTTCACTAAATTTATTTTTTAATTTTTCATAAAAGTTAGAATTTCTTTCGACAAATCCGATTTTAAAATTTTTTACTTCATTTTTACCAAGACTTCTTTTTTTTAGATAGTCTCTGGGAATAGTTAAACTTTCATTTTTTAAAATTTCATCATGATAAAATTGGACATATTGATTATAAATAG
>Ga0307986_10004001_pt1 | contig 10110 bp, 9 predicted proteins | sample EllFjometageno82_FD_203170 | JGI IMG/M metagenome (GOLD analysis project Ga0307986, IMG submission 203170) | Marine microbial communities from Ellis Fjord, Antarctic Ocean - #82 | ecosystem: Environmental > Aquatic > Marine > Unclassified | place: Southern Ocean | collected 2014-10-09
GTTAGGCGTGCCGCCAGCGTACGTTCTGAGCCATGATCAAACTCTCAAGTTTAATAACGGCGCACACTAGCTTTAAAAAACTTTAGTTTGAACTAAAGTTAGTTTCGTTAAAGTGTGTACGACAATTTCTTTGTTAACCTAACCGTCCACACTTCTCTTCTTAAAAATTTACAATTTAAAAAAGCTAAGATTTTTTCTTAAAAATCTAAAACACACCTATAGCAACAGATAATTTACATTAAATATTACTAAAAAATGTGAAACGCGGTTATATTACAAAAATAATATAAATCAAGTTGTATATTGGCTAAAAAAGCCAGCAAAATCATAGGTTATTCTTCACTTTTCATTGAAAAGGTCCGAATATTTTTATATATCAAATGCCTAAAATGTCAGGTGCTAGAACAAATAGTTTTTTAAATTTACCTATAGTCCTAAAAAAAAAAATTGCGTTTTTTTTAAGCTTTTTAAACCAAAAAAAATATCTCCTTTACATTATATTTATAAGTGTTTTTTTCGTAACCTACGCTTTAATTTTAAATCAAATTAAATCTTATACAGAATTAAAAGAAAATAACTTTAACTCTTTCTTAAAATCAAACGAGTTTAACAATATAAAAGAATTTATTTTTGAAAACATAAAATCACCCTACAAAGAATACAGGTACATCGTTAGGAATAACGATACTTTAGAAAAAGTACTTAAAAAATACAACATTGATAATGCTGAGATTAATAGTTTAATAAGTGAAATTATAAAAAAAAAATTAACCAATATATCTCCTGGGGCACCAATTCAAATTGTAACAAAAGAAGAAAGCGGAACTAACAAAATTATTAGTTTATTTTATCCAATTGATGCAATCAATTCTGTTGAAGCAAAAAGGAATAAAGATTTATTTGAGGTGTCAAAAATTGTTTTAAAATTAAACAAAAAAGAAATAGTTTTATCCAACACAATAAAAAATAATTTATATAGCTCTGCTGTTGAAGTGGGTATTGAGCCAAACATCATAGTTGAATTTGCTAATATGTATGGTTTTGAAGTAGACTTTCAAAGAGATATTCGTAGTGGGGATAAATTTGAAGTTTACTACGAACAATATGTTGATGAAAATAATATTGTTAGAAATACAGGTAAAATAATTTATGCATCTATGTTTGTTAATAATAAAGAGCTTTCACTTTATAATTTTAAATTTAATAATAAAGAAGGTTATTACGATGTGGATGGTAAAAGCGTTATAAAAACTTTAATGAAGACTCCAATTAATGGTGCTCGCTTGTCTTCTTCTTTTGGATTAAGAAAACATCCTATACTTGGATACAATAAATTACACCAAGGTACAGACTTTGCGGCGTCAAGAGGTACTCCGATAATGGCATCTGGTTCTGGAATTATTCTCAGAGCACAAAAATATAAAGGGTATGGAAATTTTGTATCGATTAAACACAACTCAACTTATATTACCGCTTATGGGCATATGTCAAAATATGGAAGAGGTATAAAAAAAGGAGTTAGGGTTAATCAAGGACAGATCATAGGCTACGTTGGCTCCACAGGAATGTCTACAGGACCACACCTTCATTACGAAGTAATTAAAAATGGAAAAAGAGTAAATTCACAAAGACTTAAATTGCCGACAGGAAAAATTTTAAACAATGAAGCTAGAAATAAATTTGAAATAGAGAGAATTAAAATTGACGTTAAGCTTGCTCAGTTGAGAAAAAATATATAATTAAAATTTAAACTACTTCTTTTTTTTCTGCTGTTGATTGGTTCAATTTTTTAGCTAAACTAATATCTTCGACTTTTTGCTCCTTGATCTCCTTAGGTTTTACATTGAGCTCGGATAATCTTCGGTTAAAATGTTCAGCGTGCTGCAGGTAGTTTTCATGTAATACTGGATCTCCAGAAGTAAGAGCATCTTTTGCTAACTGCTGATATTTTTGAACTGTTTTTTCTACATTAAATGGATTGGTCATTGATCCATTGTTTCTACCAATGTTTCCGTTTCCATTAGATTGAAAATGACTATTTGAATTCTGCCCACTATTGTGCCTGGGTCTAAAACCATTTCTTTGTGGTCTTGGTCTGAATCTTCTTTTTTGATCGCTCATTTTTTTTGAAATTAAAGTTAATCTTTATATCTTGCTAATATACATCTAACGTTATTTTTATAATCTTTAACCAATAATTCTTCTTTAAATCTTTGTTTTTTTAAAATTTGTGAAACTTTATAATGTTGCCCGTAACCTATTTCTAAAGCGAGCAGACCTAATTTTTTTAAAATAGTACTAGACTTGTAGATAACTTTTGTAATTACGTCAAGCCCATCCTTGCCCCCATCTAAGGCTATTTTGGGTTCGAATTTTTTAACATCATCTGATAAGTTTTTGATGTCAGATGTTTTTATATAAGGCGGATTTGAAACAACTAAATCAAATTTGTAGTTATAAATATCTTCTAACGATTTATTAAAAAACTTAGCTCTTTTATTTAAACAAAGCTTGGTTGAGTTTTTTTTAGCTATTGAGATAGCTTTTTTAGAAATATCTAATCCAATGCCTTTAGCTCCTTTAATTTCACTTAAAATGCTTAATATAATACATCCTGAACCTGTTCCTATATCTAAAATATGTATGTTTTTGTTTTTAAATATTTTAACTATACTTTCACAAAGCAACTCAGTTTCTGGTCTTGGAATAAGCGTATTTCTATCAACATAAAAATCTTTGCTCCAAAATTCTTTATTTTTTAAGATATAGGCTAAAGGCTCTCTGTTAGCTCTTCGTATTATTAACTTTTCAAAATTGATAATAATATTTTCTGGAACTTTTTGATTTAAGTTTATTAATATATTTTCTCTCTGTTTTTTTAATAAATTAGATAACACCAATTCAGAGTCTAATTGATGGGTTGCAATCTTATTTGATTTAAGAGCTTTAGAGCCTAAGTTTAATAGTTCTGATATATTCATTATTGTAGATTTTGTAATTTTAAATCCTGTTCTTTTAATCTTAAGCCTTCATTCATTTCTTCATGGATTTCACCACTTAGAAATTCTTCTAATTTGTGTAAGGTTAAATTTATTCTATGATCTGTAACTCTCCCTTGGGGAAAATTATATGTTCTTATCCTTTCAGATCTATCTCCACTCCCTATTTGGCTTTTCCGATTATCCGCACGTTCCTGATCTTTTTTTCTTTTTTCTGCCTCATAAACTCTTGATCTTAAAATTTTTAAAGCTTTAGCTTTATTTTTATGTTGGGACTTTTCATCCTGTATGCTTACTACGACTCCTGTAGGTAAATGCGTTATACGTACTGCACTGTCAGTTGTGTTAACTGATTGCCCACCAGGGCCCCCTGCTCTAAAAACGTCAACTCTTAAGTCTGATTCTTTAATCTGAATATCTACTTCTTCGGCTTCAGGTAGGACAGCAACCGTAGCGGCTGAAGTGTGAATTCTTCCTTGTGTTTCTGTTGAAGGTACTCTTTGTACTCTGTGAACCCCTGACTCATATTTTAAGTAAGAATAAATATCATTTCCGTTAACTAAAAATATAACCTCTTTAAAACCACCAGCTTCACTTTTGGAAATATTTATAATTTCTAATTTCCATTTTTTTTTAGAACAAACTTTTTCGTACATCTTAAATAAATCTGCACAAAAAAGAGAGGCTTCTAGACCCCCAGTTCCAGCTCTTATTTCAACTATTGCATTTTTACTGTCATCTTTATCTTTGGGCAGTAGAAATATTTTAAGTTTATTTGTATAGTCACTTTTTTTTTTTTTTAACGTCTCAATTTCTTTTTCCGCAAGATTCTTCATATCAGAATCACTATTTTCATCTTGAAGTATCTGTTCTAAATCTTTTCTACCACTATCAAATTTTAAATATTCACGCGCACATGAAATAATGCTACCTAAATCTGAGTATTCTTTTGATTTTTGAGCAAAAGTTTTAGGATCAATAGTTCCCGTTGATAGTTCTTTTTCTAAATTATCGTGTTTAGCAACTAATGCTTGTACTTTTTCTGATGGAATCATAATTTAATGACTTTTTTCTTTGACTTTATCTTCTACAAGCTGAACAATTTTATTAATAATTTCACCACTTGGAACTTTTTCATGCGGGATTCCAGACAAATATAATAAATTATTGTCTTGTCCGCCGCCTGTTAATCCTATTTCCGTTTGGGCAGCTTCTCCCGGTCCATTAACAACACAACCAATTATTGAAAGCGTAATTGGTGTTTTAATATGTGCTAATTTTTTTTCTAAAATTTTAACTGTATCTATAACTGGAAAAGCTTGTCTCGCACATGAAGGGCAAGATATAATCTGAACTCCTCTTGCTCTAATGTTTAACGATTTCAGAATTTCATAACCAGCTTTAATCTCTTCAATTGGATCTGCTGATAAAGAAACTCTAATTGTATCACCAATTCCTTGCATTAACAGCTGGCCTATACCAATTGATGACTTGATACTTCCGGTTAAAAGTCCGCCCGCTTCGGTAATACCAACATGTAAAGGGTAGTCACATTCTCTTGACAGTTGTTCGTATGACTTTACTGCCAAAAAAACATCTGATGATTTAACACTTATTTTAAAATTAAAAAAATCATTATCTTCCATAAGTTTGATATTATACATCGCGCTCTCCACTAAAGCTTCTGGACAAGGTTCTTTATATTTTTCTAAAAGTGTTTTATCTAAGGATCCAGCATTTACCCCTATCCTGATGGAACAATTATAATCTTTTGCGGCTTTAATTATCTCAACAACTCTATCGTTTGCACCAATATTTCCTGGATTAATTCTCAGACAACTAGCTCCCATTTTTGCAGCTTCAATAGCCCTTTTGTGATGAAAATGTATATCAGCTACTATAGGAGCATTTACTTCTTTGACAATTTCTTTAAGTGCACGAGTTGATGCTTCATCAGGGCATGATACTCTTACTATATCTGCGCCGGCTTTTTCTAAGTCAATGATCTGTTTGATAGTCCCTGATACATCAGATGTAATCGTATTAGTCATTGACTGGACAGATACGACCGAGTCTCCTCCTACCGGCACCTTACCAATCATTATTTTTTTAGTTTTTTTTCTATTAATAATTCTGTGTGGTCTGATTTCCATAAAATTAGTCTAAGTTGAATACAGTATGAAGTTTTTTTACAGTTTTCGTAGTATTAAATTCTTTAATAATAACAGAAATTTTTATTTCTGATGTAGAAATTGCTAAGATATTTATTTTTTCCTGTGCTAAGGCTCTGAACATTTTATAGGTTACTCCAGGTGTTGTTATCATACCAGCACCAACGATTGATACTTTGGATACTTTTTTATCACTACTTATAGATTTAAATTTAACATTTTTCTTATTTGATTTTATTATTTTAATTGTTTTGTTTAAATCACTTCTTTTAACTGTAAATGTTAAGTCGGTTGTTTTTCCATCGGGTGAAATATTTTGAATAACCATATCAATATTTATGAAATTTTTTCCCAATGGTTCAAATATATCTGCAGCTACACCTGGTTTATCTTGCACTCCTAAAAGTGTAATTTTTGCTTCATCTTTAGAATAAGTCACTCCTGTAATCGTTTTAGAATAATCTATATTTTCGGAACTAAATATTTTAGTGCCTTCAGCGTTAGAAAAAGCAGACCTTACGTGTAAAGGTAAGTCATACATAGTGGCAGTTTGAACAGCTGATGATTGCATTACTTTTGCTCCAAGCGATGACATCTCGAGCATTTCCTCATAAGATATTTTGTTAATTTTTTTGGCTTTAGGAAAATGTCTTGGGTCTGTAGAGTAAACTCCCTCTACATCAGTATATATTTCACATTCATCAGTATTAAAAATTTTTGCTATTGCAACCGCCGTAGCATCAGAACCTCCTCTGCCAATAGTTGTAATATCTACATTTTTTGAAACACCTTGAAATCCAGGAACAATTGCTACACCCTTGTTTGAAATAAATTTATTTATTTTTTCCACGTTCATATTAATTATACGACAATTGTTGTGGTCACCATTAGTTAGGATAGGTATCTGCCACCCCATATAACTTTTAGCTTTAATATTTTTTTCCTCTAAGGCTCCAGCTAACAAAGCTGACGTAATCTGTTCGCCTGAAGCTAACAAAACATCTAGCTCTCTTTTGTTAAATTTTTTACTTATTTTTTCTGATTGTTTGACTAGTTCATTAGTTTTTCCAGCCATCGCAGAAACAACAACTATAATTTTATCTCCTTTATCAAATTTTTTTTTAATTATTTTTGCTGCGGCAATTATTCTATCAATACTACCTATGGATGTGCCGCCAAATTTAATAACAATTTTTGCCATATATACAATTTAATTTTTAGCTATAAATATCTTAATTTAGATATTTAACAAGAAGGTGTAAGATAGAATAATGAGCACAATAAATAAAGACGAAATTAATAAATTTTCTAAAATTGCTGAGGAGTGGTGGGATATTAATGGTAAATTTAAACCTTTACACATGTTTAATCCAATACGGATTAAACATATTCTAGATATAGCTTTAAATTATTTTAAGATAGACAAAGATAAAAAAATTCCTTTAAAGAGTTTAAAAATTTTAGACATTGGTTGTGGCGGAGGATTAATTAGCGAACCAATGTCCAGATTGGGAGCTGATGTAACTGGCATTGATGCTTCTGATAAAAATATTCAAGTAGCTAAGTTACACGCAAAAAAAAATAATTTAAAAATTAATTATATAAATACTACGCCTGAAAATTTAGATCGACAAAATGAATTTGATATTATTTTGAATCTGGAAGTTGTAGAACATGTTGAAAATTTAGATCTATATCTATCTTCTTGTTTTAAATTAATAAAAAAAGATGGAATTATGTTTACCGCAACTATCAACAGAACGATGACATCTTATGTAAAAGCAATAGTAGGAGCTGAATATGTTTTGAGATGGCTTCCTATAGGGACTCATGATTGGAATAAATTTATCAAACCAGAAGAGCTAGAAAGAAAGCTTATAGACCTAGGTTTTTCAATTACTGATTTAACTGGTTTAAATTATAACCCCATTTTTCAAGAATGGAAAAAGACGAAAGATGTGTCTGTTAATTATATTATTTTAGCTAAAAAAAATTAATTTTTTTTATCGTTTACCCATGGAATATTTGCCAACTCGATTCCTTCTTCCTCTAGCTCTAATTTTTCCTCTAATGTAGCTGTTCCATAAATATTTTTTTTTTTATTATCATAGTAAATCTCTCTTACCTCTTTAGGAAATTTATCACCTACAAATTCAAAATTTTTTTCTACAAATTTTCTTATTTTTAATAAATCTTTTTTTATTTTATTAAATTCCTTGATGTTAAATTTTTTCTCTACAGTTTTTTCTTTACCAACAATATTCGGTGACATAATTGATTTATCAACATTTTTTGATTGACAGAAAATGCATTCAATTAGTTTTTTTTTTTTTAGTTTTTCGAATTCTTTAGAATCTGAGAACCAACTTTCAAATTCATGTTTATTTTTACATTTTAAGAGATATTTAATCATTCAATACTTTAATGCCTTAAGCTAATTATTGTTATTGTTATTTCAACGCCTAGCTTCTTCTGTAGTGCGCGTTAATATCAATATAGTCATGGGTAAAGTCACAAGTGTAGCATTCATAATGCTCGCGACCTTGCTTTAGGTCAACTTCAATAAGAATAGAATCCCATTTCATGTATTCTTGTAATTTTTCCTCATCATAGCTTTCAGAAATTTTTCCATTTTCAGCTACAGTAAATTCTCCTAGCTTAATAATTAATTTTTTTTGATCAAATTTTTCTCCTGACTTACCTATACCCATCAAAATTCTCCCCCAATTAGGGTCTTCACCCGCAACAGCTGTTTTGACTAATGGTGAGTTTGCAATTGAAAAGGCTATATTTTTTGCTCTTTCAATAGTTTCTGAATTTATAATTTTTACAGTTATGAATTTTTTTGCACCTTCTCCGTCAACAACTATTTGTTTTGCTAATTCTAAACAAACAGTTTTTAAAGCTTTTTCAAATTTTGATGCTTCTTTGCTTGAAATAGTGTTTAATTTTTTATTCTTAATTTTCTTAGTTGAAAATATTGCAACCATATCATTGGTAGAAGTATCACTGTCAACTGTGATCGCATTAAAAGTGTTTGGTAAAACTTTGTTTAAATATTTATTTAATACTACAGATGAAATATCAGCATCTGTAAAAATAAATGAAAACATGGTTGCTAAATTAGGAGCGATCATTCCTGAACCTTTTGCGATCCCAGCTATTCTCACTATTTTGTCACCAATTTTAATTTCTGAAAAAGCAACTTTTGGTTTGGTGTCTGTGGTCAAAATCGCTGTTGCCGTCTTTAACCAAATAAGCTTATTTTGATTAATTCTTAAGCCTGAAACTAAACTAGCAATATTCGATTTAATTTTTTCTACAGGAAATTTTTCTCCTATAACTCCTGTCGAAGCAAATAATATGTCTTTTATTTTAGTTTTTTCATAGGAATTTTCATGTTCTAATTTTTTTAAAGACTCAACTAAAGTCTTAGCTATATCGTCAAGACTGCCTAACCCTTGTTCTCCAGTGAAGGTATTTGCATTTTTAGTGTTGACGACTAATGCTTTAATATTATTTTTTGCATTTTCTCTGTTCCAAATAATTGATTCTGAAACAATAGAGTTTTGGGTGTAGGAAACAGCATAATTAGATCCTTCAGAAAAGTAAAATAGTGAAAGGTCGTCTCTTCTTTTTTTGTAAAGACCTGCAGAAACTGATGATATCTGTAAACCCTCAATATTTTTAAGCTCCTGAAAGTCACCCATTTTTGTTGTACTTTTGTGTGAGCTTAAGAAATTTTTAAAATTTATTTTCATAATTATTGTTTAATTTAAATTATAAATACATATATAGAGTATTAATGATATTGCTACCAACCTACTGATATGAGTTTATTTACAAGAGCATTAAATAAAATTTTTAACACTGGCAATCAAAAAGAGTTAGATAGGATTAAGCCTTTAGTTGATGAAATCACCAATCAGGAGCCTAATTTTAAGATTTTAAATGATGAAGAGCTAAAAGCTAAAACCCACTTTTTAAAGAAAAACCTAAAAGATGGAAGATCTGTTGATTCGATTATTCCTGAGAGTTTTGCCTTAGTTAGAGAGGCTGCAAGACGGGTGTTAAATGAAAGACACTATGACGCTCAATTAATGGGAGGAATTTTTTTACATCAAGGAAAAATTGCAGAAATGAAAACTGGTGAAGGCAAAACCTTAGTCTCAACTTTGCCGGCATACCTAAATGCACTCACTGAAAAAGGAGTGCACATAGTAACCGTCAATGATTATTTAGCTAAAAGAGATTCTCTGTGGATGGGAAAAGTATTTAATTTTTTAGGTCTTTCAACGGGATGTATCACCAATGAATTAGATGATGTGGATAGAAAAAAAAATTATAATTGCGATATCACTTACGCAACTAATAATGAATTAGGATTTGATTATTTAAGAGATAACATGAAATACGATCTTTCTGAAATGGTACAAAGAGAACATAATTATTGTATCGTTGATGAGGTAGATAGTATTCTTATTGATGAGTCTAGAACTCCATTAATTATATCCGGCCGAAGTGAAGAAAAAAGTAATTTTTATCTACTTGCCAATAAATTTATAAATAAACTTCAAAAACAAGATTACGAGATAGATGAAAAAAATAAAAATGCAATTTTAACTGATATCGGAATAGATAAAATTGAAAAACTTGCTCTACTCGAAAACGTTTTAAAAAATAATAATTTTTATGACCCACAAAATTTAAATTTAGTTCATCATGTCAATCAGGCGCTAAAGGCTAATTTTTTGTTTAACAAAGACGTTGATTATATTTTAAGAGAAAATAAAGTTCAAATTATTGATGAATTTACAGGTAGAGTTTTAGGAGGAAGAAGATTTTCTGATGGGCTTCATCAAGCAATAGAAGCTAAAGAAAATGTAGATATACAAGAAGAAAATCAAACGTTAGCTTCGATTACATATCAAAACTATTTT